>Ga0247610_10004371_pt1 | contig 15147 bp, 29 predicted proteins | sample 174DNAGHGhighgp2_FD_193483 | JGI IMG/M metagenome (GOLD analysis project Ga0247610, IMG submission 193483) | Sheep rumen microbial communities from Palmerston North, Manawatu-Wanganui, New Zealand - 1742 DNA GHGhigh gp2 | ecosystem: Host-associated > Mammals > Digestive system > Stomach > Rumen... | reverse complement strand
TTTTACAAGTGCTATTCAGCGTAAGGGTCTTGGTATTCGCGTGCCTGCAGAGATTGAGCTTGAGGATGGAACCCATAAATCTGTGAAGTTCCTTCAGCTAAATGATGCTGGTATGGCTTACGATCCAGACGCAGAAGAGGAATAATTGATCTCTTAACTAAGAGAACTCAGCTAGGTGAGAGATAACCTCTCATCTAGCTTTCTTACTTTATGGTTAGTATCCCAATACTATTATGCGCTATTCTTATTGCATTATTTATAGGATATATTATTCCAAAAAAGAAAATAGATAAAATCAATGAAGATATCCAAGAGAAGAATAAAGAAATTCAAAAACAATATAATGAAATATAGGAATAGTTTGCTCAGGAGCGCATAAGATAGAAAGAAGAAATTAATCAATGGGAAATTTCTAGAAATAAGAAATTTATTGATTGGAAAAATAGAGAAAATGAATTATCTTCTAAAGTTTCTTCTTTAGAAGCAGAACTACAAGAGAAGAAGAAGTCTATAGAAGATATACAAGGTAACGCGCAAGTTATTGAAAATCAAGTATATGATATAGCTACTATAAATATAGAATAGCGAGAAAAAGAACTGCGCGATCAATATAAAAAACTAGAAAATGAATTATTAATTCATTATACTGATTTAGCGGATGAAGAAATGGATAATTTTATTTCTAGATCAGAAGATTTAGATAATAAAATTTTAATAAAAGAAAATGAATTAAATGAATTAAAGAGAAAAGTTGATTCTATAATAGAATCAAATAAAAGAATTGAATTAGAAAAAGAGCAGAAAGATTTCTATAGATTATAGCTTTCTGATTTAGATATAGAAGAAATAAAAAAAATAAGATCTATTGAACCTTATCTAAGAAAAAAAGAACCATTAAATAAAGTTATATGGAAAGTTTATTATGAGAAACCATATACAGATTTAATAGGTAGAGTTATAGGAAATAAAAAGAAAACAGGTATTTATAAGATTACAAATCTTATAAATAATATGGTATATGTTGGGCAATCAATTGACGTTGCTGAAAGATGGAAACAACATATCAAAAGAGGAATAGGTGCAGATCCACCGACTTAGAATAAATTATATCCAGCAATGCTTGAAGTTGGAATAGAAAATTTTACTTTTGAATTAATAGAAGAATGCGCCCCAGCGCAACTTACTGAAAGAGAAAAGTTTTATACAGATTTTTATAAAGCGCAAGAGTTTGGATACTCAATAAAGAAAGGATAAATATGATAAGGATTATTGATGGTAGAGGAACTGGCAAGACTAGTAAACTCATGCTATTGGCAAAAGAAAATAATGCAGTTTTTGTATGTAGTAATCCTAGAGCTATGAAATATAAGGCTGAATAGTATGGCATTAGTAATGTTGAATTTTAGTCTTATTATGATTTTTTAGATGATCATAATTCTGTCAATAATTATATTATAGATGAAATTGATACCTTTTTAAAATCTATAAATAATAATATTATTGGTTATAGTATAACTAATGAATAAGGCCAACATAAAGTAAAAAGAAAGTTAATTTTTTCTTTATATCAAAAAGGATTGACTTTCTTTTTATTATATAATATAATATAAAGTGAGAATAATATGAATACAATATTATCAATTGATTTAGATATTTTATTTTCTCCTAATGTTGGAATTTATAATAAAGATATTTATGATAATAAATCAACAGATTTTTTATGGGATTGTTTAAGTTAGCAATATAATATTTGGGACTTTAGGATTAATAATAATTATTTAGAATATTTGAGAGATATATTAAATAATTATGTTAATCAAATAGAATATATTTATATCGGATATGATCATAGTAGTATTTTAACTGCCATTGAATAGGAAAAAAATAATTTATTAATTCCATATAAATTTAATCTTTATAATATTGATTATCATCATGATATTTATTACGGAAATCTTGAAAAAGATGAAATAATTCATTAGAAAATAGCAAATTGTGGTGATTGGGTTGGGTTTTTAAATTATAATAAATTTATAGAAAAATATTATTGGTATAGAGGAATTGGTTCAGATTTTAATAAAGAAGAAATGTTATCTTAGGATTTAGTTCCTTTAGATATGGATCGTTTTGTTTTTGATAATACTTTTCCAAAAAATTTAAAAATAGATTTATTATTTATTGCAATTTCTCCTCATTGGATTCCACCTTGTTATTATTCTAATATTAAAAATTTTTTATTAGAATTGCCATAGGAAAAAATAAAATTTTTAAAGTATCCTTTTTTTGTAAATGGAAATAGACAAAAATTTTTATCATTAAAAGGAGATAAAATAAATGATTACTTTAATTTTTAACTATAAAGATGAATTAGAAAAAAGTCCAATTGTTTTAAATTTATTAGAAGATACTTGGTCATTTTCAGTTCGATTAGATTCAATTGAAAATTCTATGTCAAATTATTTAGAAATTTTTAATTTAGAAAAAACATTAAATGATATCCCAGAAATAGTAACATTATTTAATCTATTAAGAGATACTCCTATAGAAGATATAAAAAATATTATTATTCGCTCAGGAGAAGTTGAATTATTTAATTCAAATAATTTTGGATAGACTTTATTTAGAGGAGTATTTTTACAGTTTTTAAAATTAGGAAATAATGATCCAGAAGAGAATGATATGCATGCTCATGATGGGGTTAATTTTATTATTAGATTTTCAAATTATTCTTATCCTCTTGTTAATAATGATTATAGTTTAATTCCAGAAGAGGGGGAATAACTTATGGCTTTATCACAGGGATCTAGTGCAATTTGGTCAGATATTAATAGTTTATACACAACATTAAGATCTATTCAAAGCACTCATGGACTTACTTAGACTGCGGTCCCTTCTGATGGTGGATAGGGGAAAACTATTCTTACAACTCATATAACTCCTATAAATACTGCTTTAGAAGCTATGAAAAATGAAACTCATTTACGTCGTAGTTCATATGTTGGTCAAGGGACAAATCCTACGAGAGGTGCTTTAATTACTCCTGCAATTATCAGTGAATTAAAAACTAAATTAGATAATTTAGCAAGAGTTAGCCATAGTGATAGCTTTAGTACAGGGAATACTGGTAGTTCTTTTTGCAATCCATTTGCTGGATGGGGAACTCCTTATACTACAGGATAGTCAACTTATGATTGTGGTGGGCCAATGAGAGGGACATGGGGTCCTTAATAAAATTAATAAAGGAAATGTAAAAAATATATGAATTTAGAAAATATGTTTTCAAAAATAAATAATATAACTTTTGTATCTTCTGAATCTTGTAATTTATAGTGTAAATATTGTGAAATAGCTAAAAATTCAACAATATCACATAAAGAAGAAAATAAAAAAATAAATTAGGCCCTTTAGTCAGGTTCTTTTTTGACAAATTTCAAAAAATTTTTTTAGGATTATAATATAAATCCTAATCAAATCACCGCAATAGATTTGTGGGGACAAGAACCAACTATAAATTTAGAGTATTTTAACACTTAGTTAAATGATATTCTTATTTAGTTCCCTAATTGTGAAATAATCTTTTTTTCTACAAATGGAATAGCATTCCCAGAAAAAATTATTAATTGTATTAAAATTATAAATAATTTTTTAATAGAGGAAAATAATTCTGATAGAAAAATTCAATTAAAAATTTAGTTTTCTTTTGATGGACTAGAGGAAAATATAAATGCAAGAGGAATTAGTATAGAGGTAATTATTAGAAATATAAAAACAATAATTGAATATTTTAATAGTTATAAATTATGTCCTAAAATGAGTGTTTTCTTTTAGTTTCACGCTGTTCTTACTTTAGAAATGATGAAAAAAGAATTAGCAAAAGGAGATATTACACAACATTGGATTGATTTAGATAATATAATTGATAATTTATATTGTTTAAATAAAAATAAAAATATAACTATAGGAAACCATGTCTATTCAGCTTTTTAGTCTCCTGTTAATGCCACGTCAGAAGAAGGGAAAATTGCAGCAGAATATATAAAAAAATGTTCTTTAATAGATTATAAATTTTTTAAAAAGAATGCTTCTGCACAAACAGCTTTTCTTTGGTTTTTTAATAAATAGCAAACTGAAACGATGAATATAAATATTTTTGACTTATATAATTATAGTAAAAATTTAATTGATGATAATACAAATATTTTCCATTTTTTAGGCTGTAATATTGGAATTTATAATATAAAAATGAGATATGATGGGACTCTTCTTTATTGTTAGAATACTATTTTTAATTTATTAGAAGAAGATCTAAAAAATAAAATTGGATCTGAATATGATTTACAAAGATTACAATTAAAAAAGAATTTTTATCCAAATATTATTACTGATAAAAAAGAAAATATTTTAAATTTTATTAATCGTTTTGATGATACTCATTTTTATTATTAGTTTGCTTTTACTCAAATGGTAAATCAAATGTACTTATTAATTAAAAATAAATAGGTAGATGAAAGTTATGAAAATAATCCAGAAAAAATTTTTCGACATATTTTTTATATACTTAATATAACTTCTTGTTGGTATAATAATTGTATTTAGACAGGCAGTTTATATACGAATACTTTTGGAATATTAAGATTTTATTGTAATGGATTATTAGATATTATAGAAGATATAAGTAAATAAGAGGTATTATATGATAATAAATGAACAAGATAATTTAATTTTTAAAAATTATATTCAAGAATATTTTAAAAAAAATCTTGAAAAAAAACCAATTGAAATAATTGTACGTCCCGAATGTAATTAGACTTGTGAGTATTGTTACATTTATTAGCATGGGCAAGATTTATATCCAAAAGAAAAAAGAAAAGATAATAAAACTTTATTAAATAATTTTCATTTATTATTAGAATATCTTAAAGAGAAAAATCTTTTTGAAAATATTTGGGATATTTTCGCTGGTGATTTATTTTATGATAATTTTTGGTTTGAAATTATGGATGAATTATATGATTATTTTAGTTATATGATAAATAATAATATTCAAAAATTAAATGAAGAATCATATATTTTAATTCCATGTAATATGCGGTTTTGTGAAGATGATAATAAATTAAAGAAAGTTAAAGAATATATTCAAAAATTTAAAAATAATTTAAATACTTTTATTTTATTTTCTTGGTCTACAGATGGAAAATATTCTAATAATATAAGAGAAAAAAATTTTTTATCTGATGATTATTATAAAAAAGTTTTTGATTTAATATATGAAACTAAGAGTGGACTTCATACAATGATTTCTTATGAAGGTATTGATAATGCAATAGAAAATTATAAATGGTTTAAAGAAGAATATTTAAAATATGATAATTTTAATAATAATCGTTTCCCAATTCCATATTTTTTAGAAGTAAGAAATCATGGATGGACTAAAGAATCTATTTTTAAATTTATTCAATTTTTAGATTTTATGGTTAATGATAGATTTGCTTTTTTAGATTATGATTTAGAAAAATTTACAAAACATTTATTTTTTCCAGAAAAAATACTTTTAGAATAGAATATTATATTACCTGCAGTTAATAATGATTTAATTAAAATTTATTATTTTCCAATTATGCAAAATTTTATGGCTTGTTCTTTACAATGTAATTTAGTAATAAATTTAGCTGATTTATCTTTTCCAGCTTGTCATCGTTTAACATATAGCTTTTTTAATGGTGGGCATTTTAAAATTGAAAATAATAAAATTATTGATTTAGTAGCAGATGAAGGAGTAAATGGATATTTTAATCAAAAAATATCAAATTCTTAGTTTGGAATAGATTGTTATGGATGCGAAAATAAATTTTTTTGTAAAAAAGGATGCCATGGAGCGCAATTTGAATACAATGCCGAAACTTACTCTCCTATTCCAGATGTATGTTTATTATTAAATAATGAATTAAATTTTTTAATAAAAAAATATCATGATATGGGAGTATTTGATTATTTATTTACACAACAAGAATGGGTTTTAGAAAATGATTTTAAATTTCATTTAATTTAGCTATTATCTATGAAAGGGTATCCTGAATATGAATACAAATACAGTGATTAATAATATAGATATTTCACGAGAAAAAATTTTATATTTTTTAAAAGAAATTTAGAAACAATTAATTGGTTATAATTCTATTCAAGTTGATGATTTAAAAAAAATTATTGCTATTATTTATCAATAGGAAACTTTAACTGAAAAAGATTTAGAAATTCATAATCTTATTATAAATATATGTAGTAATATAAATCAAACTACTAAAATTTATAATGGAACTATTAATTATGAAACAAATTGTGCAGAAATTTTTTTATCATTATTAAATTTTAAATTAGTAGAAGGATTAAATTAATTATGATTTTTTTATCATTTCCATTAATGTATTATAATTTTAATTTTAATAATTTTTTTAGATTAATATAGAGTAATATTTCAAATAAAGATATATTTAATCTTCCAATAAAAATAGATTCAATGTATGGAAACTTCCCTTTTTGCTATTGGAATGGAGATATAAATAATAACTATAGTGAAAAATTACCTATTCATGATGATATAAATAATTATTTTTCAAGTAAAACTATTTTTCCTGTAAGATTAGATTGTTCTAATACATTATTATTTCAAGAAGATTTATATGATGTTCATGCTAATACTATTTTAGCGGCTGGGAATCAATGTGGAAATTTAATTGAATTTAGTGATTTAGGAGTATATAATTATATAAAAGAAAAATATAAAAATTACAATTTTGTTATTTCTTAGAATATAGATTTTATCCATCCTTTAACGCAAGAAATTATTAATTGTTTTACTGATTAGGAAAATTTTTATTTATTAAATTTACCGATACGTTTTTATAATGATCTAGATTTTTTACAATCTTTAAAAAATAAATCTAAAATAGAAATTAATATTTGTATGAGATGTCAATGTAATAATATAGAAAAAAATTAGCAATGTAAACTGCAAGAGCAACATAATCAAATTGAATTTTCTGGTTGCAGTGTTTATGAAAATTGTGAATATATAAATAAATATAATAATTTAAATTTAATTAATGAAATTAAAAAATATATGGAATTAGGATTTTCTCATTTTAAAATAGAATCTCCTCCTATTAGTAAAATTGATAATTTTAATAATTTTTTAATAGATAATTTAATAAAAAGAAATGAAAATAAATTATTATTTAGAAATAATTATAATTTATATTTGAGGGAATAGTTATGATATATTTTGCAATTCCAGGATTATATGAGAATATAAGAACAAATGAAATTTTTTATGAGTTATATAAAAATTTACCTCAATGTTTTTATAACGATTTTTCTTTTGATGCTTTTTATGGTAATTTTTAGTATTGTATTTGGGATGGTGGACGATTTTTTCAAGAATATAAACATTCTACTATTGAAGATATTCAAAAAGCAATGCAATTATATAATTATAAAATGAATGTTCCTATGCGTTTTATTTTTACTAATACAAAAATTGAACCATAGCATTGTTATGACAGATTTTGCAATTTAATAACAGAAATGTGTGAAAATTCAATGAATGAAATTGTTGTTAATTCTCCAGTATTAGAAGATTATTTAAGGAAAAATTATCCTAAATATAAAATTATTTCATCTACTACAAAATGTTTATCTAATAAAGAAGATTTAGTAAAAGAATTACACTCAGAGAAATACTTTAGAGTTTGTCTAGATTATAATTTAAATTAGCAAAAAGATTTTTTAAAAAATTTAAATGAAGAAGAAAAAGATAAATGTGAATTTTTAATAAATGCATCTTGTGGCCCAGGATGTAAAAATAGAAAAAAACATTACGATTTTAACAGTGAATCATCTTTAAATTATGGGAAATCATTCTTTTTAAATTTTTGTATTATTCCTGGGAATAATTTATATCCATATGAAGAATAGAAAAAAGTATGGATAACTCCAAAAGATTTAAGAGAGTGGTATGAACCAAATGGTTTTTCTCATTTTAAATTAGAAGGCCGTACATTTAAACCTTTTGTTCATTTAGGAAATTTAATTAATTATATGGTAAAACCAGAATATCAATTATTTATATTTACAGAAGCTCTTCATGCTTTAGAATCATAAAAACTCTTACCGGTCTCACTTGATTTTTAAAAAAAAATATGTTATAATATATATAGAAAAAGAAAATTGAGAAAGTGAGATTTTAAATTGAAAGACGAATTTTTAAATTTTGTAGAAACTTTGATTAAAGAAAATCCAGATAGAGCAAAAGAATTAATGACAGATAATATAATTGCTTATCTCAATATTCTTAAAGAAGTAAAAGAAGAAAAACCTCTTATTACTGAAAATGGAAAGAAAATTTTGGAATTTCTCCAAGAGAATGAAGATGTAAAATGTTGGAAAGCGAAAGATATTGCGGATCAACTTGGCGTCTCATCTAGAGGAGTGTCAGGATCTTTGCGCAAATTAGTAACAGATGGTTTTTGTGAAAAATTGGGAAAAGAACCAACTATTTATTCATTGACAGAAAAAGGAAAGAATTTTAAAGGAGAATAATTTAACATGTTAAAAGTAAAAAATAATACACATATCGAAGGTGTTCTTTACCAGCATGCTCTTTAGCTTAAAGTAAGCGGTGAAAAGAGCAAGAATCCTGGCACATAGTTTATTAATGGAACTATTGATATTGCAACAGATGATGCAATGACAAATATTGTTACAGTTCATTTTTCTTATGTAACTCCGACATATACAAGATCAGGCAGTCCTAATGCAACATTTAATGCGCTTCAGAATATTATCAATGGCGTAACATGTAATGTTATGGAGCATGGTGCAGATCGTGCGGCAAAGATTAGAATTGATTCACAGATTGGTGTAAATGAGTTTTATTCTAATAGAAATGGCACTGAAGAACTTGTCAGCGTAAAGCGTAATGAAGGCGGATTTGTCCATATCGTACAGACAATTGCGGCAAGTGAAGGACTACGTGATACTTTTGAAGTAGATACAATTATTACAAAAACTCGTAGAGTCGAAGCAGATGAAGAAAGAAATCGCGAAGAACGCATGATTGTTTCTGGTTATGTTTTTGACTTTAAAAATGCACTTCTCCCTGTAGATTTCGTTCTGTATAGTCCAGAAGGAATGGATCGTTTTGAAGCTCTTGAAGCAAGTGAAAAATCTCCTGTGTTTATTAGAATTAATGGACATCAGGTTAGTAAAGTGGTAACAACTGTTCAGACTCAGGAAAGTTCTGGCGGTTGGGGTGAAAGTTTTGCACAGGAAGTAACTTCAACTCAGCGTGAACTTGTTGTTACTGGTATGCGTGATCCGTATGAATGGGATACTGAAGAAACTATTACAGCAAATGAGTATAAAGAAATGCTTCAGGCTCGTGAAGTAGCAAAGGCAGAAATTAAACAGCGCCAGGATGAATATAATGCATCTCGTGCGCAGACTCAGGCCCCGGCCGCAACAACAGGCGGAGCAAGTGGATTTAATTTCTAAGGAGGGCATATAAATGGCTATTAATCTTCTTGATATTAAACCTCATAAAGTTTCAAGAGACCTTTCAGGATATATTACTTTTATTTATGGGCCTGCCAAGATTGGTAAAACAACCTTGGCAACCTAGATGCCTGGCGCACTTCTTCTTGCTTTTGAAAAAGGATATAATACAATCCCTGGAGTAATTGCACAGGATGTAACCACTTGGGGTGAGATGAAACAGATCTTTAGAGAATTAAAGAAACCAGAAGTACAGGAAGTTTATAAGACAATTATTATTGATACAGTCGATGTAGCTTGCGATCTTTGTCAAAAATATATTTGCAGTCAACTCGGCATTGATCAGATGGGCGAAGGCGGCTGGGGCGTAAATAGTTGGCCTCGTTATAAAAAAGAATTTGAAGATGTTTTTCGTGGTTTGACCATGATGGGTTATGCAGTTGTCTTTATTAGCCACTCTAAGTCTGGTGTAGATAAAGATCAGAATGGCCGTGAGTTTGGTTATATTAAACCTACTACTCAGTCTTCTGCCCTTCAGATTATTGAAAACATGGCTGATATTTATGCTTATGCAAGATCTTATGTTGATTCTTCTGGAGAAGAAAAACGTGTTCTTACTCTTAGATCTCCTGCTGGTTCAGGCGTATCTTGTGGTAGTAGATTTAAGTATATTGCGGCGGAAGTTCCTCTTAATTATGAAGCATTAACAATGGCCATTACAGAAGCTATTGATAAAGAAGCAAAAGAACATAATAATGCTTTTGTAACAAATGACAGAGAAACTGCTCCTATTGTAAAAGATTATGACTTTGATGCCTATATGAAAAAATTTGAAGAATATGTAGGAACACTTATGAGCAAAGATCAAGATTATTATGCTCCTCGTATTACTCAGATTGTTGAAAAATATCTTGGCAAAGGCCGTAAGATGTCTGGTGTAACAAGAGATCAGGCAGAACTTGTGTATCTTGTTGTAACAGAAATCGAAGAAGACCTTGTAAATAAGAAGTAAGATAATATAGACCCCTGCACAGACAGGGGTTGATTTTTTTAATTTTTTATGGTATAATAAAAATAAAAAAGGAAAAATATCCAATGGCAACAGTAAAATGTAAATATTGTGGTAAACAATTTGACAGAACAAAAGAACCTTATATCCAAGTTCCATACGGAGAAAAGTCTTTTAGATATGGGCATGGAAATTGTTATATTGATGCTGTAAATAAACAAATAGAAAAAGGTCAATATACCATTTGGGATCCAACTACTTCTACGACTTGTTTTTGGTGTCATAAAGCTATTTTTCCTAATCAAACAGATGTGATAGAAATGCCTTAGCTAAAAGGCAGATATGTTCATAAATCTTGCGCGGAAACTCATCCGCAAAATGATGAGGAAGAAATGACAGTCTTTTTAATTGATTTATTTAAATTAAAAGATGACTATATTCTTCCTCGTTATATGAAGCAATTAAGCCAATATGAAAAAGAATATAATTTTACAATGTCTGGTATGTTAAAAGCTTTGAAATATTGGTATAAAGTAAAAGGTAATGCAATTGATCTAAATCGTGGGGTAGGTATTATTCCATATGTGTATAAAAATGCATATGATTATTATTATGCTTTATGGTTAGCAAATCAACAAAATTATCAAATAACAGATTTTAAAGAATATATCCCAAAGGATATAGAGGTCGTAATTAAACCTCCACAAAGAAAAATAGAGAAACAGAAAATGTTTGACTTTTTAGATAAGGATGATGTGAGTGGCTAAGAGCAAATATATTGATGTTCCTGCAATTGTTCAAGTAATAGGATGTGTTTATAAAACTCCTCAGCTATTGGATTATAGTGATAAATATACTATAACTGAAGATGATTTTGTTGATGATTTTCATAAAATAGTATTTGGTACAATTTATAAATTACATGAATTAGGCGCAGAAAAAATTACTTTAAATAGTATAACTGATTATTTAAGCACTCGACCTAAAAGTGAAGCAATTTTTATAAAACAAAAAGGCGAAGAGTGGATTAGTAAAGCAACTGAAAATGCAGAAAGCGCATCATTTGATTATTATTATAATCGAATGAAAAAAATGACATTGTTGCGCGCCATGGATATTCATGGAATTGATGTATCTGATATTTATGACCCTGATAATATCATTGATATTAAGAAACGCCAACAGCAAGAAGATTTCGTTGATAATACTTCATTAGAAGGATTGGCGCAAATTATTCAAGATAAAATTGATGATATTAAAGCTACATATGTAGATGGATCATGGGGACAAGCTTATCAAGCTGGAGATGGTATAGAAAATCTTATTGAAGAATTATAGCAATCTCCAGAAGTTGGTGTACCATTATATGGACCATTAATAAATACAGTAACAAGAGGCGCGCGACTTAAAAAACTTTATTTAAGAAGTGCGGCGACTGGTATCGGTAAATCTCGTAGTATGGTTGCAGATGCTTGCAATATAGGATGCAATCGTTTATATGATGATACTTTTGGTTGGATAAGAAATGGAACTTCAGAATCAACTTTGTTTATAACAACTGAGCAAGAATTGTCAGAAGTTCAGACAATGATGTTAGCTTTTATATCATGTGTGAATGAAGAACATATTTTAAATGGACGATATGAAGGCGATGAAAAAGATAGAGTTATTGAAGCAGCAAAGCTTTTAAAAGATTCCCCGATATATGTAGAAGTATTGCCAGACTTTTCTTTGCAGGATGTTGAAAATAAAATTAAGAAAAATATAAGAGATCATGATGTAAAATATGTATTCTTTGATTACTTGCATACTAGTCTTAAAATCTTAGAAGAGATAACAAAGCGCGCAGGCGGTGTGAAACTAAGAGAAGATAATGTTCTTTTTATGTTATCTATAAGACTAAAAGATATTTGTAATAAATACGGAATCTTTATTATGACAGCTACTCAGCTAAATGGGAGCTATGTAGATAGTGACACCCCTGACCAGAACTTGCTAAGAGGTGCTAAAGCTATTGCTGATAAGGTAGACTATGGAAGTATTATCTTAAATGTTACAAAAGAAGATACTGAGAATCTAGAACATATTTTAACAAATACAGGATTTAAATCACCAGTATTAAAAATTTCTATTTATAAAAATAGACGAGGAAGATATAAAGGAATATATCTATGGTGTGATGCGGATCTTGGAGTATGTAGAATAAAACCTATGTTTGCAACAACATGGAATTATGAGTTAATACAAATTAATAATTTAAAAATAGAAACAGTAGATAATTTTTAAAATGAAGAAAATAAAAATAAATTTTATAATTGACACAACAAAAGTACATAAGCAATTAAGGAGAATGTTATATGTCATCAACAAGTAATTTAGTGTGGAGTAAGCCTTATTATGAACCAATTGAATATGTAATGCCAAAAGAAATGGCAAAGCAGATTCTTAATGAACGTAGCGGGGCTGAAAAGAATATGCATCCGCAGGAATTCTTAAAGAAAGTAGTTAATGAAACTTTTGGTATAAAAGGAAATTGCGTTAAAGTCACAACGACATGATAACATATGATAAAAAAGAAGTAAGAGAAAAACTAAGCATTGACTTAGTTTTTCAACTTCTTGAAGAATGGCAAGGAAATCCTACTTATACAGATTTTGGTATAGTATCAGATACCATATGCCATAACCCTCCAGGAGAAGGAAGTAGAAAACTGTATTACTATAAGAATACAGGACTTTTTCACTGTTACACTGGCTGCGCAGAGCCCTCATTTGACCCATTTCAGTTGCTTATTAAGGTAGCGCGAATTCAATGGAATAAAGAATATGATTTAAATGCTGCTGTTAGATATATTGCAATTAAGTTTGGATTAGCTGGATATAGTGAGTTAAATGAAGAAGATACTTTAATAGATTGGAAAACCTTTGATTCATATGATAGGTTACAAGACTTTGAAGTAAAAGATTATCATATTACTTTAAAGCCATATGATATGACAATTCTTACAAGATTAAATTATCGAGTAAGGATTAAGCCTTGGGAAGATGAAGGCATATCAAGAGAAGCAATGCGTAATGCTTTGATAGGATATTTCCCTCCAACAGCACAGATTACAATTCCGCATTTTGATGTAAATAATAATTTTATAGGATTGCGCGGCCGCACTCTTGTAAAAGAAGATGCGGAAAGATATGGAAAGTATAGACCAATGGTGATAGGCCGCAAGCAATATAATCATCCTCTTGGAATGAATTTATATAATTTAAATAATAGTAAAGATAATATTAGAAAGGTTGGTATTGCAATAGTATTTGAAAGTGAAAAGTCAACATTGCATTATCAATCTTTTTTTGGTATAGATAATGATATATCTGTAGCATGTTGCGGTAGTAATATTTCAGCCTATCAGGTTCAAGCTTTGTTAGATCAAGGCGCAAAAGAAATGGTTATAGCATTTGATAGACAGTGGCAAGAAAAAAATGATGATGAATATAAGCATTGGATAAAGAATTTGGAAAAGTTACATGACAGATATAAAAATAATATAGACGTAAGCATCATATACGATAGAGATATGATAACAGGATATAAGGATTCTCCAGTTGATTTAACAGCTGATATTTTCCTTGAGTTATTTAAAAATAGGGTAAGATTATGATAGGAATAGTATGGACAGAAAGAATAGATAGTATAGATGGAAAAACATAGTTTTTACAGATAAGACAAGGATATATTGATGAAGGCATATATCCTACAAAAGAAGTTAAATCGAAAGATATTTGTTATATAAGATTTGTAAATAATGATATATGGTATCTTATAAGAGCAAGTGAAAATGCATCACGCGGCCGTAGATGTAATGTAGCATATATTCACAGAAATATTAGTAGTGATATAATAAAAAGTGTTATATTACCATCTTTATTACCTAAGCCATATAGAGGAGTTACATATTATGGGGAGGTATATTGATGGAATATAAATTAAGAGCAGAACGACAAGCCAATACGACATTACTTGAATAGATTCTTTTAAATAGAGGATTTAAAGATTTACAAGAAATAAATCATTATTTAACAGTTGATGAGCATGATATAAATGATCCTTTGCTATTGGACAATATGCAAGAAGGAGCTAAGATGCTTGCAAAGCATATCCAAAACAATTCTAAGACGCTGGTAATCCAAGATCCGGATTGCGACGGGATGTGCTCTACTGCTATTCTTTTGAATTATCTCAATAGGTTATTTCCTGGGTGGGTATAGAATCAAGTAGATTATTTTATTCATTCTGGTAAGCAACACGGATTGGAAGATGCATTGCAAGAAAGTAATTGGCTTCTTAAAGGATATCACTTTATTATAGTGCCAGATGCGGCAAGCAATGATTATGAGTGCCATAAGCTTTTAAAAGAACATGATGTAGATTGTTTGATTCTTGATCACCATATGGCAGATGGAGGATATTCATAGGATGCCATTGTAATAAATAATTAGCTTTCAGAAAACTATCCAAACAAGACATTATGTGGTGGCGCAGTCGTTTGGCAGTTTTGTAATTATATAGATAGCCTTATGAAAACAAATTAT
>Ga0247610_10004369_pt1 | contig 15149 bp, 8 predicted proteins | sample 174DNAGHGhighgp2_FD_193483 | JGI IMG/M metagenome (GOLD analysis project Ga0247610, IMG submission 193483) | Sheep rumen microbial communities from Palmerston North, Manawatu-Wanganui, New Zealand - 1742 DNA GHGhigh gp2 | ecosystem: Host-associated > Mammals > Digestive system > Stomach > Rumen ... | reverse complement strand
CTTTTAGAAATTGTGTTTTTAAAATGTTGTGATAACCGAAAGTTGTATTATCTATAGGGGTTATTAACATTATTCTATTACCTCACCGTGTTTTATTTTAAATGCCAATTCAACCATATCCGCCGTTATTGTTATATCGCCTAGAGATATTGGCATTAATGATTTTGCAACCCCACAATATACATTTTGGCAACAAGTAAGATGCAATTGTATATCGGGATTAGCGTTTAAAAATGCCATTATTTGCGTGGAAGTAAGCCCTGCCGATTTTAAAAACTCAACAAAATCCCAAGCTGTCATTGTAAGATTGTTTATTCTTTTCTGTTTTTTTTGTCTTTGTTCTTCCTCATAATTAGGATTGATAATAATTTCTGTACCATTCCACATATAATGGTCAAAGTCGTTATATATTTCCTCTGTTATTTCAATACATTGTATACCTTCACCACTTACAGGGCATTGTCCTTTTCCACTTAGTTCGTTATTCATTATAATTGCATAGTATGTCATTTTTTCTCCTAACTGTTAGTTCCAATACGTCTATAGCCTGCCAAACAAAAACCAGTATAATTGTTGTCTAGTGTCCTATTTTCAATTATTAATGTTAATATGCGGTCTGTACCTATCGGAATAATTGTATTTATAAGACCTTGTCTGCCATTAGTACCCACGCAAGCGATTTCTATGCCTGAATCAGAACCAAAAGTACTATTAAATATTGAAGACCTTGCATATATATTGGTATAAGTTGAATTACCACTATGAACGTGCGCATATAAGTACACTTCATAATTATAGGTGTCATCAGGTAAATAAGTCGATAAATCTAAATTATATGTTCCTGTAGCCTTTGCGGTTGATAATTGAGAATATTTACCTACCCATTGACCGTCAAACCTGTTATTTTCGGTTAAATCATATACACACTTCGCACTCGGATATTGAGTATTTGTACTTGATGATGAGAGAGAGGTTACAAGATTTGAATATTGTAAAGTAGAATTAGTTAATGTCCACCCCGAACCGCTTGCAGGATTTTTAAGCAGTCTAATTGAAATTGTTTCATTACCATTAATGCTAGAAAAACGGATTGCAGTTGGATTATAATTAACTAATACATATAGTTCGTAAACAGCCTTACAAAAAACCGCTTTCCCTGCATTATAAGCAGTTTCTATATCCGCAAAAGAAGTTACACCATATTCAGCAATAAATACTTCTGATGTATCAATATTCCCACTCCCTAACAGGCTTGTGTTATTGATAGTTTTTATGTTCGTACCTGATACAAGAATGTTTTGTTTATCCGCTAATAAATCATCTGTTTCAGTTTCGGTATAATAATTGTAATCTAAATTGTTCCAAGCTGTTACCCCATCACCGACTTTTTGCTTCCCAATGTCTAATTCAAGTCCTACTTCGCCCTCTAATAATATGGGATTTATTGCAGACCAGTTATCTGATGTATCGTGTCTTAATTGTATTCTTGTAACATCAGATACACCTTGCCAAAATATATTGTCATTAATTTTGATATAACTTTCGTTAAGGTCAATAGTGCCATTGAAATACCACCTTGTTAATTCTATATCAATACCGATATATGACTGATTGTTTGCGTCATCTCCTAATATGTTAGAATTAGTTGTGCTATTTTCGACTGTATAATTTACACCATCTGTTGACAATGAAAGTTCATAATAATTTGTTCCATCATATGTTAATTTAGCCCAGTAATCAGTTTGGCTTACAAGAGTTGTACTGCCTACAAAATAAAAAGTTTGTCCTCCGTTCTTGTCAAGTTCAAAATAAAACTTACTTTCATATATTTCTAAATCAATAAGTCCTGAACTACTCATTACATCGCCACATTGAAATATAATTTGTTCATCTGCAATATTATTACTATTAAATTTGAATACAAGTTCGTACGGATTGTTAACAGGATTAAATATTTTATTCAAAGATGCATAAGTATTTGTTGTAAAACCACTTAAAATGCCATTATTATTGGTTATATTCCCATGAGGAATAATATTATATTGCTTTACCATTATGCATTACCTCCATTAATATAATCTATAGAACCGCCCCCACCGCCTGCATCAAGGGCAATAGTAGCGTTTGAAGATTGGTTTAATGTTATTGTTCCCTTAGTTGTTCCACCTTGTGTAAAGGTGATTGTAGCATCATTGACCGTTGGTATTGTCGGCTTATCAGTTAAATCATCATAACTCCCCGAAGTTGCTACGGTTGACAAGTCGGCAGTTTCTACAAAACCCGATAAATCTATGCTTTCTGTTGTAGTGCCGTTTTTGTCTGTTATAGATATTGTCGTTACGTTATCTGATTGCGTTACTGTAGCACTAGGAGAAAAGCCATCAGCACCCGTGTCGCCTTTGAGTCCTTGAGGACCTTGAGGACCTTGTTCACCCTGAATGCCTTGCTCGCCTTTAGGACCTTGTGGACCTGTCGCACCTGTATCACCCTTTTCTCCCTGCGGTCCTTGTAAACCCTGCGGACCTTGCGGACCGGTTTCGCCTTTCTCCCCTTGTTCCCCTTTAAGGTTATGGAAAGCAAGGTCAAAACTAAAATCTGTACCTGTGCCTGTTTCGGTTACATCAACATAGGGTGTTCCTGTTTCATTATCAACACTTGCCGTTACTCCTGTTATTTCAGGTTTAGCGGATATGATAACTTCTGAAACAGTTTTTTCTTCGTTATCGACTACGGCATTAGCTTGTATAACTTCTCTTTGTGGAAATTCTGCGTGTACTTCAATCATTATTCAACTCCTGCCCTTGTTTTAAATTCAGCTATGCAAGGAATAGTTATTTTTCTGTTTGCACCGTCATAAAGTTCAAGGTCAATGCAGTTATTGTCTTTTAATATTGCCGTTTGTTCGCTTGTTAATTCCGTACCGATAGGACTTATAGGGTTATTAAATTCAAGCCTTATGTTATCGCCTATGACGATAACGGCTTTATTGCAGGTCTGCCCTTCGGGGATAGTGAAATAAACTTTTAAAAATTCAGGATCATTCACACCTTTAAATGCGTTTGTATCATCTGTTCTAACTAGCATTATTAGTTACTCCTTTGTGTTTCCGTACCAAACATTTGCATCAAAAGCCATATCGGAAATTCTTTTTGCAAGCGGTTGTAATCTTTCTTGTTTTTCTTTGCTTGTCATTGTTTTATCAGAATAAATCTTATCCATTTGTTTTCCGATTTCGCTTATTTGTTTTTTCGTATCGTTCAATTTTTTGTATGCTTTTAGTTCAGCACTATGTTCTTCTTTGTATTCTCTTGCCTTTTCTCTGTCAGTCTTTTTGTATTTGTTATAAGTTGCGTGTTTTTCTGAAACAGTTTTGTAGTTTTCAAAAAATTCATTTGTACTTACTGCCTGATAACCGACAGGGTCTCTTAAAACAAAACCTCTTAAAAATGGTGCATCTGCTAAAGTTTTTACTTTTTCGGGTGTTTTTTCTCCGTTAAATTCTCTAACAGAATTAATCATTAAATCTCCTGCATCCGTTAAATATCTTCCGGAAGTTCCCAAAAGGCTGCTTATTGTGTGGTCTATTTTTGCAGGTGATATATTAAGTTTTTCGCCTAATAGTTTTGAAGTTTCAGAGTTAAATTTGTTGGCTCTTAAAGAAGGTTCTAAACTGTTCATATATTCAGGATATATGTGCTGATTTCTAAAGAAACTGTAATTGGCAATATCTTCTATTGCAGTTCTAAATATAGGCGGTAGAGCATCAGTCGGGTTATTAACAGGACTAACAGAACCAAACAATGTCATTGCCATTTCAGCTAAATCTTTTCCTTCGGGTTTTTTGTTTTGATATGCCCAAGTTAAAAACCTTTCAGGAACAGAACCGAATATATAACCTAAAGTAAAGTCTTTCGCTATTCTGTACCAATTTTTACCAACCTTAAAACAATAGAAAAAGTCTTTTTGATATTGTGGGATATTTAAATATTCTTCTCTATCATCATCAGGAGCAAAATATAAGTAATATCCCGTTAAGGCTAATTGTGGTAAAGTGATTGTGCCTACTGCTTTAATAGTGCTTAAATACGGATGATCTCTAAATGTTCTTACCATTTTATCAACACCTTGTATTCCTGCGTTAAAGAACGGTAAAACTCTATTGTATTTTCTTCCTAAACTTCCGCTTCTGCCAAAGTCTAAAGTTCCTTCTCTTGCTTCAAGTGCTGCTTGCATTGCATCAGAACCGTTCATTTTAGAACGTGTGTACATAGCAAGCCTTGTAGCTTGTTCAAAGATAGATGAAAACTCCTCTGCAAGTTTCAAGGGGTTTGCATAGCTAAATATGCTACGCATTTTACTTCCCTCACCTACAAACTCTTTCAAGGCTTTATTTACGCTTTTTTCGTTTAGTTCCATATAAGAACCAAAAGCACCGCCGGCTTTTACCCATTCGTCATAGGTTTCATTTTTACCTGTTATTTTCTTGCCTAAAACATTGAACAAACCTTTAACACCGTCTATAAACGGATTGTAATTTTTAATATAAATTACGGCACTTTCTTGGTCTCTGATAAAGTTTCTTATTGCAAACTCAGGTGTTATTGTTGCACCTGTTCTTAACATTGAAGCAGAACCTACCATAAACTTATTTATAAAGTCTATTTCTTGGCTGTTCATTCCTTCGACTGCATCCATAACAGGTTTTGTTACTTCAACAAACTTTGGTTTACCGTTTTCAAAATATTGTATTACGTTTCCGTAAGGTTTATTTCTTGACGGCGTCCATACATCCTGCTCTATTTCTTCTGTTGCAGTTTCGCTTGACGGTCTTATCTCGTTTAAAAATGCGTATTCACCTTTGAATAAGCTATCAATAAATTTAGCCGTTTCCGGTGCAACTCTTTTAACATAATCACGAGAGGTAAAATACAAGTCGAAAGCATTGGCAATAGCTTCTTTGTTGCTTTGAACATACTTTTTATATTTTTCTGTGCTGCCTGCATCTTCTGTTATAAAATCGCCGTCTTGAAGTTTAACCGTGCTTTTAAATCTGTCCTCTGCAAGTGTTTTTAATTCTTGCATAATTTTAGAATCGTTTTTAATTTGGTTTTCAACATCAAGAGCAAAGTCGAGCATGTGTCCGACTTCGTGTGCTAAAGTTCTGTCTTGTGAACCTAATTTCTTTCTGATGAGTTTTTCTTCTTCACTATAAGCCCCGTAAGCGTAACCTGTCGGAGTTTTAATACTTTTAGCATTTTCAAAAGTTCTGCCAAAATATTTTATAGCTTCAAGTAATTGCTGACGCATTTTAGCATCATAATTGACTTTAACCATAGCCGTGCGTTTTTCCATAGCAGGTTTTTTATCCTGTATATATTCAGGCAATATGTCTTTAAGGTTAGCAACAGAACGAGCAACTTTATTTCTTTCTGCTGTATCTAATATTCTTGATACATCCTCTAGGGTTGATACAAAAATGTTTTGTATATCTCTTTTAGAACCTTTTATTTTTTTAATAGGACTTTTAGCATCCGTAAACTTCGGTTTCGCAAAGAAATCTTGACCTATGCCGTTATCATCCATTACCCTTTTATATGAAATATGATGCGGATTTTGTTCAATAATCTTGTCATAGGTTTCTTGGCTCATATTTCCGCTATCAACCAAATTGTGTAAAATTCTTTGATTGAAAGCATAAATACGGTCAGCAATTTTAGATATATCCTCAATCTTATCGCCATATTTAAGATTAAGTTTTGTCATATCGCTAACGGCTTTTAGCTTTTGTTCTTCCGTTGCTTCGTAACCGTCTCTATCTTTTAAATCAAGCAAATATCTGTTTGCTATTAAATAGTCTGATAAATCCTCAATAGCTTTATCATAATTCGGCTCTACGTCTTTTACTTGTTCTACATAGTCATTGATAATAGGTAAAAAGCCCTCGCCTGTTATTTTTATTTTGCCGTTTTCTTTTACAAAAGTTTTATCGTTTACTTGTTCTTTTATACTTTCAACAAGTCCTGCGTACATTCTTGCTTGAAAATATGGATTACTTGAAGTATCGAGTTTTTCCCCTGTTTTCTGTTCAGCTTTTTTAACAAGATTTTCAATAGGTGTATATCTATCAACCCACTCTGTATATAGTTTACCGAACCTGCTTTCACCTTTTATAATTTTATCTGCAACGGTTTCAGGTGTTTCAAGTTCATCTTCAACCATTTCAGCTTCTTGTGTTATAGGTGCTTCGGTTTTCTTTGGTGCTTCGTCTGAAATGTCGTAAAGTTCATTATTCTTAACAGAGGGGTTGAAAAGTTTACGAATATCGTTTATACTAATATTAGCATCTGTGTTGTCGGGTCGTACTTCGTTTGAAGCAACCCCATTGACAGCAGGTGCTATTTTTATTTCTTTTATTTTATGTCCTGCATAATTATATGGTGCGTTTTTAATTTTAGGTATATCAACGCTAATTTCTACACCATAAGGCTTGCCATTAAAAAATATTGCATTATGGTAAATTTCTTGCCCTAATACGTTTGGATGTCTTTCATCTGTGTTTCTAGGATTATATTTGATTGCATTTTCAATAATTTCTCTTAACTTTTTATAAGAATCTTTTTTAGGCTCACTTCTTCCAACATCTTTCATTGAACGAGAAGTGCCTGTTTTACCAACAAATACTTTTCTTCCATTGTCTTTAATAGTTACATCCCCTAAAATTGGAAGATTGGCAAATATCCAATTTTTTAAATCTTTAACATCTTTAAAGTTCGGAATGCTGTCTTTTTCAATATTTATGGGTTTAATACTAATTTCTTTGTTTTTCTTCGGTGTTTCGTCCTCGACATCATAATATATATTCGCGTTGTTTTCGTCAAAAGTTCCCTGATTATCTACGGATTTGATTTGGTTAGGATTTAATACAGCATAAACATTTGACGATTCGGGTTTGGTATTATTCCATTTATTGTCTTTAATATTTTTAATAATTATGCCGTCATATCCCGCTTCTCTTAAACCGCTAAAATCATTTTGCAATTGTGAATAATATTGAGAATAAGTTTTACCTTTTGCATCTACAATGTATGGGTTATTCATTGATAAATAAACAGGATATACTTTTCCTGAAATATTATCGTTTGTTTCTTCATATTCTTTTGCATAATCCGTTGCAATGTTTTTATTATCAGTGAAGAAAAACGCTTCTTCGTTTCTTGCATAAGATAAATCAAATTCATTTATATCTTTTTCAATACTGCCATGATAAACCACAAGCGGTTTTCCGTTCTCATCCACAACTTTAGAATCACCAAACCACTTTTTAAAATACTTGCTTTCAGTTCCTTTTTCTTTCCATTCTTTTTTAGCTTGTTCTTCTTGGCTTGGTGTTGCTCCTGCGGTATCTGCCGTATCATATAACTCAGCAGCGACTTTCTTACTTCTGCTTTCTTTAGCTTTTGAATATTCTGCAGCACTATTAATAGCATTGTAGTATCTGTTGTAATAGTCTTCTATTAATTCATCAGGTACTTGATTCACAATGTCATCAATTTTACTGTCTAGTTTTTCAACGGCTTGCGTATCATTTACTATTGTAGGGTTTTTGTATATTTCGCTTATAACATCATCAAATTTTCTTTCTGATAATGTAATAGCATTATTAAGGGTTTTAAGTGTTTTTGTATAATTATTATTTTTATAACTCCCTTTTACAGTTTCAAGTTTAATGTCAGAATTAAATTTATTGCTTAAAATATCTTTTTTATAGTCAGTTAAGTTTTTAGGTTTCTCTTTAATTTCTTCGCCTTGTTCATTTACGTTAAGAGATACACCACCTTGTAATATCTTGTTTTCAAGTTGTACCTGTTCTTTTATGACTTCTTGTTCTTTTATATCCTCATTAATCTTAACTTCGCCTAAAATCTCATTTGCCATATTTTCTTTTTCTATTTCAGACAAATTTTGAGATATAGTTGTAGCTTCTTTTTCGGAATAGCCTTTACTTATCAAATCATTTGCTACAGTTCTTGTAGCAAGAGATGTAGCACCAACAATAGAAAATACCCCTGCCTCTAATAGCAATTGTTGATGACTTGGGAATATAGCATTTAACCATTGGTCTTTTGAATAACCCTCTTTATCATCAAGGTCAAAAGCCGTCATAAGAATATCGCCGATTCGTTCTTCACCCATTTCTTCAGCGACACCATGAAACTCTAAGCCTTTGGATTTCATTTTTTCGCCTGTTTCGGCTGCAGATTTCCCTAGTTTTTCTGCTACTCTTGCACTTGCTTCAAGTTTTACTCTTACATTTTTTGGCAAGGAATTATATAGTTTTGCACTTGTTGCAGAAATACCTCTTGCAGTATTTGTTGATGCGACTTTGCTAAACCCCTTAGCAGCTGCACCACCTATACCGCTAAACATTTTACCTATCAAACCGCCTGACAGTTCCGATGCAATTTGTATTTCAGCAGTACCAAAAGCCTTTAAAGCATTAGCCTTATTATTGCTTTCAGCTTGTACGCTATCAAAAATCATATCGCCTTTATCAGTTATATTAAGACCGTCTGCAATTTTTCTTTCGTTATAATTTGCAGTAGCATATAAAGGAACTAATACAGCTTCTTGTCCGGCTATTCTCGCAGCTGTTTTTGTAGCACCTTTTACGGCTAAATTTGTTGCTCCTTTTGTTGCAGCTTTTAAAGCTCCCTTTGCTGCGACTTCTCCCAAGCCGCCTGTTAATGCAAATTCAACCATAAAGGCAGGAGCTTGTACAAACATTGAAGCACCCTTTGCACTCCAACTCATACCACGCTTTGAAAGCTCAACATAATTACGCAAATAATCTTTCATGTATGCTTTATCAGCATCAGATATTTCTTCGCCATTTTCAAGTTTTTTGGCAATAGTATAGGTTTTACCTGCTTTATATGCTTGTTTTGCAGTACCGACAACAGGCATAATATCACTCCAACCGACAAAACCTCTTGAACGATATTCAACCCATCCGATTCCCCCTTGTTGCTCTATTGCTTTTAATTCGTCTTGCGTAAAAAGCATATTGGCAAGCTGTTCTGTTTGATAATTCTGCGACTTAACATAAGGATCATCTTTTGGAAGTTCTTTCAGACTTGTTTCGAGTGCGTGTTTATTTTGCGGCACTTGCTCAAATTGTTCCCAGTCATATTGTGGTTTATCGTATTCAGCGACTTCAAACTGTCCCCAAAAATCTTGTGTTGTTTGTGCTGCCATTAAATTTTTACTCCGCCGTTTTTCAATGCTTCATTTACTTTGTTTTGCGGGACTAATACAATCATCCCGTTAGGTGCTTTCATTTTGACTGTACCCGTTTTTTCCAAAGGGTTTACACTTTTACCGTTTACTATTTTTTCATAATGTAAATGTGGTCCTGAACTAGCCCCCGTACTTCCTGCTCTTGCTATCTGTGTACCTGCCGTTACTTCTTGTCCTACTTTTACCGTTATCTTGTTAGCGTGAGCGTATCTGTGAATTGTTCCGTCATAGCCTTTAATATCTACATAGTTACCGTAACCTTTATCACTTCCGTTTTGGTTATTGACAACTTTTACAACTTTTCCGGCTGCAAAAGCGTTTACTCTTTCATTGTTTTTATAATCTAAATCAAGTCCTTTATGGTCTGTACTTCCGTTAGGTGTAGGCTTTTCTCTTTTGCCGTACAAACTTGTTATTGCGTGTCCTTGCCATATATCCCCTTTTTGTGTAGGTCTTGATATTTGCAGAGCTTGATTTCTGTTTTTTGTATTTATCTCTTGTACTGCCTGCATTGCAGCATTATAATAAAGCTGTTGTTTTTGAGCTTTGCTCATATTATCAACATCTTTATCCGCAGTTGCATAAAAAATGTTTCTGTATGCTTCCGCTCTTAATTGAACAGGTAGAGTTTTATCAATATAGTCTTTAGCTGCACCGTAACCGCTTGCGACTTCCTGCGTAGCTTCTGCCGTTCTTTTGTTTGTTGCACTTGCTAATTGTTTGTTCAATTTAACTGCATCTTTTGTTGATATATCCCCGCTTTCTTGCGCACGGTTTATTTCTTCTCTTAGGTTTTTAATGCCTTTTAAATAATCAGAGTCTGAAATATCACTAACATTTAAGTCGTATGCTCTTTCCATAATGTCTGATATAGATTCGGCAGATGACATATAATCTTCACTTTCAGGTCTGAATTGTTTAATATTTCTTCTTGCCTGTGTTGCAAAACTTTCAGAGATGTTGCCTAAAAATTCCTGTTCATTAATATATTTCAATTTTTCATCATAAGAAGCATTTGAATAAATAAAGTTTGTTGCTTTATCCTCACCTTTATTTTGGTTTTGCAGCTGCTCATAATCTCTCATCAATTGAACATTTGTTTTTATCCTGCTTAAATCACCTAACAATTCATTCATATATTCAGGTTTAATATTATAATCCCCATTTTTTAAACCTTGAATAACTGCATCAGGATCATTTTCCGCTTGTCTTAAAACGTGATAAACATCCCATTTATCTGTATCAGCTGTCATTTTTGCGACATACTCTCTGTCTACAATGCCGTTTCTTGTCATAGTATCTAAATCATTCAAATAAGCATCTTTAAAAGCCACATTGCCTGTAGATATAAAGTTTTCCATATTTGCATTTTGGGATTCAACAAGTCCGGCTCTCCCCATATCTATTTGTTTATCTCTAAAAATACTCTGCAATTTATAAATGTTTTGTTGTGTAGCAAATTGTCCGTTGCTTTCAAACTCTCTTGCCGTTTGGTTATTTGAGAACCCTGAAACAATATTTGGTACAAGTTCATTCATTTTTTGAGTAAGTTCATTCTGCTTTTGGCTCAATTCTTCAGGTGTGGAATAGTCATTATAATTACTTGCTTCGTCAAGTATTGCTGCAATCCCTGAATTAAGTTTGTTTTTCCCGTCAAGGTTTTCAACCGCATCTTTGCTTTGTTGCCATTGAGCAGCTAACTGCATTAAAGCATTACCGCCTTGTTGCAAGCCGATAGAGCCTTGAGCAAAAGTATCTAAATCCCTCACTTGTGCCGGTGCATCAGTTGTTATGTTTCCTTGTTGTCTGTATACTGGTAATTGTGCCATGTTTACCCCTTATGCCATTGGTTGTCCGTAAAATAGAGCTTCATTTGAAATATCAAAACCGCCACTTAATCTTTCCTTTTTGCTAAAAGGATTATTAAAGCCTTTCCAATACTTATTTTTGTAGTCAATACCTGCCGTCAATGCGGTTTTGCCTGCTTCCATCAGTCCGTTTCTGTAAGCCATTTTGCCCTGATAACGTTGTAATGCTGCGTTATTCATAGCATTAATTCTTTTAGCTTCAAGGTTAAACTGCTGATAGGCATTGTCCATTTGTAATTGCATAATGCTTTGAGAAATACTGCTTGCGGTTGTTCCTGATATTTTCAAACCGTTTCTTGCAGCATCTGCTGTAGCTTGCCCTCTCAAAACATTTCCTTGTGTTCTGAACTGCCCTGCCGTTATCTTTTGAGCTTCTCTTATATTTTTTGCCTGAGCGTCATATATTTGTGCGTTAGCTTCTGCCTGTTCTTTTTCAGCTTTCCCTTTCTGATAGCTTCCGTATGCACTTAGAGCCGCACTGCCTAATGTTAAAGCTGCTGTTACTCCTGCCATTATTTATCAACCTCCGTTACGATTGGTGCTATAGATAATATGTTCATCGGGTACGGATGAGATTGTTCAACTGTAATATTTGCATCCCATACCCAACCCTGATTATATTTAATATTCGGAATTACTCCCGTGAATGGTTCTTTTTGCTTGTAAATCGTGTCATAAAGATTGTCTAAATCTCTACCTACTTTTACCCCGATTGTGTTCCATACTCTGATTGCCATTTCTGAAATGCGTTTACGTTTTCCGACTGCCGTTCCGTTTTGGCTTCCTGCTTCCATTGGCATTGTTGTAATATAACTCGTATAAGGTAAACCGACTACCGCAATAAAAGCATCGTCAATTTCAATAGAACCGTCTAGGACAGTTTTCTTGGCTTGTTCTAACCCGTCAGCATATATTTGAACTTCTCTGCCGTTTAAGTGGCTTAAACCGCTTACTACGTCCGTCGATATTCCCCAAGTTCCGCCTGTTAAATCCTGCGATTGAAAAGTTGTGGTAACATCGAGAGTTACCTCTGTTTCGCTTGTAAATTCGGTTATAGTTCCTTCGCCTAAGATATTGTAATCATTATCAATAAATCTTATACGGTTTCCTACCATTGTTTCTAAGAATATATCATCATCAGCTTCAGCCGTAACAGTTCCAGTATTAGCAGATAATGTCAATCCAATACCCTCAGTTTTTTTATAACCGTCATATTTCAAACCGCTTCTTACATACCACCAGTCATTCAGGTTTTCAGGTGTTATCGGGTTTAACATTCTTTCTATATATCTTGATGTACCTGTAAGGCTTGTAGTATATGTTAAAGTAATAGTATCATCTGCTAATAAATTTCCAGTTATTGTCAGAGCATAATCAGGGCTTGAAATGTCTACTGTTGCCCCTGTAGTTTCTGATACAAGAGTTTGCGTTTTATATGCCAAGTAAGTTTGGACTCCACCTACACCGCCTACATAAATATAAGATTTCGCAAAATTATAAGTTCCTGAGAAATCCGCAATTATATTCAATTTCATTTTGCTATTAATATTTGTTGAATAAATGATAGAACCATTCTCATCTGCCAATGTTATTAAACAACTTGAATTTGAGGGATTATCTATACTGAAAATATAAGAAATATTTGGACTTATTGCAAGATTGATTTTAGTCCTTATTAATGAACCATTCAGATAATATTGCAAATAAAAATAACCATCTTCTATATAAAAAGAAGCTGCACCCTCATTATTCCTAAGCCCTATAATTTCTTGTTCTCTAGTAATATCGTTCCCTGTCGTGAAAAATATTACACCTTTTAAAACTTCTCTTGTTTCAGTACCAGTATCATATAATAAATAAGTCCCCCAAGCTTCAGCAGTTGTTTCATCAAATCCGGAACTTCCACTGAAAATTTTTGTAATATCTGTATCCCTTTCATAATGAGTAGCCTCAGTACATACTAAAATTTCTATATATTTGCCTATAGTTTCTTTTGTACCTGTGTAGTTATTTATTACAGTTACATTCGGATTCGAACAAGCCTGATTAAGTGTTGTTTCTAAAGTTTTTCTGTTCATTAGCATATAGACTTCATCATAATTGCCGTCATAAGAAGGAATTGTCTGTATGCTTTCAACCTCTGCCCCGAGTTCTTCAAGCAAAGACCAAGCCTGTACTGATTGGTCTTGTTCTAAAGTCAGCATTACAACTTTGCCGTCCTCACGCATTAAGTAAATTATGCTATCAGGGTTTTTCTGTAATGCCATTTCTTTTATAGGACTTGATAATAAGTGTTCGGAGAATATCGAAACATCAACCGCCTTGTAGCTGTCATAATAAAAATCATATTGGAATTGTCTTAATTTGTTGCCGTTTCTCTGCAAGAAGTGAACAAAAGTTCCTGCAACAATAGGTTGAACAGGTTCACCGCCCCAGTTTGTTCTTTGTCTTGCTGAAATATCGGTTGCTGTTATTGCACCATCACCCGCTCCACGAATAACGAACTCACCGCCATAAGTTCCGCATAGCAGATAACTCGCTCCTATCATCCATTTAATATCAGAGCCGTCGCCGTTTGCGTTTGTTGCAAGCTGTATATTAATTCCTGCATCGTCCTCATTATCAACGGCAGGAGTAAAGGTTTCATAAGCATAAGGCTTTGAGCCGTAAACATTTCTTGGCTGATGTGGTGTTCTTGCATAATACAATCTACCGTCATAAAGTGCAACAACGGCAGGATAGCCCCTGTAATCAGAAAATGCACCTTCGCCCCATAGTTTTGTTGCGGTAGTGCCTGACAACTTAGACATTACTTTAGCGTGCATAACGGTTGATGAATTATTAGCATTGTCAATAAATTGCACATAACCTTGAACATCTTTGTTTGATGCTTCATCAGTAACCTTCGTACCTATCCACATATTTGCACCAACCATTAAAGACGGCTCAAAATAAGCAGCAGAAGCTGTTATAGTAATGTCGTTTCCTGTAACGGCAGATGCTTTCATTGTTATATCGGTTGTATTTTGGTCTAAATACGGTGTTTCTTTAAATTCTACATCTCTAAAAACCCAGTCATTACTTGCGTTTCTTATGAGTTCTTTCGGCTTTGCACTTGAATTACCGCTGCTATCAGGCAGACAGGTTAGTTTAATAATATCGTCTAATTGCACGTATTGAATTGATTTTAATTGTTCTTCCGAATAAGAATTTTGTATTTCATATACTTGATTATTGCCGTCTAAGACAGGTGCTCCGTCTTGATAAAATCTGAAATACCCCGCTCCGCATTCTATAATATAACTATCAGTAGCGGAGAAAACAAACTTTAATAACCTTGCTTTGCCGTTGTTTTTGGCATTAGCAATAAATTCTGTTCCCGATAATCTTGTTGCGCATCCGTAAGGACGGATATAAGTATTTCTGCATTTATCAAGACAAGTAGGATATTGTTCAATGTCTATTCTGCCGAACATTAAAGGCGATACTTCACCTCTTGCAAAATTCGGATATATCGGTGCAACGTGTGCCATTTATTACCCCCACCAACTTCTTAAAGTGCTATTAACCCAAAAACTATCTTCAATAATCGGGCTTGATTTTTCTCTTGCGTTTTTAGTTTTTGCAATCGGTAAATACTCACCTCTGTATAAGTCAATTAATACATTTGTTTTCTCGGTTGAATTGGTCAATAAATAACACATTTCAACCGCTAATTTGCAGGCAAGTGCATCAATGAAATAAGACGGGTAAAAAGTCGCATCAACGCATCTTGCAACATACACTAAGCCAAATTCTGAAGCTCTTGAAAAGATGTAATTACCCTCTCTTATCCATTTGTGGTTTCTGTCCATGACATCAACTATCTTTATTAAATCTGAAGGCAGCTCAAAATAATTGCCTTCTCCCCAAGCAGGTTTCTTGTCGGACAAAGTTAATAAACTTCTTTTAATAGCAAAAGTCCAGTCTGTTTCAGCTAATACG
>Ga0247610_10004368_pt1 | contig 15152 bp, 10 predicted proteins | sample 174DNAGHGhighgp2_FD_193483 | JGI IMG/M metagenome (GOLD analysis project Ga0247610, IMG submission 193483) | Sheep rumen microbial communities from Palmerston North, Manawatu-Wanganui, New Zealand - 1742 DNA GHGhigh gp2 | ecosystem: Host-associated > Mammals > Digestive system > Stomach > Rumen... | reverse complement strand
TCTTATAGGCGGCCAGCTGGCCGTGCTCGGTCATGTGTGCACAGAAACCCTTCAGATCCAGAGGCTTCTTCTCGTCAACCTCGGGGTACCACTTCCCGTAGTTGGTAGCCTGCTCGTTCTTGTTCTGTCGCAGGTTCACTACCATTGCAATCCTTCTTACTGCCATAACTTTTGTGTTTTTGTTTGATATTTAATTACTAAGGCGGACTTGTCAGTCGGGCCACCCTATTTCCGATGTCATTCTGTTTCTCATGTCACTTGTCACAACCCACATCCATTAACGATGCAAAGTTATGAAAAATATTCCATATATGCAAATATTCTTGGAAATATTTTCTAAGGAAATCCCTGTGTTTAAGAGATTTTAACCAACGAGAGCATTCTTACCCTGCCTTCCGCCGCCGTGGGGTTTAGCGAAATTAACCCTACCCTTTCATTTCGGTAAAGCGGAGGTTTAGTGGCAGGTGAGCAACGGTGCACAGGAGGGGGAATCAACACGCTATATTGCAATATTGCATATTGAATTTACTTTTTGGAAGGTGAGAAAAAGATAAAACATAATAGTATATATATAATAATTATATATAATATATTAATAATCAATTACTTATATTATTACTTATACTATTATTTAACATTCATTAACCGACATTCTCCTATTTACCGAAAAAAACAAATGCAATATGCAATATTGCAATATAACTCGTCTCAGCTGGGGTCTTCGGGCGTAAATGGCTCTGAAAAAGCAACCAATCAGTGAGAGGGCTCCGACACACAACCCCGTTTTGAAGAGCACCGCTGCTGCTTGAAAAAAGTGGCGATATTTTTTTGGATTTCACGCACTTTTCTTGCCGGAAAATTTGGTGGTCTCGATTATTTTTTGTACCTTTGCATAGTCATTCAGAGGAATGAACAACGTCATGAACCACAGCCGATTACCCCTCATTCATTCACCATTTAAAACACAGAACAGTATGAACAAAACAGTTAAGATGATACTACAGGCCATCAGCTACGTCATCACCCTCATCCTGGGAGCAGCCGGCGGAGCAACAGTGCTGTAAAACAACGAAGAAAGGACCATGGAGCACAAAGGCTTCAAAATATCCCAGTTCACATATGCGGTGATGCTCATTGCCAGCAGCATTGCCCTGGTGAGCCGAAAAGTTTAGGAATTATGCACTTTTTTTTACAATAGGAATATGATTTCAAGGCATTTCAACATACAAAAAGAAACGAAAAAGAGAATCGAAAGGGATCAAAAAGACAGTGAAAAGAGAATGCTGCTATTTCACCTTTTCTTACCCAGCGCATTAATAGCACGGCGTTCTGTGGCTGTAAGGACAGGAATCTTGTGGGCAGCGGCATAATCCTCCAGTTCCTTGATTGACATGTTACCGCTTCTATGGGCATTCAGTTCCTTACTACGAACCTTAAATTCTTCTTCGTCCACATAGCCCTGGTCGGCAGAGTAGATATAGGCGACTTCTACCTCACGGCCTTTCTTGCTGTTGATGGCAAGGCGGTGCAACGTCATCACATGGCGGGCAACATCAGGAGCATCGTTGTTCTCATCGGGCAACTGGTAAACCTCGGTATACTGATAGTCCATGTCGTGCTTATCCATAGCCTTCTGTAGTTTCTTCCGTGTTTTCTCATCTCCCTTTGCTCCGTAGGCATACAGTTCCAGCTGTCCTACATCAAGGGTGGCGCGGGTCTGTCCACCGGAATGGACAATCTGTCCCACCTTCCGGCGTCCGGGTATCTCCACCCGCCATAGATTAGGACCTGGGGTGACGAAAGATGTGTGATATCGCGCCTGCTGCTTCTTATCCTTCAGCCATACCTCAATCCTTTGAAAATTGTCGTTCTGCAGTAATTCCCTCACCCTCACTTTACCTACTGAGCCATGCCAGCGTGAGGCTTTGTTAGCAATGGTGCCTACGGTGGAGCAGCAGGGCTTACCTTAACGGTAAGCTACGACTCAGTCGCAGCAGGCAGCAGAACAGACAGCCCCCGGACATCACGAGAGGGCGTAATATTATATAATAGGTAAAGAACGAATGAACAGTTAAAAAAAACAAACAGGACGCAAAAAGTCACGCCACTGAGGACTGATGTGCTATCTTTTTTGTAATTTTGCACCGTTTTAAAGCATGCTCTTCAAAAGCAGCAGCCGAAAAAAGGGTGTTTCCGTCCGTGAAACACTTTCATCCAAATTACTTTTCAATGTTTGAACTTTTCCCTATGGGGAAATTACCCACAAGACATATACATTATGTATACAAAAGAAGAACTTGAATCAATGGAAATACCCCAATTGATGGGTATTGCATCAGAACTTGGTGTCAAAGTGACACCAAACGACTCGCAGGAACAAGTGATATACGCCATCCTTGACAAAGCAGCCGAGCAAGTAGCCACGGGCACAGACCCCAAGCGGAAACGCAGCCGTATTCTCAAGAAAGATACTGACCGTGTCTATTCCGTAAACGGCAAGGACGGTGAGAACTTCGACGTGAAAAACCGTGGCAAGAAGACTAATGAGCCGCCACAGCTGTTCAGCGACCTGCCTCCCGCCCAGCCTGCTGAGGCAGAAACGGCTGAGACGCCACAGGAAGAGCCTGCTGCTCCCGTGGCCAAGCGCCGTGGACGCAAGCCCAAAGCCGCGCAAGAAGCTGCTGCCCAGCCAGAAGCAGCAACAGCCGAGAGCGAGAAGAAGAAGACGACAAGGCGCAAAAAGGCAGCCAAGGAAGAAGAACTCCCTGTAGAAGAGACACCGGCAGAAGCACCTGAGTGGATGGAACCCACGGCCGAGGCTGATGTCCAGGCAGAGCCCCCTGTTCCCGAGAGTGACTTTGTGCCAGAAGAACAGACATCCTTGGCCACAGAGGCAGAAGTGGCTGACAGCGAGATGCTGGAACAGCTACAGCAGAAGATGGCCCTTCACAATAAAGAAATACAGTCGCAGGAGGCCATCGACGGCGTATGGGAGGGTGACCCGGGCGACGGTACCGACTTCATACCCATCGTCGACCTGCCAATTGAGGACATGGCAGCCATGCCCACACTCGACATCTTCGACCGTCCCGTCCAGCCCGACTTACAGCAGGTCCAGCCTGTTGCACCCGTTGGAAAGGCACCCAGGGGAGTACAGGCTCCCGCCTACGACTTTGCCGACCTCATCACAGGCAACGGTGTGCTCGAAGTGATACAGGACGGCTATGGATTCCTCCGTTCCTCAGACTACAACTATCTGTCATCGCCGGACGACATCTACGTCTCGCCTCAGCAGATCAAGAAATACTCGCTGAAGACCGGCGACGTGGTTGACTGCACCGTACGGCCCCCCCATGAGAACGAGAAGTATTTTGCACTCTCATCGGTGAATCTGATCAACGGACGCAATCCGGCAGAGGTACGCGACCGTGTGTCCTTCGAACACCTCACTCCCCTCTTCCCCGAGGAGAAGTTCACCCTCTGCGGCGACCAGCAGACCACCAATCCCTCCGTGCGTATTGTCGACCTGTTCTCGCCTATCGGTAAGGGACAGCGTGCACTCATCGTCGCACAGCCCAAGACCGGTAAGACCATCCTGATGAAGGATATAGCCAACGCCATCGCAGCCAATCACCCCGAGGCTTACATCATGATGCTCCTGATAGACGAGCGTCCTGAAGAAGTGACCGACATGGCCCGTACCGTCGATGCAGAGGTGATTGCCTCGACTTTCGACGAACCAGCCGACCGTCATGTGAAGATTGCAGGAATCGTTCTGGAGAAAGCCAAGCGAATGGTGGAATGCGGTCACGACGTGGTGATTTTCCTGGACTCCATCACCCGACTGGCACGGGCATACAACACGGTAGCGCCTACTTCAGGAAAGGTGCTCACGGGTGGTGTGGATGCCAACGCGCTCCAGAAGCCCAAGCGGTTCTTCGGTGCTGCCCGCAATATTGAAGGAGGCGGCTCCCTCACCATCATAGCGACGGCGCTTGTCGACACAGGCAGCAAGATGGACGAGGTAATCTTTGAGGAATTCAAAGGTACCGGCAACTCAGAAATCCAGCTCAACCGTGCACTCAGCAACAAGCGTATCTTCCCCGCCATCGACCTGGTACAGTCGTCGACGCGGCGTGATGACCTGCTGCAGGATCAGACCACGCTCAACCGCATGTGGATCATACGTAAGTTCATAGCAGAGATGAATCCCATAGAAGCCATGAACACCATCCGCGACCGGCTGGTGAAATGCATTAACAACGAAGAGTTCCTGATGTCTATGAACGGATAGAGCTCTCAACGATGTTCAGCATCTTAAACGTGGCCTTGATGGCGGCTTCAGTCTGGTCGGCATCAAGGCCACGAGTACGTAGCTGCCTGCCGTTGTCGTTCCAGGTGATGACCGTCTGTACCAAGGCATCAGTACGTCCGCCCGGCGGGATGGACACCTGATAGTTGGCCAGGATGGGGAAAGTGCGGTTCAGGTATTTACGATAGATGAAGCGCAATGCCTTGACGAAGGCATCATACTGACCATCGCCCGTGGCACCAGCCTCGTACTGCTGTCCGTTGATTTCAACCTTCACATTCGCACCGGGCTTCAGACCATAGGCCGTAGACACGAAATAGCTCACCAGCTTGACTTTGTCCTCAGGGGCATCATGCTTCAGCACATCACTCACAATGAAAGGAAGGTCCTCCTGCGTCACTATCTCCTTCTTGTCGCCCAGTTCGGTAATACGCTGGGTAACACGGCGCTGCTGCTCAGGCGTAAGCTCCAGTCCCAGTTCCTCAAGGTTCCTGGCAATGTTGGCCTTGCCGCTGGTCTTTCCCAAGGCATATTCCCGCTTGCGTCCGAAGCGCTCGGGAACGAGGTCGTTCTGATAGAGCCTGTCCTTGTTGTCGCCATCGGCATGCACACCGGCAACCTGAGTGAACACATTGTCGCCGATGATGGGTTGGTTGGGGGCAATGGCTATGCCGCTGTAGCTCTCCACCATGCGCGAGATGTCGTTCAGACGGTCTTCGCGGATGCTGGTCGTGGCATGGAACTGGTCTTTCAGAATCACCTGGACACTACTCAGCGGTGCATTACCACAACGCTCACCCAGCCCATTGACCGTCACATGCAGGCCACTGGCACCACTCAGAACGGCAGCCAGTGAATTGCTGACCGCCAGGTCGTAATCGTTATGAGCATGATAATCGAAATGAACCTCCGGATAGCGCTTCAGCATCTTACGGAAATACTCAATCACCTGAAGGGGATTCATGATACCCAGCGTGTCGGGCAGCATAAAACGACGGATGGCACTCCCTTGCGTCAGCGCATCCATCACCTGATAGACATATTCAGGTGAATCCTTCATGCCATTCGACCAGTCTTCCAGATACAGATTGACGGTCATTCCGTGGTTCTGCGCACAAGCCACCGTGTCAAGGATATCTGCAATATGCTCCTCAGGTGTCTTGCCAAGCTGTTGACGGCAATGCTTCAGCGAACCCTTGGCCAGCAGGTTAATGACCCGCCCGCCACAGTCAGCTATCCACTCCACACTCTTTCCGCCATCGACGAATCCCAACACCTCCACACGGCCCAGACAGTTTATCTGCTGGGCATAGCGGCAAATCATCTTGACCGCATCTTTCTCGCCATCGCTCACACGGGCAGATCCAACCTCAATCCGGTCGACATTGATGTCGCTCAGCAGCATACGCGCTATCATGAGCTTCTCGTGAGGCAGGAACGACACGCCATTGGTCTGCTCGCCGTCACGGAGCGTAGAGTCCATGATTTCTACAAACCTTGTTCCCATGCCATAGTCTTCTGTTGGTTCTGTACAAGGAAGTCTATATCGTCAAGCCCATGAAGCAGACAATGTTTCTTGTAGCTGTTGATGTCGAAATGCTCTTGGCGACCCGTAGCCTTGTTGGTCACCGTCTGGTTAGGCAGGTCTACCTCTACCAGCATCTTCGGGTCGGACTTGATGCTGGCAAAGAGCTCCTGCAGGAAGTCCTCGCTAACCACTACAGGCAGCACGAAATTATTCAGTTCGTTGTTCTTGTGGATATCGGCAAAAAACGAGCTGATGACCACCCGGAAACCATATCCGGCAATGGCCCACGCTGCATGTTCGCGGCTACTGCCCGAACCGAAGTTCTTGCCTGCCACGAGGATGCATCCGCTATAGGTCGGATCGTTCAACACAAAACCATGGTTCGGTGTCCCGTCGGACTGGTAACGCCAGTCACGAAAGAGGTTGTCACCGAAGAACTTCTCCTCGCGGGTAGTTGCCTTGAGGAAGCGTGCAGGTATAATCTGATCAGTATCCACATTCTCCAATGGGAGCGGCACGCAAGTGGATGTTATCACATTGAATTTCTGTTTCATAATAATTCTCTTGGATCGGTGATGACTCCTGTTACAGCAGCAGCTGCTGCCACAAGGGGTGAAGCAAGTATGGTGCGGCTGCCAGGTCCCTGACGGCCTTCGAAGTTACGGTTAGAGGTAGAGACAGCCAATTTGCCTGCCAGTACTTTGTCGTCGTTCATGGCCAGACAAGCCGAGCAGCCTGGCTGACGGATGGCAAAGCCTGCCGATTCCAGCACCTGGTCAAGTTTCTCCTCACGTATCTGACGGTCTACAGCCCAAGAACCAGGTACCAGCCATGCGGTAACCCCATCGGCTTTGTGACGTCCCTTGACAATACTGGCGAAGGCGCGGAAATCCTCAATACGACCATTGGTGCATGCTCCTAAGAACACGTAGTCAACCTTTGTACCCAGCAGTTTCTGACCAGGCTCAAAACCCATGTACTTCAAAGCTTTCTCATAGCTTTCCCTCTCCTTATCGGGAGCCGAGGGAATAGACTTCGTTATGCCAATTCCCATTCCAGGATTCGTTCCATAAGTAATTCGGGGTTCTATTTCTTCTGCCCTGAATGTCAGTTCCTTATCAAACACGGCATCATCATCGCTCTTCAGCGTACGCCAATAACCGACTGCCTGCTCCCATGCCTCGCCTTGAGGAGCGAATTCACGGCCTTTCAGGTATTCAAACGTGGTCTCGTCGGGAGCGACAAAACCACCTCGTGCACCCATCTCGATAGAAAGGTTACAAAGCGTCAGGCGACCTTCCATCGACAGGTTCCTGACCACATCTCCAGCATACTCAACAAAGTAGCCCGTGGCTCCGCTGGTCGTCAGCTGGCTCATCAGATAAAGGGCCACATCCTTGGCGGTCACTCCCCTACCCAACTGGCCGTTAATGCTGATGCGCATGGACTTAGGCTTCTGCTGCAGGATACATTGCGATGCCAGCACCATCTCCACCTCACTGGTGCCAATACCGAAGGCAATAGCTCCCATAGCACCATGCGTGGAGGTGTGACTGTCACCACAGACAATGGTCATGCCAGGCAAAGAAAGCCCCTTCTCGGGACCTACAACATGAATAATGCCGTTCGAGGGATTCATCATGCCATAATAGGTAAGACCGAACTCCTTTGCATTCTTCTCCAGCATGTCCACCTGCTTCTTAGAAACAGGGTCGCTAATAGGTTTGTCTTGGTCATGAGTCGGTGTGTTATGATCAGGCATGCAATATATCTTCTCTGGTCTGAAACACTTCAGTCCACGCTGCCTCATTCCGTCGAACGCCTGCGGAGAAGTGACCTCGTGGCAGTACAAACGGTCGATATACAGCTGCGTAGGGCCGTCGGTTACTACCTGAACGACGTGTCTGTCCCAAATCTTGTCAAATAATGTATTCATAGATATCTTATTTCTTAAATTTATTGATACAATCGATATAAGCCTCCACACTGGCAGTCACAATATCGGTGTTCGCGCCAAAACCATAGTACAGCTGACCGTCATACTCCACTTGCATGTGGACTTTACCCACATCGTCCGACCCTTTCGAGATGGCCTGGATGGTAAATTCCTTCAGCGTCATCTGCTTCATGATAATGCGCTTTAGAGCCTTGATAGCTGCGTCCACGGGACCGTTGCCCGAGGCAGCAGCCTCAAACTTCTGCCCGCTGATGTCAAGACCTATCGATGCCACGCTCTTCACTCCCTTGCCAGTGGTCACCTGGAGGAACTCCAGCTTGACAGCATGGGCATCGGCAGTATCGGCACCTGCCAGCATCATCACATCGGCATCAGTAACCTCTTTCTTCTGGTCAGCCAATTGCAGGAACTTCTCGTAGATCTTGTCCAGGCGCTGCTCATCAACATCCACGCCATTCACATGCAGGCGATGTTTCAAGGCAGCACGTCCGCTCCGGGCAGTAAGCACGATGCTGTTGTCGTCGATACCCACGTCCTTTGGATCTATAATCTCGTATGTGTGGACATTCTTCAGCACGCCATCCTGATGAATACCGCTTGAATGGGCAAAAGCATTACGTCCCACGATAGCCTTGTTAGGCTGCACAGGCATGTTCATGAGGCTGGACACCATACGGCTGATGGGATAAATCTTCGTGGTGTTGATGTTGGTCTCAATACCCAGGCCCTTATGGCATTTCAATATCATGGCAATCTCTTCAAGACTGGTGTTGCCTGCACGTTCACCTATGCCGTTCACGGTCACCTCCACCTGCCGTGCTCCAGCCATTACACCGTTGAAGGTATTGGCAGTAGCCATGCCCAAGTCATTATGGCAATGGGTGGAGATAATGGCACGGTCTATTCCATCGACATGCTCTTTCAAATACTTGATCTTCTCGTAATACTCCTGAGGCAGACAGTAACCGGTCGTGTCAGGAATGTTAACCACCGTAGCCCCGGCCTTGATGACAGCTTCTACCACGCGGGCCAGGTATTCATTATCCGTACGTCCGGCATCTTCACAGTAGAACTCCACGTCGTCCACAAAGCGCTTGGCATACTTCACCGCAGCAACGCCCCGCTCCAGAATCTCCTCACGCGTGGAGTTGAATTTGTAAATGATGTGCTCATCGCTTGTGCCGATTCCTGTGTGAATACGCTTATGCTTGGCATACTTCAGCGCATCGAAAGCCACGTCGATGTCACGTTCTACGGCTCGTGTCAGCGCACAGATGGTGGGCCAAGTAACAGCCTTAGAGATTTCAATCACCGAATTAAAGTCACCAGGACTTGAAATGGGGAATCCTGCTTCAATCACATCCACTCCCAACTGCTCCAGCGACTTGGCCACCTGGATCTTCTCTACGGTGTTCAGCTGGCAGCCTGGTACCTGCTCACCGTCACGGAGGGTTGTGTCGAAAATAAACAATCTGTCATTCATTCTAATTACATTTTAATAAAAAGAAAATGCCTTTCACACTCGGAAGTGAGAAAGGCACCTTGAACTGTCACTATTGCTTGTTGACCTGCATATACACCTAATCACTTCCGCCCGCATTTTTGCAGTCGAATCGAAATCAGGATGTTAATCAGGTTCTGCTGTTGCATTCTTAAATTTGCTTTTTATTCGTTGATTCTTGAATTCGGCTGCAAAATTATACATTATTTCCGAAACGCGCAAATAAATCGTCACTTTTTTTGCCCTTTTACTATATTTTTGACATTGCACATGAATCGGGAAGCATCAATTAGAAACACTTGTTTAACCGCTTTTAACGCTAATCATTCGGACAAGTCACAAAAAATAGTTACTTTTGCACTCAAATTAATAATAAGGTATAAGAACTAATACATTTGTTGATTATGAAACCAACTCTTTTTTTACTTGCAGCCGGCATGGGAAGCCGCTATGGCGGACTGAAGCAGCTGGACGGTCTGGGACCTAACGGTGAGACCATCATGGACTACAGTATTTACGATGCCATACAGGCAGGATTTGGTAAGATTGTATGGGTCATCCGTAAGGACTTCGAAGAACAGTTCCGTACGCAGATCCTGAGCAAATACGAATCGAAAGTTCCATGTGAGCTTTGTTTCCAGGCACTCGATGCACTGCCTGAAGGGTTTAATGTACCGGAAGGCCGTGTGAAGCCGTGGGGCACAAACCACGCCGTACTCATGGGTAAGGACGTGATCAAGGAACCGTTCTGCGTCATCAACTGTGACGACTTCTACGGACGTGATGCTTTCATGCAGATAGGCAAGTTCCTGAGCGGACTGGAAGAGGGCGCCAAGAACCAGTATGCCATGGTGGGTTTCCGCGTTTGCAACACGTTGAGCGAAAACGGAACCGTGGCACGTGGTGTATGTGCCTATAACGAGCAGCGTCACCTGACCGACGTGGTGGAGCGCACAGAAATCATGAGAATAGACGGAGTCATCAAGTATAAGGACGAACAGGGTGAATGGCAGCCACTGGAGGAGAACGTGCCCGTATCAATGAACATGTGGGGCTTCACACCCGACTATTTTGACTATAGCGAGGCATACTTCAAGGAGTTCCTGTCTGACCCGAAGAACATGGAGAACCTGAAGGCAGAATTCTTCATTCCCTTGATGGTGAACAAGCTGATAACCGAGGGGACAGCCACCTGCGAGGTGCTCGACACCACGTCAAAGTGGTTTGGTGTGACCTATGCTGCCGACCGTCAGGATACCGTCGACCGTATTCAGCGGCTGGTGGACGAGGGCGTTTACCCCAATAAACTGTTTTAAATGGAGCTGAACATACTCAATGACAATCAGCTGGCCCAACTGAGTCAGCTGATTTCTGATGCTCAGACCATTCTTATTACCAGCCACACCAATGCCGATGGCGATGCCATCGGTTCCAGTCTGGGGTTGGCAGAATATCTGAGGTTCATCGGCAAGGAGGCAACGGTGATTGTGCCAGACCAGTTCCCCGACTTCCTGCTCTGGCTGCCGAATACCGAAAAAATCATACGCTACGACAAGCACAAGGAGAAGGCCGACATGCTGTTTGCCATAGCCGATCTGGTGTTCTGCCTGGACTATAATGTTCCAAACAGGGTTGACCAGATGAAAGATGCTCTATTATCGACCAAGGCGCCACGTGTGCTGATCGACCACCATCTGGGACCCGATGTCCCGTCCGTGATGACCATCAGCCGGCCAGAGGCTTGCAGCGCCAGCGAACTGGTGTTTCGTATCGTTTGGCAGATGGGAGCCTTCGAACAGTTGGGCAAGCATTTTGCCATACCCATCTACTGCGGCATGATGACTGATACGGGAGGATTCACATTCGGCTCCAGCAACCCTGAGATCTATTACATCATCTCGCTGCTACTCACAAAGGGAATCAACAAGGACAAGATCTATCGCAACGTCTACCACAACTACTCAGAGAACCGTTTGCGACTAACGGGTTACGTCATGCTCGAGAAACTGGTGGTCGACATGCAACGCCACGCCTCTTACTACGCCCTTTCCAGAAAGGACCTGAAGCGGTTCAACTTCATGAAAGGCGATGCTGAAGGACTTGTCAACATGCCCCTTCAAATCAAGGGTCACAGGTTAAGCATCTCCTTGCGAGAGGACACGGAAAAGGACAACTTGATCTGGGTGTCTCTGCGCAGCGTAGACCAGTTCCCATGCAACAAGATGGCTGAGGAGTTCTTCAATGGTGGCGGACACCTGAATGCCTCCGGCGGCAGATTGAACTGCAGCTTGGAAGAAGCCATCAGGATTACCCAGCAGGCCATACTTAAATACGAAGCAATGTTGAGAAACTAAGAATTGAAGAGGATGAAGACAATCATGACATATTCGCTGTCCGTCGTGGCTGCCTTGCTGCTTATATCAGCATGCACCGATTACGAGACCTACGGCGACAAGAAGAAAAAGGAACGCAAAAGCATCAGCGAGTTTATCAGCGACTCGGCCTTTAACATCATTACAGAGACACAGTTCAACGCCCAGGGCAATACCACGGACGTGAGCAAACGTGAATTCGTATTACTGGATAAGAGCAAAGTCTACATGCAGATAGTACGCAAGGGCTGCGGTACCCCCATTGCCGACGGGGAAAATGTCAACCTGCTTTGCCGTTTCTACGAGATGAACATTCAGGATACTACCCACGTGTTGTACAATTCCATTGCCTACGTCTTCTATGTAGACAAAATGAACGTACGCAGAGCAGGCAGCACATACACTGCCTCGTTTACTGAAGGGAAAATGATGGACAGCTATGGCTCTACGGTTCCCGAGGGATGGCTGGTGCCCCTACCCTATATCAATGTGGGACGTCCCACAAAGGAAGGCGACGAGATAGCCAAGGTACGTCTGATTGTGCCTCACTCACAGGGTACTGTCCAAAACGCCAAGGCATACGTCTATCCTTATTATTATGAGATCACCTTCCAACGCGAACGGTAATCTCTATCACAAGACATCTATTCACTTAACAACCATTTCATGACACTTATCAAATCCATATCCGGCATTCGCGGTACCATTGGAGGCCACACCGGAAATACGCTCAATCCTTTAGACATTGTTAAATTCACCACAGCATACGCCACCTTTATCTCCCGGCAGAACACAGAAGGCTGTAGTGGTAAAATCGTTGTCGGACGCGACGGCCGTATCAGCGGTTCCATGGTTCGTGATGTGGTCTGCGGAACCCTTGTTGGCATGGGCTATGATGTCATTGACATCGGCTATGCAACCACCCCTACCACAGAACTGGCAGTACGTTGGCACAAGGCTGACGGTGGTATCATCATCACCGCATCTCACAATCCCCGCCAATGGAACGCCCTGAAACTGCTTAATAAGGAAGGAGAGTTCCTTACATCCACCGACGGAGCCGAGGTACTGCGAATAGCCGAGGACGAAGACTTCAACTATGCCGAAGTAGACCAGATGGGCAAAGTCATCACCGACAGCACCTGCGACCAACGCCATGTAGACTCCGTGCTCCAGCTTCAGCTGGCCGACGTAGAGGCCATCCGCAAACGCAAGTTCCGCGTCTGTGCCGACACCATCAACAGCGTAGGAGGAATCATCCTGCCCCGACTCTTCGAGGCACTTGGTGTAAGCTATGAGATACTCAATGGAGAATGTACTGGCGACTTCGCCCACAACCCGGAACCATTGGAGAAGAATCTTAGCGGTATCATGGACAAAATGCGTCAGGGCGGATTCGACCTGGGTATCGTAGTTGATCCCGATGTAGACCGACTCGCCTTCATCTGCGAGGATGGTAAGATGTTTGGCGAAGAGTACACCCTGGTCAGCGTGGCTGACTATGTTCTAAGTAACCTGCGTGCCCAAGGAACCACGAAGGCGCTGAATACTGTCAGCAACCTGTCCTCCACCCGAGCATTAAGAGACGTTACCGAGAAACACGGTGGAAAGTATACGGCTGCAGCAGTGGGAGAGGTCAATGTCACCACCAAGATGAAAGAAACAGGTGCTGTCATTGGCGGAGAAGGCAACGGAGGAGTCATCTATCCTGAAAGCCATTATGGCCGCGATGCCTTGGTTGGCATTACGCTTTTCCTGTCATCGCTGGCACAGAAAGGCTGCACAGCATCGGAATTGCGTAAGACATTCCCCAACTACCAGATAGCCAAGAACCGCATAGACCTCACTCCCGAGACCGATGTGGACGCCATCTTGGTGAAGGTCAAGGAAATGTTTGCATCCGACCCCACAGCCACCGTCAACGACATAGACGGAGTAAAGATAGACTTCCCCAAATCTTGGGTGCATCTCCGTAAGTCTAACACCGAACCCATCATCCGTGTCTATAGTGAAGCCCTCACCATGGACGAGGCCGATGAACTGGGCAAGCGGCTCATGCAAGTGGTTTATTCTATGCAGAATGCATAAAGCTTCATGAATTGAACATCTTTTTTGGCACACTTTTTGCATAGTCTTTGTCGGAATAAAAATATAAACAACGATAAAGACTATGCAAAAAGGTAACATCGGGGTTACAACAGAGAACATCTTCCCCGTCATCAAAAAGTTTCTCTACTCAGACCACGAGATTTTCCTCCGCGAAATGGTGTCTAATGCCGTAGACGCCACACAGAAGATGAAAACCCTGGCTGCCAGTGGTGAGTTCAAGGACGAATTGGGTGACCTGACCGTCCGTGTGAACTTCGATGCAGACAAGGGGACCATCACTATTAGTGACCATGGCATCGGAATGACCGAGGAGGAAATTGACAAGTACATCAACCAGATAGCTTTCTCTGGCGTTACCGATTTCCTGGAGAAGTATAAGGACAGCGCCAACAGCATCATCGGCCACTTCGGACTTGGATTCTATTCCTCATTCATGGTATCGAAGAAGGTGGAGATTGTGACCAAGAGCTATCGCGAGAATGCCAAGGCTGTGAAGTGGAGCTGCGATGGCAGTCCTGCATACGAGATCGATGATGCAGAACGTGCTGAACATGGTAGCGACATCATCCTCTATATCGATGATGATTCCAAGGAATTCCTTGACAAGTACAAACTGGAGGGACTGCTCAATAAGTATTGCAAGTTCATGGCTGTGCCAATCGCTTTCGGAAAGAAGACGGAATGGAAGGATGGCAAGCAGGTGGATACTGAAGAGGATAATATTATAAATAATGTAGAACCTCTGTGGACCAAGACACCTTCCACGCTGAAGGACGAGGACTACAAGCAGTTCTATCGCACGCTCTACCCCATGAGTGATGAGCCTCTGTTCTGGATTCACCTGAATGTGGACTATCCCTTCAACCTCACGGGTATCCTTTACTTCCCGAAGATCAAGTCGAACATCGAGTTACAGAAGAACAAGATTCAGCTCTACTGCAACCAGGTGTTTGTAACCGACCAGGTGGAAGGCATTGTGCCTGAGTTCCTTACGCTGCTACATGGTGTCATCGACTCACCCGACATTCCATTGAACGTGAGCCGTAGCTATCTGCAAAGCGACCGCGAAGTAAAGAAGATATCAACTTATATCACCAAAAAGGTGGCCGACCGTCTGAAGGCCATCTTCAGCGAGAACCGCAAGGAATACGAGGAGAAGTGGGATGACCTGAAGCTTTTCATCAACTATGGTATCCTGACAGAGGACGGCTTCTACGACCGTGCCAAGGACTTTGCCCTGATGAAAGATACTGAGGGTAAGTACTTCACCTTCGACGAATACCAGAAACTGATCGAGGCCAGCCAGAAGGACAAGAACGACCAGCTGGTATACCTCTACGCCACCGACAAGGAAGAGCAGTACAGCTACATCA
>Ga0247610_10004367_pt1 | contig 15154 bp, 12 predicted proteins | sample 174DNAGHGhighgp2_FD_193483 | JGI IMG/M metagenome (GOLD analysis project Ga0247610, IMG submission 193483) | Sheep rumen microbial communities from Palmerston North, Manawatu-Wanganui, New Zealand - 1742 DNA GHGhigh gp2 | ecosystem: Host-associated > Mammals > Digestive system > Stomach > Rumen... | reverse complement strand
GGCCGGGGGGCGCCGGCCCCCGCCGCTACCTGTGTGTGGAGCTGACGGGCGTCATCGACACCGACACGCCCATCAACTACCCCCGCCTGTATGCCCAGGCCATGCACGAGCTGGACGCGGGTGAGCCTTTCCGCTTCTTCCCCCACGAAGAGGCTGAGATGCAGGAGCACAACCGCCCCTACCAGCAGCAGACCTCGGCGGAGGAGGCCCTGCTCGCCTATTATGCCCCGGCAGAAAGGACGTTGAAGCACTTCATCAAGGCCATTGACATACAGACAGAGCTGGCCAAACACCTGCGCACCGAGGACGTGCCTAACATCAAGCTGCTCACGGTGACGCTGAAGCGGTGTGGCTTCCGCAACGGGGTGCAGCAGGGGATGCGTGGCTGGTATGCCGTGCGCTATGCCGATTTGGTGTAGGATAATTGGCGGATAACAAGCGGATAAATATCCGCTAACCGCCTGATAATCAGCATCAGGTGTAGGATAAGCGGATAATTCAAAAAACCAAGCTATATGGAAGACCAAGAACTGTTAAAAGAGAAGATGGAACAGGGGTTCCTGCCTTGTTTCAATCATGCCTGCGAACGGCGCGAGAGCTGTCTGCACTGGCTGGGCCGTGTGTATGTGTCGCCAACGTCATGGGTGGTGGAATGCGTCAGCCCCGCCAACCCCGAAGCCTGCGGCAACAGCTGCGTCATGTACCGGCATCACCAAAAGGTAAGGATGGCACGCGGCTTCACAGGACTGCTCGGCCGGATGCCACGCAACATGGGACAGGAACTGATGCGCGAGATGAAAGCCACCTGCCACCGCACCTATGCCTATGAGTACCGTAACGGCTCACGGCCCATGCCACCACGGATGCAGGACAGCATCACGGCCACCTGCCGACGGCTGGGCTATGACGGCGATGTGACCTTCGACCGCTACGAGGAGGATTATGAGTGGTAAACGAAAAAGTACGGTTCCCGGACCTCTGTCCGCGAACCGTACCAACCATATTAAATAACTAAAAACCTTTACTCTAAAAAAAGTGATGGCCGTCTCACGACGTGAATCACATTATCCTTGCTAACAATCTTTCTATCTGTTACCCTTACTTGCTTACAATCTCTTACCTTTCAAATACCTACGAAGCAATCTTTTTTTACCTTTTACTAATACCTTCTCAATCTTTTACCTTACTAATACCTTTTCTCTATATGTCTGTTTCTATTGAAGATGTCGTTGTTTCCTTTTGACGATGCAAAGGTACGACGATTTTGCGAACTGACAATAAATTACAACCAAAAAACGCAGAAAAAGCCCACGTTGTTGACGTAAATCAAGTAACTGTGCGCGAACACATGTCATTTGTGTGCGAAAACAGCACATTCCTTATATATATAATAAGGTGTGAACCAAAAACATGCTGACAGTCAGCAATCAGAAAAAATATTCTTTTTATTTGGTTGTTCCAAAAAATGTTTTTATCTTTGCAGCATCTAAAAAACAGAATAGAAGACAAATTGCTATTTGCATGAAGTATCAGTTATTAATAATAAAATTCATACATTCAAATTCCGACCAGTGTTTCCAACGGTCATGGAATTTGTTGATGTATGATGCTTAATAACTATAATTGCTACGTTGAGCAACAAGACGTTGCCTACGCAGCGCCTCGTGCAGAGGTCAGTTTCGATGTGCTTGAGCAGCTCTATGGCAATGAGGCTGCCAAGGCTCTCATGTTTTTGGTGGATCGTGCCGGAGAAGCCGCACGCTCCGAGTTTATAATGCGATTTGTGGATATAGAGCAGTTGGTTCGACTGTCCACGGCCAATATTGTTGTCCGATGCACGGAAAAGAGCGTACGACGGACGGGCAATACGGGCCTGTTCCAGATTTTTGTGCAAATGAGCAACGGAGAGGCCCGATTGCTTCATTTCACCAACCAGGTGTCGACCGTCTACTACCTGATGTACCTCATCGACCGTAGGCACAAGCAGGACAAACAGGGCATGCTGCCACCACTGAACCTTGGGGGCAACAAGCAGGCCTTCGTGGAACTCTACCACCGGGCCTACGACAACATCACTCATGATGAGATACTGAGGCGTTACAATTTGCTGCTCTACCGCCAAGAGGGTAAGACTGTAAGAGCGGGCCGCCTCAACGAAGTCATCTACGACATCCGGCGCAACCTGAACAAACTGTTCGGCACCTACGGCCAGAACTATTTGCCCTATGCCATGACGGCACGCAGCCATCTGGCTATTCCTGCCAAACACATTCTGTTTGAGGGAGAGGCAGAGCAGCTGCTGCAACTTCACTGCGCCTGACAGAAGACGCAAAAAAAATGGGAAATAGTTTTTGGCTGTCAGAAAGACAACCAAAAACTATTTCTTTTGGTTATCTTCGCAGCCGATATTCAAACATCTTATTAAGTATGAAAAGTAAAGTTACCATCAAGAATCCCTGGACGTGCATACTCACTGTCTGTCTCGTCATCACCGCTTTAGGCTATCTCTTCTACACAACTTCCGGCAAGAAACTGTTCAATAACGTAGAGTGGATTGTCAGGTCTCAAGATGACTCACTCGCTGTGTTCAGCAACGGCATCCATCGCGGCTATCTCAACTTGAACACTGGCAATACAATCATTCCGCCGAGATACAATCACGCATGGCTCTTTTCCGAAGGACTGGCTGCCGTAGACTCTGCGGGAGCCATCGGTTTCATCAAACGCAACGGACAGAGAGCTTTCCAAGCCACATTCCCCAACAGCAAGTTGGTAGCCGACCACCTGTTTCATGCCGGACACTGCACCATGGCCAAAGACGACAGACATATAGGACTCATCGACCATGAGGGACGATGGGCCTTGTCCCCCAACTGGCAGGCCATTAATCATGACAACGGATACTGGACAGTATATCGGAACGGCCGATGGGGATTGCTCGACAGTCTCCTCCACGAAGTCCTTCCACCGGAGTATCTATACATCAGCATAGCGCCGGGAGATGGCATATTGGCTACCGACGGAACCCACATCTGCCGTTTATTAGATTTCGACGGTCTAACAACGCTACACCCCATGGTAATATCCAACACCAAGTACCTTTTCTATTACATAGAAGATGAAAACATGCAATACCAGGCAACCTGCCTGCAATACAGCAGCAGCCCCATCGAAGGGCGCTACGGGCTGTTAGCTCCCAATGGAAAGATTGTCACGGCGCCAGTCTACAGCAGCATTGAGGCGCTTAGCGACAGCCTCTACATCTGCATGCCACAAGGCGAGATTATCTGCTACTCACAGGAAAGTTTTCAGAAATAATGATAAATATTTGTTCAATACAAAACATTTTCGTACCTTTGCCACATCGCTTGGATGTCCCCTGCGGGACAAAAGGCGTGTACATTGACGAAAAAAACGTTTACGAAACGTCAGTCCTGACGGTCACGAACTTCCCCATAGCGATCCGTTATCAGGCAGACGGTAGCGTAGCGTCGGCGCATGGTGCATTGTCGTGCCTATGCAGATGGATTTGTCCATCGGTGTGGCTTTTCTATTACCGATTATGTACTGGCGCGGGCCGATACTTCGCTGTCTATCCTGTAACGGAGAGGCAAGGGAAGGCCTGTGACCAGAGGGATAGGCAGACAGTGCAAAGCCTGCGCCTTTTGTCGTTTATTTCGGGCATACAATCTTCATAAACAATTAAATATATGAAAAATTCAGTATTAACCAAACTTCAATGGCAGTATTTTGCACTGCTACTCTCTTGTCTACTTTGCACAGACAGGGTTCAAGCACAATTTTACGATTTTCAGGCTGAAAGTAATGGCAAGACCATTTACTACAGAATTGAAAGTTCGAACGTGTCTGTTGTATCTGGCGATTCGAAGTATTCAGGGAACATTGTTATTCCAGAGTCGGTAACCTATGCTAACGTCCAATACCCTGTTACGGAGATTGCCGCCTTTGCATTCAATGAATGCAACTTACTATCTGCTGTACAATTGCCAGAAAGCATCAATAAGATTAATGACTTTGCCTTTGGGGGCTGTGCCAGCCTGAAGTCAATCGACATACCCAATACTGTTAATTACATAGCGCAACATGCCTTCCAGAACTGCATCAGCTTGGAAGCCATCACACTTCCGGACCAAATAGAAACCATTGAAAATGGAGTATTCCTCGGTTGTTCTGCACTTAAATCAGTGGAGATTCCCAACTCTGTTAAATATATAGGCATCTTGGCTTTCCAGGGATGTTCACAAATGGTCAGCATCCATCTGCCCACATCACTTACAACCATTGACAAAAGTGCATTTTCAGGATGTAGCGGTCTCTCATCCATTTCTTTACCAAACCAGGTAACCACTATAGGCTCTTCTGCATTCATGAGTTGCAAGAACCTACAGGCCATTAGTCTTCCGAATTCACTTAAATCCATAGGAGAGGAAGCTTTCTTTAATTGCAATAAAATCAATTCTGTTGTTTCTCATATCACCAATCCGTTTACGATAAACGAAAACACTTTCGACTCCAAAGTCAAAGCTACAGCAACACTTACCGTTCCCACAAATACCAAAGAACTCTATGCTTCAACTGCGGGGTGGAATTTTACAAACGTATTAGACGACAATCAACTACAGCCATACGCACTGTGGTGCAACGACAATGCAACGCTCTACTTCCTCAACAGCAGCGAGGTACTTGTCGCCGGCAAAACGTTCGACGGACACACTATCACTGCCGTTTGGAATGGTAACGATGTTATTAGCCCTGGTACAGAAGCTCCAAAATGGAGCGGTATAGCAAGTAACGTTTCTCGCGTGGTCATTGACGAGAGTTTCAACGCTGTCACTCCTACAAGTACATATCAATGGTTCTACAACTTCAGGCAACTTGAGGACATTGTCGGACTAACAAATCTCAACACCTCAGAAGTAGTAAATATGAGGGCCATGTTTAGTCGATGTGAAAAACTGGCATCTATCGACTTGAGCAATTTCAAGACAGACAACGTAACGTCTATGGTGAATATGTTCGCAATGTGCCAAGGTCTTACAACAATAGACGTAAACAACTTCAACACATCGAACGTAACCAACATGATGCAAATGTTCTTCATGTGCAACAAGTTAGAGAAGATTAACTTGAAAAATTTCAAGACATCAAGAGTAACCAATATGCACTACATGTTCAGGGGATGCACAGCCTTACGGACACTCGACCTATCAAACTTTAACACTAGTAATGTCGAAGATATGGGGTCTATGTTCTACGAATGCACAAATCTTGAATCAATCGACCTCTCCAGTTTCAATACTAGCAAAGTAACAGACATGGGGTGGATGTTCTATGGCTGCAAAGCCCTTAGAACTCTAGACCTTAGTCACTTCAACACGGCCAACGTCACACAGATGCGTACTATGTTCGGCGAATGCCATGCACTAGAGAATGTGAACATCAGCGGCTTCAACACAGAAAAGGTATCTTCTTTAAGAAGCATGTTTGTAAATTGCGGCAAGTTGAAAACTGTGAATCTCAGCAGTTTCAACACAAAGGTAAACACCTCTTTATCTTTAATGTTTCACGGGTGCACAAGCCTTGAAGAACTTGACCTAAGCAGCTTCGACACGAGCAATACAGAAGAATGCGACTCCATGTTCCACCACTGTTCCAATCTAAGAAGCATCAAGTTCGGCAACTTCGACCTGGCCAAGGCAGAAGGGCTGAGACACATGTTCTGCGAGTGCAGAAGCCTGACAACCTTAGATCTTAGTAAGTTCAAGACAGAGCACATCAAGTATTTTGACTTTATGTTCAATGCCTGCACGCAACTAAGAACTATCTACGTCGGCGATGGGTGGAGCATCAAGAACGTCATCTCGTCCAACAGGATGTTCCAGAACTGCTACAATCTCATCGGCGCAAACGGAACCACCTATGAGAACATCCACATGGATGCAGCCTACGCAAGAGTTGACACCACTGATCAGTCAGGATATTTCACTCCCTGGATAGGGGTTGGGATTGACTCCGTACAGAAACAGCAAAGTCAACACGACACTTGGAGCACTTTAGGCGGATATATACTCACCAGCAAACCCACACAGAAGGGAGTGTACCTGAAGAATAGTAAGATAATAATCATAAAATAAGATTCAACTATGAAACAGTTATCAAAAATCAAGAAGTTAGTATCATTTGCTGCCATTGTACTCATCGCAGCCACAATCTGCTGTTGTTCAAGTGACGATGATTCGCCTGCCAAGCGTCCCATCATTGACAACAACGCAGGAACCTTTGAAGTTAGCAATATCGCCAATCTCTTGCTTGTCAACAAGCAGCAGAGAAGGGAGTTAGAAGCCATCAATGGTGATACTCTTAAAGTAATTTTTACCCCAAAAAGTGATTACAAGAACCTCAAGTTTGAACTCTCCTGCAACCAGCTGACGAAATACAATGACAGTCTATACATCGTCAACGCATCAGACTCCGGTAAGCAGCAGTTTAAACTGACGGCAAAGTACGCAAATGAAACGGACACCACCATAACCACATACTCGGCTGAAAAGGATATTGACATCACGGTCTATTCCGAGAGCGTTACGATACCATATATTGTTACTGTTTCAGAGGACCTGCTAAAGTTTGTCACGCCTGAAGTAACCTACGAAAATTCTGATGGAGAAAGAATCACCTTCCCTATCACTGACACAGAATGGGAAAAGCCCCAAAATACCGATAACAAACTATATAGTTATTGCTTTAACATACGCTACACAAAGATCGGCATCATCTCAACGGTAACCGTAAAGTACCTGAAAAAAACCGAAGCCAAGAACGACAAAGAATATTATTTTTTCCGCCACAGATTAGACCGCAAGTCGGCGAGCGTAAATATCCAGGGCCTTATATACAATGACATATATGTCCCCATTTATATATCCATAGATCTGACAGCCGGTATACACAAGAGCTTTGTCAATTCATACATCTCAGAATTAGCGGCCAATCCGGATGTATTTAAAATTGAGGTTGACCCACCAAAGACCCATCTTGACAGAATCGAATAATCATTCATTTAAAAGTTGCGCACGACACGTATTTAGTGCATCTCATTATGTTCAAACATATATTATCTGCAGCATTATTGTTGATGTCAACAACAGTTCTAGCGCAGTGGAAATTGGGAGCACTTGGTGGTGCTTGCTATAACAAGTATACAAGTGACGAACACTATCTGTCAGACCTTCACAATGAGGGGACGTGGAATTGGACATTTGGTTTAGCTGGTCAGTACGACTTTAAAAAGTGGGAATGGATGCAGTCCAGATTAGGAATCAGGGCAGAAATAAACTATACAAATAAAGCCTACGAAAAAGAGAAGCACTCGCCATCTAGTAACGATGAAATAGCTATGGGGAATAAATTCCATCAAAAGTATTTTCAACTTCCAATCATGATGAGCTATAGCATAGGAGGTGAAAAGTTCAGAGGCTTCGTTAACCTTGGTGGATATGGAGGAGTTCTTACTAAAAGATACGAATGGAGCAAACCATTCTGCCTGGGTGGTGTTGGTGGTTTTGGTTGTGAATATACATTTAAGCAATGTACTTTTCAAGCGGAGTTAAGATCCTATGCCGATGTAATCAGTACCACAAAGTCTGACAGGGCTCTAAAAACGCCTCATTACAACACGACGTTAGCCATACAAGCCGCAGTGTTTTATAACATCAAATAACATATAGCCATGAAGAAATCAATTATAAAGAAATGCATCTTCCTCTGCCTAACCGTACTGTCTTTCTCTTGTCAAGAGAATGAACTGTTCGAACTCTCGCCTAATGCAGAAGAAGCAAACCTGTCGTATGAAAACCAGTTCAAAGCCATCTGGACGGCTATTGACATCAACTATCCCATTTGGGACTATGAGCGCGATGAATATGGTTTAAACTGGGACGATATATACAACGAGTATCTGCCCATATTTAGAGAATACGACGTTAAATACAAAGAAACAGGAGACAGCATTTACTGGCATCTTGTGCAACTTGAATACTGGAATATGATCAAAAAACTTCACGATGGCCACATGAATGTTGAGATAAAGGACGTATATTCAGGAAAGAAAGGCGTCATACTGAAAATAGACAACACAGTAATGGGTCTGGCTTATACTATGGGGAATTTAATACAAGGCCTTCTATGGGAGAGATACAAAAATCCATCTATAAATGGTTACACACTTTTAGAGCACAAAACAGCATCAGGCTATCGGTTTGGCCATTTCAATAGCGATGTAGCCTATTTGCGTATCCCAGACTTTAACATGTCCAATTTGCTTTCAAAAACCGATTTGGCAGATGACGATCAGGCTGTTATTGATGTATGGCAGACATGGTTTGACAGAATTCAAGAACTACAAAAAGCAGAACGACTTAAAGGTGTTATTCTTGATGTCAGAAATAATTTAGGCGGAAATAAAGATAGCTATCAGTACTTTCTTGGAGCCCTACATGGGGACATAGACGGCAATAACACGATCAGGACCGGACAATACAGAACGAAGATTGGAATTGGTCGATATGATTATGGATACATGTTGATTAACGACGAGGCTTTCGTATTCAAAACATACGGCAAAGAGCACGTTATAGTAACTGCCCCCATAGTCGTTTTAGCAGATTCTCTATCAGCAAGTATGGCAGAACAAACCTGTTTGGCAGCAAAGAAATTACCGAACGCCTACGTTATTGGCACAAACACTTATGGCGCATTCTCTCCTTTGACAAAACAAACTAACGACAGGCAGTTTACTTCATGGGGAGAAATCGGAGACATAGACTTAAAAACTTCTTCATTTTATATCAAGATGCCTTTTGCTGCCTTTGTTACCGATGACGATAAAGTTATAGAAGGAAAAGGTGTAGAGCCAGACGAGTTCGTTTTGAACGATGACCCAATGCGTGATAAGCAACTGGAGTACGCTTTAGATTTCATTCAAAAACTCAACAAATAGGAATAACGACACTATAATAATTTGATAGGATGTGCCTACTGCACATCCTATCAAATTTCAAACGCTCTGACTACACAAAATCAACGCAACAGGTTTTGGCTGTATAAAAGTCTTCTGTCATTCCTTCTTCTTTAATATCTTTGCACCAAACTACAAGCAAAAGTATTAAGGAGTATGAGAAAAAGTTATTCATCATCGGGATCTTGGTACACCAGCAGGTGTGCCAAGGCTGTTCTCAATAGAAAACGAAGCAAGCTGGACGGTATCAGAAGAAAGTACACAACAGAGACTACCCCAAAAGCCAATGGCTACTGGCGCGTGGTAAAAGTCGACCTTGAAAACGGTAGAGAGTATAAAAGAGACGAACTCTTTGAATCGTACGAAGAGGCGGAAGCCGATTGCAAAAAATGTCAGCAGGAATGGCAAGAACAAGCCTGGGACAACAGGGAATACAGCTCAATGGAGTACCAGCTGCGATATTTGACAGCCGAGCAAGTCGCAGCCGAGAAGAAGCGGGAGTTAGAGGCATGGCGCTCATATCTACGTAAGTCTTACCTTGACCCCATGGAACCGGCAACATTTACGGCATGCTGCATAAAGCTCATGGCTGATATGCAAAACCGGGTGAAAAGACAATCGGCCAGCGACATCAGTAAGATGCGTCATGACCAAAAGGACTTGTTCGGTCCATGGCAAGGCTACGGGGGCAGAGCAAAGCTATGGGCATGCACACATTTTGAGCCAGGGAGCCAAGAGGTGTCATGTTGGGGAATGTTTGTCCTGGACTCGCTGTTTGGCAGCCTTAAAATAAGGATTAAACGATTTGACTCCACCAAAAGCTACATGGTTTGGCTTGGCAACACCGATGAAGCAGCAGCAGACTTCGAAAAGGGCATGCTACAGGTACTGAAGATGGAAATCAACGGCAAAAAACAAGTGTGAATATGGAAAGAATCAAGACCTTTATCGGAGAGAGCAACAAGCAAGCTGCCGATATGATGAAAGAGCTTTATGGTATCAACATAAGTCGTGCCATGAAGTTCCTTTACGACAATGTTTCGCGGGAGGTTCAGGTACGCTTTGTCAACACCTACTTGAACACCAACACATTGGCTTGCTTTGTCAACTCGTCAATAGTAGTCAGGGGAGCAACCGCTGAGGAAAAAGGGTCACGACATAGTGCAAACTTCGTCATTACGGTAACCGGCAGCAACGGCGAGACGCATCCGCTGAAATTCGCCAGCAAAGTGTCAACCGTATATTATCTGATGTACCTCATCTCACGCAAGCAACAGACGGGAAAACTGCAGCCCATCGACCTTGCACGCAACAAATCGATGTTTATGGAACTGTATCAAGCTACCTACGACAATGTCAGCTACACTCAGGCACATGAACAATTCCAAAGGCTACTCTACCGTGTGGTCAACGGGAACATCCGTGCCGGTTACAAAGCACAGGTGGAATGTGACATCAGACATGGGCTGTCTATGGCGTTTGCCTCACTTCGAGACGCCCCCATCCCATACGGCATGAGCAAGCAAAGCCACCTAACGGTCAATCCCGACAGGATTATCTTCGAAAAAGAGGCAATGCCCCTACTTTACTTTGAGTTTGATTAGTTTCCGACAACAGAATAATAGAAGTATGAAGATTGAAGACTTGTTTAAGACGGAATTCAACATTATCAACCTGACAATCGAAGCACTTGAGCATTTGGGCATTGCGGTCGATTACGTCGACACAACGCTACTGTCATTTCAGTATAATTCTTGGCCCTGCTTCTGTACAAAAGTCAGTCCGACTGCTCTCAAAATCATGCTTCACCTATACCAGTCGGAAGAGGCATGGCGATGGCCGACTGAAGAATTCTGCCTGCAAGTCTTCAACCAGGTAGCCCATTATCCAGACTTCTATAACGAACACCTGCTGGCAGGTAGTGACACCATCTTCATGATTTCCTTCCTGTCACCTCCTTACGGTGAAGACCCACTGCGGCAGACGGTTTATCAACTCAAGCGGTTTTTCAACGAATCATTACCGCGTGCCAAAGAATATATACTAGCCGGCAAGTACCTGCGCAACGCACTAGGCCAAGATGCCCATTGGGGATGGACCACAGCACAAGAGCGCATCTGTAAGATGAACTGTTGGACTGACATCAGGCAGTTTACTGAGGGACTGGTTGGCGTGGCTGACAGGAACGGAAGATACGGATTTCTTGATGCTGAAGCAAAACAAGCCATCCCCTGCGAATGGGCCTACGTGCAACCGTTCGCAGAAGAATTAGCAGCCGTTGAGGACATGACAGGGCACTATGGTTTCATTGACAGACGAGGACGTGTCATCATCCCCTGCGAGTGGAGCCGGGCTGAATGGTTCTCAGAAGACCGTGCCGCTGTCATGGACTCCAACAGCGAGTGGGGGTATATCGATTCACTGGCCAATCTCGTCATTCCGTGCACTTGGGCTGAGGTTGAGGAGTTCAAAAATGGGTTTGCACGTGTATGGGACTGCGAAAATAATTCCTACATTATCGACAACCATGGACGCATCATAGAAGCAAGATAGCATGCAGGACAGTCCGGCAAGAAATGCAGGTCAGGGAAAAGAAATAGGGAGAATCGTTTGCAAAACCGAAATAATTGTGTAACTTTGCAGGGCAATTAAACTTACCTATCATCATTATGGCAAAGAAAGAAGAAACAGAACAGCTTACCCCGCAACAGGAGAAGATGAAGGCCCTGCAGGCCGCCATGTCGAAGATTGAGAAAGACTTCGGCAAAGGCAGTATCATGCGCATGGGCGAGGAAAAGATAGAAAATGTGGAGGTCATACCTACAGGCTCCATCGGCTTGAATGCCGCACTGGGCGTAGGCGGCTACCCCAAGGGACGTATCATTGAGATATACGGACCGGAGTCCAGCGGTAAGACAACCCTGGCCATCCATGCCATCGCCGAGGCGCAGAAGGCCGGCGGCATTGCCGCGTTCATTGACGCTGAGCACGCCTTCGACCGCTTCTATGCCGAGAAACTGGGCGTGGACATCGACAACCTGTACATCTCACAGCCCGACAACGGCGAACAGGCCCTGGAGATTGCCGACCAGCTGATACGCTCGGCCGCCATCGACATCATCGTCATCGACTCCGTGGCAGCGCTGACGCCCAAGAAGGAGATTGAGGGTGACATGGGCGACTCGGCCGTGGGACTCCATGCCCGACTCATGTCACAGGCGCTGCGCAAGGTGACTGCCACCATCTCAAAGACGAAGACCACGTGCATCTTCATCAACCAGCTGCGAGAGAAGATCGGCGTCATGTTTGGCAACCCTGAGACCACGACCGGCGGTAATGCCCTGAAGTTCTATGCCTCGGTACGCCTGGACATCCGCAAGACGAACACGCTGAAGGACGGCGACCAGCCTATTGGCAACCAGGTGCGCGTGAAGGTGGTAAAGAACAAGGTGGCTCCCCCATTCCGCAAGGCGGAGTTTGAAATCACCTTCGGCGAGGGTATCTCGAAGGTTGGCGAGATTCTGGACCTGGGCGTAGAGTACGACATCATCAAGAAGAGCGGCTCGTGGTTCAGCTATGGCGACCAGAAACTGGCTCAAGGACGCGATGCCACGAAGGCACTGATGAAAGACAATCCTGAGCTGTGCGAAGAAGTGGAGGCCAAGATTATGGAGGCCATCTCACAGAAGGAATAACCGACAGACTGCATTAATCAACAAAGAACCGGGCCGCCCCCTTGAAAGGAGCGGCCCGGTTCTTTTTTTGCCGGCTGGGAGCCAGGCTTACTTCTTTTTCCTGGTTGTATTACGCTTGCTGCCGGTGCTCTGCTTGCTGCCCGAACGGTCAACGTTGGTGCCGATAACAGTGCCAGTGCCGTCAAACTTTACAATCAGCAACTTACCGTTGGAGCGGTTGTAAATCCAGTCGTGACGCCCGTTGCTGCCCTCGACAGTCTGGTTGGGCTCACCCATAGCCATCGTCACCTCATCCTCGGTCATGTGCAGGATGACACGACCCTGACGGATGGCGGCACGGGCTGCCTGAGAAGTATTACGTGCCTTGCCGGCACCCATGGCAAACAGGTAGCCGAAGTAGTCCTCGCGGCGACCGTCAATGTCGCCCGTCACGTCGTCAACATTGGTGAAGGTAACCTCCTTGAAGTAGATACGGCGTGATTCTGTCTCCTTGAGTGTCAAAGTGACATACGAGCTGTTATTCTTGGGCACTAAGTTCTCAATGGTAAAGGCCGTCAGACGGGGAACCTTCAAGATACGGTCCCTACCGTCGCCCTTGGTCATCATGTTGGTAGTGTACTTGGTATGCACAACCTGACCAATGTACTTAGCCAAATCCTTGGAGACTGTCATAATGGCATCCTGCAGCTCAAAAGAGCCGGCAAAGAGGAACTTGGCGTAGTCACCGTCAATGAACTCATCATCGCGCATGCCGCAGTTGGTCTTGGAGATGGCTACGTTCTGGTAATACTCCTTGCCTTCGCTGTCCACAACAATGATTTTCACAGGGAAGCTGCGGCTGCCAACACCCACGGCTGCCACCGTCACCTCTTGGTTCATGGGCACTGTCACCTCCTGAAAGCCGTCACCGTCGTACTCTGTGTCGATACGGAATTTTGTCGTCTTGGTAAACATGGTCTTGCCCATCAGCTTCTCACGGGCTATGTCAACGTCGCCGAGATAGGCCAGAGTGGGCACTCCCATCTTGCCGTAGCAGTAGTCTTCAAACGAACCGTTGGGCACCTCGTAGTAGTATGACCGGTTATTGTCCTGACAGAAGAAATTGATATGGGCGTGGCCGTCGCTACCCACAGTGTGACCCTTGTAAATCATGATTTTATGGCGCAACGACATACTGCTGACTTCCTTGCCAGTGGCAGCGTCGCGAAAGGTCTTGACAACCATGTCATACTTCTCTGGCATCACCATAAACTTCATGCCGTCCTTCCAGTCGCAAAGACTGTAGAACTTGAAATTCTCTGAAATGAAGTCGTGCGCCTTCTCCTCTTTAGCCTGCAGGCTGTCTGTTCCTTCTACCAGGTTTTCTACAGTTGCCTTCTTGGCATTCTTTGTCTTTACAATGTAGTCGTTAGACGCCACTTGGGCCGTGACAGACAGCATTGTCCATGCCATTCCGACCGCCAGAAACACTCTTTTCATACGATTTTAATGATTAATGTGTCATTTTTGCTGCAAAATTAGGAAAAACTTTTCAAACTTGTGCCAAAATGACGTAATAAAAATCATTTTTCTGCCAAAAAAATGTGTTTGGCACATGCTTTGCTTATTCTTCAGCGATAATTTGAATAGTAACAAATAAAAAAATAAAGAATTATGGGAAAGATTATTGGAATTGACTTAGGAACTACCAACAGCTGCGTTGCCGTGTTCGAAGGTAACGAGCCCGTAGTAATTGCCAACAGCGAAGGCAAGCGTACAACACCTTCTGTAGTTGGTTTTGTAGACAACGGTGAGCGTAAGATTGGCGACCCCGCCAAGCGTCAGGCTATCACCAACCCCAAGAAGACCGTTTACTCTATCAAGCGCTTCATGGGTGAGAACTGGCAGCAGACCGAGAAGGAAATCTCACGCGTACCTTATTCAGTAGTTAACGAGGGTGGCTATCCCCGTGTCGACATCGACGGACGCAAGTACACCCCACAGGAAATCTCGGCTATGATTCTGCAGAAGATGAAGAAGACGGCCGAAGACTATCTGGGACAGGAGGTGACCGATGCCGTTATCACCGTGCCTGCCTACTTCTCTGACTCGCAGCGTCAGGCTACCAAGGAAGCCGGACAGATTGCCGGCCTCAATGTGAAGCGTATTGTCAACGAGCCTACGGCTGCTGCCCTGGCCTACGGTGTCGACAAGGCAAACAAGGACATGAAGATTGCCGTCTTCGACCTCGGTGGCGGTACGTTCGATATCTCCATCCTGGAGTTCGGCGGCGGCGTGTTCGAGGTGCTCTCCACCAATGGCGACACCCACCTCGGCGGCGACGACTTCGACCAGGTCATCATCGACTGGCTCGTACAGGAGTTCCGCAACGACGAGGGTGCCGACCTGAAGGCCGACCCCATGGCCATGCAGCGTCTGAAGG
>Ga0247610_10004365_pt1 | contig 15159 bp, 13 predicted proteins | sample 174DNAGHGhighgp2_FD_193483 | JGI IMG/M metagenome (GOLD analysis project Ga0247610, IMG submission 193483) | Sheep rumen microbial communities from Palmerston North, Manawatu-Wanganui, New Zealand - 1742 DNA GHGhigh gp2 | ecosystem: Host-associated > Mammals > Digestive system > Stomach > Rumen... | reverse complement strand
TGAAACCGAGTTTCTTGCCGTTCGACTGGCTGTCGTTCAAGGTCTCGATGAAGTAGTCGCAATGTTTACGCAGGCGTACTTTCTCCTCCGTGACGTCCAGCTTCTCGAGATAGAAGAAGATTTCCTGTTCCAGGCGGTTGGGGTCGTATTGCACTTTCGGGGCCAATTCTTTCAGCGAGGTTTCGAACTTCTCCCTGATTTTGACGATACGCTGCTCCTCAAACGGCGTCACCTCGTCGATCATATCGCGAATGAGTGTAATGCGTTTCACGAAATCGGCTTCCAAAACCTTACCCTCGGAGATGCGGAACTCGTTGAGTTGGCGGCAGGCATCGAGGATGGCACCGCGGACGGCCTCCCACAATTCGTCGCTGACCTCCTCCTGCGGGGTGGAAACCACATCGGGCATCCGCAACACGTGCAGGAAAATATCGCTCTCGACGGGATTGCCAAGGTTCTTGGACAATTCCGTAAGCGCCTGATAATAAGAGGCCGCAAGTTCCGTGTTGATCGCCACATTGCTGGTGGTGGAGCGATTCTCCACCGTCATGGTAAAATCGGCCTTGGCACGCTCCAGCTCTTTAGAGAGAATGGAACGGATTTCGTTCTCGTAATTCTTAAACAGCAACGGGATACGGGTGTTAAGGTCTAACTGTTTGCTGTTCAGGGTGCGGATTTCGACCGTAATGCACTTACCTTCGGTCTCCAAAACCGTCCGGCCGAAACCGGTCATCGACTTAATCATATCAAAAAAACATTAAAAACAGAAAAAAAGGCAGGTCACAGTAGGCCTGCCTTTTCGGATATAACTTACTTGTAATTATTTCACAATCAGCTTCTGGGTGGAGAGGCCCTTGCTGGTTTGGACAGTCACCATGTAGATGCCGTTGGCGAAGTTCTTCACCGGAACATTGACCAGGTTGTTGCCCTCGTTGACATCGCGGTTGAGCGTATAGACCGTCTGGCCCATCAGGTTGCGAACCGTAATGACAGCGTTGTCAGCCTCGACAGAGGTGAAAGCGATGTTCACAGACTCGGAAGCCGGGTTCGGGTACATCTTGATACCGGAAATCGCTCTGTTGGAGAGACCCACGTAATTGTCAACCCATAAGCCTTGGCAAACCTCGTTCGTGTTGTTGTAGAGACCGATGGAATCGGCATCCATGAGGAGATAGTAGATAGAGGACTCGTTCTGACACATAGCAGTGCTCGCTTCCTTGATTTCGCTACCAGCATTGTAATCCTGTTGCCAGCTCATCACGATTTTGCCATTGACAAGTTTCGGAGCAACGGCCGGATAGACGCTTTCGCCTTCGTTGTAGATATCAGCGCTGATTTCTTCAAACGTGGTGGTCTCCTCAATCGGGAACAGATCCCATGAAGTCATATAATAGCAATCCTTGTTGTAGGAGAGCCAGCTGTAGTCGCCGAAAGTTTGACCATTGTCAGTGGATTTGGTAGCGAACACACCTCTGTAGTACATCTCGTTCGTGGCATCGATGAACGGGTATTCCAACGTCTGGCAGAAAGTCATATAGACCTTACCGTTCTCAGCGATAAGCTGCGGGAAGGAGACAGCACCGGCACCATAGCTCGGATAGGCAGAAGCACCCCAGCTGGTCAAGCCCCAGAGGCTCGTGTCACAGTCGAGGTTAAAGCGTTCAATAACGGTAAGACCACTCTGTCTCAGGACTTCAGGTTGCATGTACATGTCGTCGCCATTGTAGAGGATGGGATTCTTGCTCTCATTCCAATACACCAACTCACCAACGCCAGGATACCAGTACCAAGAATCACCGGTATCGACATCAGAAGAGACGAGATAGGCACCGAAGGCAATGTGAGCCATACCGTCATCGCCCAGGGCAACGGCGCAGATGCCGTCCTGGACATAGAGGTTGGTGTCGAGCATAGCCGACAGGTTTCCGTTCTTGATAGCGGATTCGAGGAAGATGGTTTTGGTGAAGTTCGCACCATTGTCAGTAGATTTCCAGAGGAAAGCATCCATCGTGCTGGAAGGCATAGCAACGATAGCCACGTTGTTGCCCTTAGCGGTGATGGCATAGCTGTCGCCAGAGAATTGCGAGACTTCACTGGGGGTCACATTACCGACAATACGGGGGTTCTCCCAAGAGATCGTTTTGGTGGCGGGATCGAATAAGCCACGATAGTAGAGTAAGCAGGTCTGAATGCCTTGATAAAGGTAACCCGCGTCAGACTCAGTACAGGCCAACAAGTGCACGTAGTTGCCGGAAGAGGCGAGCATGGGCCACAACAGGCAGGTGCTGGTACCGCTGGCACCAGTGGCAGCAGGACCTTGCAGCGTGGTGAACGTCCAATCTTGTGTACCTTTCTGCGGGCAAATGCCAATCACGAGAGCGTTAGAACCATTGTGGGATGCCACGATCTCGGCATCGCCGATGCAGGTAATGGTACCCCAACCCGTACGGACATTCTCAATTCTGTCGGTGCTGGATGCGGGATTGACCCAATCTTCGCCGGTGAAATAGTTGTATCCGGTACCGCGGGTAGAAGCAGTGGCACCATTGGTTGTCCAGATGGCGGAAATAGAACCATCGTTGTGGGCAATAATGCGTTGTGACATACTGCCGTTGGTTTGGCAGTCGTAGAACGTAGTGCCAATGAAGTTACGGCTCAAGGAGCGCATCATGGAAGGTTGGACTTGAGGTTCCGCACCCTCTTCAAAGCCAGTCAGTTGGGCTTTCTTCACATAGGGCACAGCAACGGCGTTCTTACGAACGTCAACGCGTCCATTCTGAGCAAAAACGGCGCCAAAAACGAAAAGCGCACAAACAGCAAGTAAAATTTTTTTCATACTATTGATTTTTGATTTGAAATTGAATTTTAAATACAAATTCAGGGCAACGACAAAACATTGCCCTGAATAACTGGAATCGTAAATTAGTTGTTCACCACCTTCTTACCTGCGGCGTAGTTGATTTTCAACGCATTGTTGGCACGCAGTTCTTGCTTGATGGTGTTCACATAACGCATCTGCACGTCCTTGTCGACCTTCAGGGAGAACGTCAGACGGTCGCGGTCTTGAGCGTCGCGGGACTCCTTCTCGGTACCGATAAAGTCACGCACGTCGCGTTTCAGATCTTCGGCCTTGATGGTCTGGTCGTTCAGCTGGACGGAAACCTCACCGGGGGGCAGGGTATTCTCGTTCTTGGAGATAGGAGCGCCAATGTAGATGTTGGCCACGAGGGATTTTTTCTCCAGTTTCTGGATCTCGGTGGCTTGCGGCGGCTGGAAATGAACCTTCAATGACGCTTCACGCATGGTGGTAATCACCATGAAGAAGAACAGGAACATGAAGATAATGTCGGACATGGAACCCATATTGAGTTCAGGGGTCTCTTTTTTTCCTTCTTTTCTGAATCTTGACATAATCTTGCGTTTTAAAGGTTTATTTGCCGGGGTTACTGTAGTCGATAGGCGGAGCCTCGGAGATGCTCATGGGGATGGCGGTGGAGACGGCGCGCTGGGCGGCGGAGTCCAAACCGTCGAACTTCTTGCCGAAGTACATGAGGGCGGTCTCGTCACGCAACTCGTTCACGGCGCGTTGCAACTCGTTCTGCACTTGCACATACATGTTGTAACTCGTACCCTGGTCATTGGTCAGCGACACCACGCCTTTGGAGACTTGGAAATCGCCGATGCCTTCGATAGGTTTGCTCACCTTTTCGGGCAGTGACGGGTCGTTGCTGGGGTTCGCGAAGAACTCCTTGGCTTTGGCCTTCAGGTCGCTCACCATGATTTCCTCTCCGTTCACGGAGATCTCGTCACGGAAGTTCACCAGCACATTCAGCACATTTCTACGGTTGATATCCACCTTCTTGTCCTGGGCGTCCTCCGTTTTTGGCGGCGGAAGCTTTCTTGGAATACCCTGCTCCGTGTTGATGGAGGAGGTCAGCAGGAAGAAGGTCAACAGCAGAAACGAAATGTCTGACATTGCACCTGTATTCAAGCCGGGTGTTTTTCTTTTGCTCATGTTAGTTTCTGTTTTTAACGGCGTTCATAATCAAGGAAACGATAATAGCCAGGATGGCGCCGAACAGGCATGAATAGACGGTGAACACTGCGGCGTTGACCATCTTGTAGCCTGAACCGGTCATGCCGGCCTTGATAGCCGAGGGGCTGAGCGTGGGCGTACCCACCGCATAGCCGATGAAGAAGACCACAATCAGCAGGACCAGACCCAGCAAGATCTTGTAGGAGGTCTTGAAGTTGGTCACCATGTTGGCCACGAGGAAGAACACCATCAAAGCGGCGGCGCCGAGCAGGAGGCAGTAGGTCAGCAGAATGAAGAAGTTCTGCAGGGATGCGCTCTTATCGAAGCTCTTCAGGTCGCTCTGGAACGTCTCGAAATCGGCAGCCTTCTTGCTGGCGGAGGCGGTGGTGTTGATACCGTCGGCGCGACCGATAAGGGAGTTGGCCGATTTGATGTAGCTGTTCTCCACCAGGTAAGCCTGTTTCACGGCGGAATAGTCCTCGTTTACAACTTCAACATATTTCTCCAAATCCTTGAAGGATTTCATGCCATTGAACCCGTCCACACATTTCTTTTTGGTTTCGGGGGCGCATTTCACGAAGAGGGCTTCGGAGCGAGCGGGGAAATTGGCCTTGTAGGCTTCAAATTTCTCTTCGCTGTCGAGATTCTTCAGATCCTGCAGGTAGGTATAGAGAATATCTTTCTCCATCTGGACGCTTTTGAGGTTTTCTTTGCGGTCCTGAGTCTCTTTCTGGTATTTCTCAATCACAGTGGGGAGGGTCTCCAAGGTGGCGGTCTCGAAGTCAGCCACCATTTGCGGCGACTGTGCTTTCACTTCCTGCGCCTGGATATAGTTGTCTTTCTTGTCCGCGTCAAAGGAGAAGAAAGAGAAGACAATAGCCACGATGCACGCCAGGATAGCGACCGCAAATATGACGATATTGATAATTCTGTTCTTCATTATACAACCATTTAAAGTTATTGTATATATAAGATATGATTGGAGACCTTATTTATTCTCCTTGTTTTTGACGAGGATATCCATGAAGGAGATGGTGGCGTCTTCCATGTCGTTCACGATAGCGTCGATGCGGGTGAGAAGGTAGTTGTAGAACACTTGGAGGATCATAGCGGTGATCAAACCGAAGACGGTGGTCAACAGAGCCACTTTCATACCGCCAGCGACGATGGTCGGGGAGATATCACCTGCGCGCTCGATGTCATCGAATGCCTGGACCATACCGATAACCGTTCCCAAGAATCCCAAGGACGGGGCAAGGGCGATGAACAGGCTGATCCACGTCATGTTGTTCTCCAGTTTGGCCATTTGGACGGCGCCGTAGGAGGTGAGGGATTTCTCGACGGACTCGAGGCCTTCGTCATAGCGGTCAAGACCTTGATAGAAGACAGCGGCGAGGGGGCCTTTGGTGTCGCGGCAGAGATCCTTGGCAGCGGCAATGCCCTTGGTGTTGATGGTGTTCTCAATCTTGTCGAGCAGTTTCTTGGAGTTCACTGACGAGAGGTTGAGGTAGAAAATACGCTCGATAACGAAAGCCAAGCCTAAGATCAAGCAGATCAACACGGGGGTCATCCAGACTGCGCCACCTTGGATGAATTTGTCCTTTAAAGTATAGTGCAAGCCTTGGTTGATGGAGTCATCGGGATCTTCCGACAATTCTGCCTGGGCGGTGGCGGCGGGAGCCTCGGCCACTTCCTCTGCAGCCTGTTCGGTGGCGGCAGGTTCGGCAGATTTTTGATCTTTCTGCGCAAAAGCAGTGTTAGCAATACCGAAGGTCAAAAAACCGAAAACGGTAAGTAAGGCGATAAGCTTTTTCATAATTGATTTTTGATTTGTTGGAATTAAATTATTATTACTTTACTGATTTTCAAGCTTTTACGTTTGAGCGGAGAGAATGGGATTCGAACCCATGAAGCGCTTTTGGCGCTTACGCGCTCTCCAGGCGCGCGCCTTCGACCACTCGGCCATCTCTCCTTGAATTTGAGGCTGTAAAAATACACTTTTTTTCAATTGCTGTACCACCTGTGACAAAAAAAATTTCATCCCCCGGAAAAGGGCTCGGACGGTCACAAATTTTGTATCTTTGCCGCTCAATGGAATTTCATTTACCACTTTAAAAAAAATAACGTATTTTGTTAGTTATGAAAGAAGTACACAATTTTAACGCAGGACCGTGTGTCCTCCCGAAAGAGGCTGTTGAATCCACAATCAACGCCATCCGCAACTTTGACAACACCGGCATCGGTCTGATGGAGATCTCGCACCGCACCCCGGGTTGGGAGCGAGTCATGGCAGAAACCCGCCAACTTTGGCGCGATTTGCTCAACATCCCCGACACCTACGAGGTCCTCTTCCTCGGCGGCGGCGCCAGCACCCAGTTCTTCATGGTGCCCGCCAACCTGATGAAGACCAAGGCCGCCTACCTCCAAACCGGCGTCTGGGCCAAGAAGGCCGCCAAGGAAGCCAAGAATTTCGGCAAAACCGAAATCATCGCCTCCTCCGAAGACAAAACCTACAACTACATCCCGAAAGGTTGGACCGTCCCCGCTGACGCCGACTACTTCCACATTACCACCAACAACACCATCTACGGCACCGAAATCCGCAAGGACTTCACCGCCGAAGAGTGCAACAACGTCATGCTCGTCGCTGACATGAGCTCCGACATCATGAGCCGTCCCGTCGATGTGACCAAGTACGGCCTCATCTATGGCGGCGCCCAGAAGAACGTCGGCCCCGCCGGCGTCACCTTCGTCATCGTGCGCAAGGACATCCTGGGTCAAATCGGCGACCGCGCCTACATGAACCCCCTGCCCACCATGGTGGACTATCGCACCCACGCGGCCGAGGAAGCCAAGAACATCTCCATGTTCAACACCCCGCCCGTGCTCCCCATCTTCGTCATGCACGAAACCCTCACCTGGCTCAAGAACACCATCGGTGGTGTCGCTGAGATGAACAAGATCAACATGAAGAAATCCAGCCTGTTGTATGAGGAAATCGACCGCAACAGCATGTTCGTGGGCACCGTCGCCGAAAAGGCCGACCGTTCCATCATGAACCACTGCTGGGTCATGGCCCCCGGCTACGAGGACAAGCAGGACGCCTTCATGGCCTTCGCCAAAGAGCGCGGCATGGTCGGCATCAAGGGTCACCGCTCCGTCGGCGGCTTCCGCGCCAGCCTCTACAATGCCTGCACCGTCGAAGATGTCGAAGCTCTCGTCGCCTGCATGCAAGATTTCGAAAAAGCGAACAAATAACATTAGTTAGCAGTTAGTAGTTAGTAGTTAGCCGTCACTTCAGACAGCCAACTACTAACTATTACCTAATCATTTAAATTGAATATAAGGAATGAAAGTATTAGTTGCAACGCAAAAACCTTTCGCGAAAGCTGCCGTTGACGGCATTCGCGCCATCGTGGAGAAAGCCGGTTACGAACTGGTTCTGTTAGAAAAGTACGAGACCCCCGAGGAACTGTACGCCGCCGTCGCCGACGTGGATGCTATGATCGTCCGCTCCGACAAGGTCACCGCTCAGGTGATTGACGCCGCCAAGAACCTCAAGGTGGTCGTGCGCGCCGGCGCCGGCTTCGACAACCTCGACCTCGCCGCCTGCACCGCCAACAACATCGTGGCTATGAACACCCCCGGCCAGAACTCCAACGCCGTGGCCGAACTCGCCATCGGCATGATGATCTACATGGCCCGCAACACCTTCAAACCCGGCACCGGCTCCGAACTGAAGGGCAAGAAAGTCGGCATCCAGGCCTACGGCAACGTCGGCCGCCTCGTCGCTGAGAAGGCCCGCGCCCTCGGCATGGAAGTCTGGGCATTCGACCCCTTCGTCCCGAAAGAGAAAATGGAAGCCGAAGGCGTGGTCGTCCCCGCTACCCTCGAGGACATGTACAAGAACTGTAACTACATCTCCCTCCACATCCCCGCCAACGACCAGACCAAAAAGTCCATCAACAAAGCCCTGGTCGGCCTCATGCCCAAAGGCGGCTGCTTGATCAACACCGCCCGCAAGGAGGTCATCAACGAGGAAGAACTCATCGCCCTTATGACCGAGCGCGAAGACCTGAAGTACTGCACCGACATCGCCCCCGACGCGATGGAGGAGTTCTCCAAATTCGAGAAACGCTTCTTCGCCACCCCGAAGAAACAGGGCGCGGAAACTGCCGAGGCCAACATCAACGCCGGTCTCGCCGCCGCCAACCAAATCGTCAACTTCTTCGTCAACGGCGACAAGAAATTCCAAGTCAACAAATAAACCGACTGCGAATTTCCAGATATTTGTAGAGACGTGCCATGGGCGCGTCTCTACTTTTATTATAACGCGGCGCGTCTCTACATTTTTAGTATCTTTGCCGCCGATTGAAAAAATACAATATGGCTGAAAATAAGAATTTTACCATCGGAATCACACAAGGTGACCTGAACGGCATCGGTTACGAAGTGATCATCAAGTCCCTGAGCGACAACAGAATCATGGAACTCTGCACTCCCGTGGTCTATGGCCTCGCGAAAGTGGCCTCGTACCATAAAAAATATATGGATCTGCCGGACTTTTCGTTCCAATACACCAAAACCGCCGAGCAACTCTCCAACAAACGCCCCAACCTCATCAACTTGTATGAAGAGGAGGTGAAGGTTGACCTCGGCACCTCCACGCGAATTGCCGGCCAGATGGCAGAGCGCGCCCTCTACGCCGCCGGCCGCGACCTCAAAAACAACCTGATCGACGCCATCGTCACCGCACCCGTCAACAAGAACAACATCCAGTCCGAGAAGTTCAAGTTCCCCGGACACACCTCCTTCTTCGAACATTATTTCGGCGGCAAGGAACACCCCGCTCTGATGATGATGGTGGCCGAGAAACTGCGCATCGGATTCGCTACCAACTACCTGCCTATCAAGGATGTGGCTGCTAATATCACCACCGAGACCGTACTGCAGAAGTTGGAAATCCTGAACCGCTCGCTCAAACAGGACTTCGCCCTCAACGCCCCCACCATCGCCGTGTTGTCGCTCAACCCGCACGGAGGCGAAGAGGGATTGCTTGGCAATGAGGACAAGGACACCGTGCAACCGGCTGTGGCCCAAGCCTTCCACAACGGCATCAACGCTTTCGGCCCCTTCCCCGCCGACGGTTTCTTCTCCTCCGGCGCATTCGCCAAGTTCGATGCAATATTGGCTATGTACTACGACCAAGGCATGGTGCCGTTCAAACTGCTCGGCAAGAACGGCGTGAACTTCACCGCCGGACTGCCCATCGTGCGCACAGCCCCCGCCCACGGCACCGCCTACGACATCGCCGGCAAAAACATCGCCGACCCGCAAGCCATGCGCAACGCCATCTACCTCGCCATCGATATCCTCCGCAACCGGGAATCCATGGCTAAATAGCGATGAACCTGGTAATCGACATAGGAAACACGCTTCAGAAGCTGGCCGTCTTCAACGACAAGGAGGAGATTGTCCAGTGGATGCAGAAAGAACGTCTCACCATCCCGATGCTGGAAAAGGTGCTGTCGTTCCCACCTCACCCTATTGACAGCGCGATTGTCTCCTCCGTGGGGAAAGACGACGAGGAGCTTCTCCGTTGGCTGGAAGAGCGCGTCAAGCTCGTCAGGTTCACCCACGATTGCCGTCTGCCCATCACCATCCGGTACGCCACCCCGGAAACTTTGGGTTCCGACCGTATCGCCAACGCCGTGGGAGCACATGCCTTATGTCCCGACAACAATGTGCTATCCATTATGGCAGGCACCTGCTTGGTGGCCGATTTCGTAAGTCCCGACGGCTCTTACTGGGGCGGCCGAATCGCCCCGGGAATGCGGATGCGTTTCCAGGCGCTGTCCCAATTCACCGCCAAACTGCCGCTCGTGGAGCCAAAACCCATCCACTGCATGGTCGGCGACACGACCGAATCGTCCATTCTCACTGGGGTCATCCACGGAATGGCGAACGAAATTGACGGTATGATCGAGCAATACAGCGGATGGTACCCGTCCTTAAAAGTGCTTTTTTCAGGAGGAGATTCCCCACTGCTCCTTAATTTCATAAAAAAGCGTATATTTGCCGCCCAAAATCCGGTTCTGTTCGGATTGCTTAAAATATTGAAACTGAATGCTTCTGAGGAATAACTGTAAAACAGTGTATATATGGGTGTTCTGCTGCCTTTGCGTTCTTACGGCGAAGGCGCAGAACGAGATCAGTACGCCCTATTCCAGCCATGGCATCGGTGTCCTGAACCGCTCGTCGGACGGCATTCTCGACGCCATGGGCGGTGTGTCCTACGCCATGCAGAACCCTTACTACATCAACTTCCGGAATCCCGCCTCCTACGCGGCCTTCGATTCGCTGTCGTTCATAGCCGATGCGGCGGCCTCCGTCTATTCTTCCCACCTCACGGAGCAACAGATTTCGCAACGCAACACCTACGCAAAGCCGGGCTACATCGCCATCGGCCTGCCTGTCACGCGGCATTGGCGCACAAGCGTCGGCATCAAGCCGTTCAGCGACATCGGTTACGGCATCGAGAACAGTGAGGTCATCGAAAATATCGGCACCGTCAACTACACCTACAGCGGCAAAGGCGGCGTCAACCAGCTTTACTGGGGCAACGCCTTCAAAATCTGCAAAGGACTCTCCATCGGCCTGAATGTCAGCTATTTGTTCGGGTCCGTCTATTCTTCCAGCAATACTGAATTTGAGGTTGGAAATTTATTCAACACCTACGTCAACGATGCTTACTTTGTGGACGGAATCTACCTCGACGCCGGTCTCCAATATTTCTTCAACATCGGCGAGAAACACCGCATCGGCATAGGTGCGGTCTATAGCAACACCGCCTATATTTGGGCCAAAGAAAAACTCTTGGTAAACTCTTACTCAGGCACTTACGTCCCAACAACCCTCTACGACACCGTTTTGTTCCAAGAAGGTTTGCGCGGCACACTGAACATTCCCCAGTCGGTCGGCGGCGGATTGAGCTACACCTTCCACGACAAGCTGACGGTGGCCGCCGATGTGACTTGGAACAACTGGGCGAAATTCCAGTTCATGAAACCGTCACACGACACCCTGAAAAACTCCATATCCTCCTCCGTTGGCATCCAGTACATCCCCGACCCGCTTTCCAACAAGTTCTTCAAGAAGATGGCATTCCGGGCCGGCGGCAAATATTCCTCCGGAGAATTGGTAGTGCGGAATAAACCCATCTCCGAATTTGGAGTCTGTATAGGCGTAGGAGTTCCACTAACCACCTTCAACACCCACTCGTCGATCAACATCATGTTCGAATACGGAAAAACAGGAACCCTCGCCAACGATCTGGTACGTCAAAACTACTTCCGCTTCTCCTTCTGCTTCACCCTGCAAGAACGCTGGTATCAAAGAGTCAAGTTAGATTAGAAATAAGTATAACCCAATAAAAAAACGAAAAGATGAAAAAGATTATCGCAATCCTCGCCCTGGTTTTCAGCGTAAGCTTCGGCTTCGCGCAGCAACCCTGCTCCTTCAAATATGGAGCCAACGAGGCTGACTCCATCAAATGCTTGGAGCAAATCACCATTTTCAGAACTTTTTACAACGACAAAAACTACAAAGATGCCTACGAAGCTTGGCAATATGTCATCCAACACAGCCCTTGCGCTTACGACGGCATCTACACCAACGCGCAGACGCTCTTCCAGAACCTGATCAAAGAAGAAAAGGATTCCGCGCGCCGCGAACTGCTCATTGACTCTCTGTTCTACACCTTCGATATGCGTAGCACCTACTTCCCCGAAAAGTTCACTCCTGGTTCCGGTTTGGGCTTCAAGGCCTATAACACTATCCGCTACCGCAAAGACCAGTACGAGAAGGCTTTCGACTGGTTCGTGCAGTCCGTGGAAATGGAAAAGGAGAACACCCAACCCGCTATCTGGGACGCCTACTTCCAGCTGGCCGAGAACCTGACCAAGGCCAAGAAGGACACCTCCATCGTGATTGAGGCCTACGAGCGTGCCACCGACTACATCGACCTCTCCATCTTGAACGCCACCAAGGCCTACGAAACCGGTACCGACGCTTTGGAAAAACTGCAGGCTCAGTTCGACAATGCCGAGATCGACCGCATCGCCTACGACAAGCAAGCCAAGCGCCTTGTGGCCGACACCACCCGCCAGTCGAAACTCATCGTCAACTACCGCAAGACCCTGGCCAAGATCGAAAAAGCCGTGGCTCCTTACGCTTCCTGCGAGGTGATGGATATGCTCTACACCAAGAAGTTCGAGGAAATCAAGAACGACCTCGCCGCCGTCAGCAAGATGGTCAACACGATGTTCAAGGGCGACTGCACCGACAGCCCTGTGTTCCTCGAAGGCCTGTCCATCCTCCACAAAGCCAGCCCGAGCCGCAACACGGCCTACATGATGGGTAACCTCACGCTCAAGAAATACGCCACCAACAAGAGCGACGAAGATTTCAGCGCCACCGTTGGCTACTTCAAAGAAGCCGTGAAGCTGAGCGAGACGCGCGAGCAGCAAGCCGACGCCAACTACATGCTGGCCATCGCCTACCAACTGAAAGGCTCCCTGTCCGAGGCCCGCGCCGCCGCTTACGAAGCCCTTAAGGCGAGACCCAACATGGGCAAGGCTTACATCCTGATTGGCGACCTCTACTCCCGCGGATGCTCCGGCGACAACGAGGTTCCGGGCGCCTACGCTTGGGCCGCAGCCGACAAATACGCCAAAGCCGCAGCCATTGACCCCTCTTGCGCCAACGACGCCAACAACCACCGCGCCAAACTGAGATACCCCAGCAAGGACGAACTGTTCAAACGCGGTCTGAAGAGCGGCGACTCTGTGCACGTGGGCTGCTGGATCCAAGAGAACACGACTGTGAGATAACCCACAGGGATGTCTCCGAAACGTAAATATCTGTACAAAAGCATCATAACGGCATCGTTCGTTATGATGCTTTTTGCTGCATGCCACTCCAAAAGCCCGAATGCCCAACTGCTGGAGTTTGAGGGCAAGTATCCCGACGAGTCCGCCGAAAACATCACCATCACCGTCAGCGACTCCGGCCAAACCGCCTTTATCGTGAATACGCCCATGCTGAACCGATACGAAAGTCCCGACACCACGTATTTGGACTGCCCAAAAGGCATCACCATCGTCTCCTTCAACGACTTCGGCCGGAGACAAGCCATCGTCACCGCCGACTATGCCTGCCAAATCAACAACAACCTCTACAAGGCTACCCATAACGTAGTCATCTATGACTACGGCAGCGGGGATTCGGTCATCACCGACGAGGTGATATGGGACCAACGCATGCGATCCATCTACTCCACCAAGTCCGTGAAACAGGTGAAGCGTGACGGCTCAATAAACTACGGTGACGGTTTTAACGCAGACGAGCGGTTCACCAAATACACCATCATCCACCCGCACGGAGAGATGGTGGGGTATGATTTTTAACGAACATATATTCATCGGCTCACGAACATATATTCATCGGCTCACGAACATATATTCATCAGCCCACGAACATATATTCATTGGCAAGACAAAAAAAGTGGAAAAAGACAGGGGCGAAAAGAATCGCCCCAATGGAGTAGTCCCGCTGGGAATCGAACCCAAATCAAAAGTTTAGGAAACTTCCGTTCTATCCATTGAACTACAGGACCCTTTTGCGAAAAAGCGCGCAAAAATACAACTTTTTCGCTATCGAATGGAGATAAAAGCGAAGGCGCGGACATTATGTTCGCGCCTTTTTCGTTAACCTCTTATCAATCAACACTTCGCAATGTTCACAATCACCTCCGTGGCTTTCACCATCGACTCTAACGGCACGTATTCATACTTACCGTGGAAGTTGTGGCCGCCCGCGAAAATGTTGGGACACGGCAGGTTGCGGAACGAGAGATTCGCACCGTCTGTGCCGCCGCGGATGGGAACGATGACCGGCTCCACACCGGCTTCCTTCATCGCCTTCACGGCACGCTCCACCACGTAATAGACGGGCTCGACCTTCTCCCGCATGTTGTAATACTGGTCCTTGATTTCGCAGGTAATGCAACCGTTATACTTGATATTCAAGAAGTTGACAATATCTTGCATAAACTTCTTCTGTGCCTCGAATGTCTCACGATTATGATTGCGGATGATGTACGACATTTTCGTCTCCTCCACGGTGCCGTCAATGCGGGTGAGAAGATAGAAACCCTCGTAATCCTGAGTGTGCTCCGGGCGTTGTGCGGCAGGCAGCAAGCTGTTGAGCTCCATGGCGATAAGCTGCGAGTTCACCATCTTATTCTTGGCATATCCGGGATGGATGTTCTTGCCCTGGATGCGGATATTGGCACCGGCTGCGTTGAAGTTCTCGAACTCCAGCTCACCGAGGGCACCGCCGTCCATCGTGTAAGCATAATCGCAACCGAACGCTTCCACATCGAAAAATTTGACGCCGTTGCCAACCTCTTCGTCGTGCGAAAAGGCAACTTTGATGTCGCCGTGCTTGATCTCGGGATGCTGGATAAGATACTCCATCGCGCAGACAATCTCCGCCACGCCGGCCTTATCGTCCGCGCCGAGCAGATGCTTTCCATCCGTGGTGAGCAGGGTTAACCCTTTGTAATCCAACAGTTCGGGAAACTCTTCGGGCGAAAGAACGGTGTTCGTCTCCTTGTCGAGAACAAGGGTGCCGCCGTCATAGTTCGGGACGATGACAGGTGCAGCGATGCCCGGCATGTCGGGAGCTGTGTCAAGATGCGCCATAAAGCCTATCACCGGCTGCTTTTCCGTAGTGTTTGCGGGCAGGAGGGCGGTCACATAGCCGTGTTGGTCTTTGGTGACCTGTTGCATACCGATGCTCCGCAGTTCTTCCACCATCACATCGGCGAAATCGAGGAGCGCCTGAGTGCTGGGATAGCTCTCCGACTCCGGGTCGGCGGTCGTCGCGTATGAGATATACTTGCTGAAACGTTGTAACAAAATGTCTTTCATATTTATAACTATTTGATTATTAAATATCTATATAAACATTATCCGTTTACGGGAAGCGAAGGCAAAGGTACATTTTTTTTAAGAATTTTTTTGAAAAAAACCTCTTGACAAACGCCTAAAAATATTGTA
>Ga0247610_10004364_pt1 | contig 15162 bp, 15 predicted proteins | sample 174DNAGHGhighgp2_FD_193483 | JGI IMG/M metagenome (GOLD analysis project Ga0247610, IMG submission 193483) | Sheep rumen microbial communities from Palmerston North, Manawatu-Wanganui, New Zealand - 1742 DNA GHGhigh gp2 | ecosystem: Host-associated > Mammals > Digestive system > Stomach > Rumen... | reverse complement strand
AGTGCGCCGAAGGTGCCGATTGTGACAGCTCCGCCGTGAAGGACGCCGAGGAGACGGCCGAAAAGCTCCGCAGCTCCACCGACAGCCTGCTCGCCCAGCTGAGCAAGAGCAACGAGGAGAAGCACGAATCCGAAGCCAAGGTGAAGGAACTCGAGGACAAGCTCTCGAACAAGGAGACCGAGATCGAGAACCTGAAGAACATCATCGACGCGAACAACGCGCAGACCAAGAAACTCGAGGACGAACTCGAGCAGGTGAAGGCAGCGAAGTAATCCTGTCGCCTATTCCCCGGAACCCGGGCTCAAAGGCGACGTATCCCATGAGGCGTTAGGGCCTTCTCTCCAGGCCTTCTCCCTGGCGGCGTTCACGCGTTCCTTGATTTCCTGGTCGATTCTTACGACCGCTTGCGCCCCGCTGAAAAAGCCCTCGGGGCACTTTTTTTCTTTTCGTCGTCATCCTTGTCCCGGAACATCTGCTCGATGAAGGAAGGTTCGTGCCAGTAGCCGTATTTCTCCGACCCCAGGATGACTCCGTCGCGTGACGCTTCGATGGACATCTTGCAGCGTCCATACGTGCTGCGGTAGACTGTGCACTCGCTCGTGTTCTCGCATTTCAGCACTCCGTTGACATAGAAGTCGTATTCGTCATCGTCGTCGGCCACGATGGTGACAGGTTGGATATTGACAGTCGAAAAAAAAACGGACGCGCAGCCCGTGGTCAGGGAGGCTGCGGCTATTGCGGCGAGAGCGAATGAGATGTTCTTGACGTTAGGCATACTCTTAATATAAATAATGCATCCAAAGTAATGCCTTCGTCTGTCGCCCGACTTGACCCTTTATCTCCTTTTCGTGCATCGCGGGTTTGCCTTGGGACGAAAACGGGGCGCTTCGCTTACTTGTCCTTGACGCAGCGGACAAGATTGACGGAACTCTTTTCGTCACAAAAGAGATTGGATAAGTAGGTTGTGTATAGTATGTACGCCAGTTCGTCATCTTCTTCTGTCGATGTCCAGAATGTCATTGTCGATCCTAGCGCTTTTTCAATTGTTGCTTTGTCGGCGGCTTCTATCAGGGATTCGTATTCTTCCTTGCTGGGGAGGTGCCATCCTTCGGGACAGACGCTTATGGCCGTTGTCCATGTGTAGAATATTCCGTGTCCGCCGTAATTGTTCTGCCAAGAAATATCAAGATTAGCGTCGGGGTCGTAACCGCTGGTTTCATAATGCAGGTCTTCTGCCATCCATGTTTCGGAATAGTCGGAACCCTCCAGTACCACGTATTTATAGACGGTGGTGTCGCGAGTATCGCAGAATGCGTCCGTGCTGTCGTAGGCGATGAACTCACAAATTGCGTTGCCGTTTTTGAGTTCTCCGTTTTCGCAGAATTGGAGTGATTGATCGTATATCCCTACGCCGCATTGGTCGAACTCTCTGTCGTTGACGCAGAATTTTTTGTCGGGATCGTATATCCATCCGTCGCATAGTTTGTACAGGGAATCTTTGTGGCAAAAGAGGGAATCAGGATTGTATGGGCTATTTTTACAACGAGGGATAGGTTCTCCAAGTGGAAGAAGAAAGTTTCCGGCGCAATACAGCGAGTCGGGATTGTAGATTTTTCCGCCACATTTACGGTAGATTGTCGTTACAAAGCAAAAACTGGAGTCGGGGTTGTAGATTTTTCCTGCGCAGAGAGGCTTGTAGAATACGCTGGAATCGGCACCACAAATTATCGTGACAGATCCATTGTCGTTGTCCGTCATCTTGCAACCGGTCGCGTCCGATCCGTCCTTTCCGTCTTCGCCGTCGGTTCCGTCAGTGCCGTCCTCGCCATCCTTGCCGTCTTTACCGTCCGCGCCGTCCTTTCCATCTTTCCCGTCCTTGCCCTGCAAGGATGTCCACTCCTCGTCGATGCAGTAGTAGGCCGCCGCGGAATCCATGGAATACGCCATCGTGCCCTCGTTCTCCGCACCGCACTCGGGCAGCGCTTCGCCTTTTTTCACGACAAGCATCCCGGTCACCTGGGTCACCTGTGTTGTCTCGTTGACCTCGGTGACTTCGTCCCCGCAGGCGGAGAGTGTGGCGATCGTGGCGGCGCCCAGGAGCGGCGCCAGGAGGAGGGAGGGGAGATTCTTGGACATTGCGGACCTCTTGTTTGCTTGGAATATAGTATAATCGCGCAGAATGAACTTATTTTTTGCTTCCGGCTATTGCTTTTTGTGATTAAATTTTATAATATTTAATTGTATACAATTAAATATCAAGCCACACCGAGAAAAACGGAGGCTCATTATGGCAACCATCTACGATTTCACCCTCACCGACGGCAAGGGTAACCAGGTCCCGCTCGCAAACTTCAAGGGCAAGGTGATGCTCATCGTGAACACCGCGACCGGCTGCGGTTTTACCCCGCACTACAAGCCCATCGAACAGATGTATTCCGATTTCCACGACAAGGGCTTCGAAGTCATCGACATTCCCTGCAACCAGTTCAAGGGCCAGACCCCCGGCACCGACGAAGAAATCCACGAATTCTGCACGCTCAACTACGGCACCGAATTCCCGCAAATGAAAAAGTCCGACGTGAACGGCCCCGACGCTCTCCCGCTCTACACCTACCTGAAATCGCAGAAAGGTTTCGAAGGTTTCGGCTTTGGCGTGAAGGCCGCCGCCATGGCGCTTTTGCTCAAGAGCATCGACAAGGACTACAAGAAAAATCCCGACATCAAGTGGAACTTCACCAAGTTCGTGGTGGACCGCGAAGGCAACGTGGTCGCGCGATTCGAGCCCACCGCCGACATGGACGACGTGCGCGCCTGCGTAGAAAAGCTGCTCTAGGAGATGCCGTGAACTGCCCTCAGCTAAAACTCGAAAATCAGCTGTGCTTTCCGCTGTATGCCGCGTCCAAGGAGATCACGCGCCGCTACGCCCCGTACCTGGAGCCGCTCGACCTCACGTACACGCAGTATATAGCGATGCTCGTGCTGTGGGAAGAAAAAAAATGCAACGTCTCGGAACTCGGCAAAAAGCTGTTTCTCGATTCCGGAACGCTCACCCCGCTTTTAAAAAAGCTCGAGGCCAAGGGCTACGTCCAGCGCACCCGCGAACAGAGCGACGAGCGCTGCCTCTCTGTAAGCCTCACCGCCGAAGGCGAATCGCTCAAGCGCAAGGCCGCAAGCGTCCCCAAGTCCATGGTCAGCTGCGTCAACCTCACCGATGCCGAAGCCAAGACCCTGTACACCCTGCTGTACAAGGTTTTGGAAGGGTTCAAGGAAGGGTAGGCTGCTTGAAATTGCAGAATTGCGGATTAGAAACAGCAATTTACAACAAAAATGCTGATTTAAATCAATAAAAAATTAAAAAGGTTGTTGATTTTATTCCTCAATTTTGTTATTTTCTGAGGAAAAGAGGCCTGATATGGAGCAACTTTACGAAATTTTCATGGACCGCCTGGCTAGGACCGATACAAAATTTGTCCGCTACCTGCATGGCAAAATCAATTGGAATTCCAGGCTAGTCGTCGTAACTGGGGCAAGGGGCATTGGCAAAACGACCATGCTTCTCCAGCATATCAAGTTGAGCGAAGCCGAATCGAGTTCCTTATACATAAGTGCGGACAACATCTATTTTACAGACAACAGCCTATACGATGTCGCGTCGAAATTTCATAAGTTGAACGGTAAATACCTTTACATCGATGAGGTCCACAAGTACAGGAACTGGTCCACAGAAGTAAAGATGATGTATGACAACTTGCCGGACCTGCACATTGTCGTGACGGGATCGTCGGTTTTGGACATAGCGAAAGGTGCGGAAGCCGATTTGAGCCGTCGGGCCATTGTGTACAATTTGGAAGGAATGTCTTTCCGAGAGTACCTGAATTTTACATGTGGTACCGAAATAAGGCCGTATTCTCTCCAAGAAATCGTGACGCATTCTTATGCGCTACCCGAAAATATTCCACATCCGATTCCTTTGTGGATGGATTACCTGAAAGTCGGTTATTTCCCTTTTTTCAAGGAAGACGATTTTTACACGCGGCTTGACAACGTGGTTAATCAGACGCTAGAAGTGGATATTCCGACTTATGCGAATATGAACATTTCGACATCAGCCAAGCTGAAAAGGTTGCTGTATATCATTGCAAGAAGCGTCCCCTTCAAGCCTAACATGACTGAAATCGCGAGGGCGATTGGGGCCGACCGCGGAAGCGTTGCGGATTATTTTGTCTATATGGAAAAGGCGGGGCTCATTTCCCGCTTGCGGCATACCGACGATAAAATGGTGCTTCTCGAAAAAATAGACAAGATTTACCTTTCGAACCCAACACTATGTTGCTCCCAGTCGGACGGCAAGCCCGATGTTGGCAACTTGCGTGAGACCGCATTCCTTTCGCTGATGCGCGTAAACAACCGCGTGGCATCTTCGCCTGTTTCTGATTTCTTGATAGACGGTATGACCTTTGAGGTCGGCGGCAAGAACAAGAAGAAAAAGCAGATTGAAACTGTCGAGAATGGCTTTGTCGTCAAGGACGATATTGAGCACGGGTTTCTCAACACGATTCCGCTGTGGGCGTTTGGATTGAACTATTAGGTTGCTCGGATGCAGGAATGACAACCCCCTCGAATTCGAGGGGGTTAAGCTCATCGCCCTTTCATGCTCTCCTGGATTTTCTCGATGACTTCTGCGGGGGTCACAAAGTCCAAGACGCTGAAAGCTGTCATCTCGTTACCCATATCGTTGCTCTTCGAGCCAAAATACATGTAGTCTTTAAGGACGTGATTTGCCCACTGGCGAAAACGCGTGCCAGCAATAGATTTAACGCGATAGCCGACAGAGATGATTACGTCAAGGTTGTACAGGACGACCTCAGAAATCTGCATTTTCCCTTTAATTGCGCCATGGGGAGTGGTATGTGCAAAATTTGCACATACCACTTTTGAATTCAGTTCGCCCTCCATGAACGCGCTATTCGCCTTTTTTCCGAATGAGCCGTTTCGTAGTATGCATTTCCTTTTGCAGAAGGCGCATGCGCTCTTCCAACAGTTCCTTCGAAGGCAACGCATCTTTGATGCGGATGTTGTTGTATGTCGCGACCCCCATCGGCGTGCCCAGCCCACGGAAAGACCACTGTACATCGGTTGAATCCATGTTGGAACAAATCAACAGCCCGATTGTCGGATTGTCTTCGGGTGCCTTCAGCAACTCATCTACCGCGTTCACGTAAAAGTTCAGTTTGCCGACAAACTCCGGCTCGAACGGCTTTGCCTTCAGTTCGCAGGCGACGAAACAGCGCAAGCGGATATGGTAAAACAGCAGGTCGATTTTGCGGCTTCGTCGTAAATTTCGTGACCAACAGTAGCAAAGCCGAAATCGTAGTTCTCTTTCAGCACATCTTGAACCAGTTTGCTCTGCAAATCGGGCAGTTTTTCGGTAAAATTGTTGACAATCTTGCCTTGGTGGCTGTAAAGATCTGCCTTGATGCAGTTGATCAACGCGGCGCGGCTCATCCCTTGTTCCACAGTCTTTTTGATGTAAAACAGGGCCTCATCTACAGATTTGCATTTCGTGATAATTGCGATATGATGTCCCCAGGGAACGCCAGCAAAAAATGCAGGCATTTCTGTACCAGCTTGGTGCAGTTTTGTTTTCTCAAATTCTCTAACAGACTGTTGCAGTTTTTCTCTGTCAAGTCGGCTAGACTTGGCCTCGTCTAATTCTCTAACAGGCTGTTGGAGTTTTTCGCTTTCTAATTCTCCAACGGCCCGTTGGAGTTTTTGCACAGCCTCTTTCTGCGTGTAGAAACAGTACCATTTCTTCATAAACCACAGATTCGACACCGAAAATCCGTCCGCATCGGGAAAATCCCGCTGCATATCTAGGCTGAGTTGCTCCACGACTCCCGAACCCCAGCGCTCCTTAATCAGAATCAATATGGATATTGTGAGATTCAATCTTTCGATTTCTCATAAAAGACCTCTCTTTAATAACAACACAAAGGCAAAAATACGCAGATACACAACGTATGTTGAGCCTTATATTTCAAGTTTTTATGGGATGCTCTTGCGGTGCTGTTGGCTCTTAAAAGCCGCGGATGCACGTACGGGCGCATGGCCTATGCCGACTGTCGCAGGGATTGTCGTAATCTCAGGTTGGGTGCGCAGGAATGAATCTGCACACCCGTTCACTAAATATACATCCTCGCGCGGCCCCTGTCAAGAGATTTCTCGAAAATTAATTGTACCGAATTCGCCATAACGAACAAGTCATTTTCTGTCGCGAACATTATCTATCTAATGTCGTGAATCCCGTAACATTAAAATCGGGATTGAAGAAAAACGTGTTCGTGCCCACTGTCACCAGTGGTGTCAAAATCTCTACGACACGAAGTCGATCAAGTCCAGATACATCATCCTGGTGTTCAACGACTGGCTTGAATCAACACGGAAGGCTTCTTTCTCGAGATTTTCGTCCGAATACAAAAAACGGAAACCGTTCTTTTGGTAAAAATTTATCGTTTCGGGCCTGTTGTAGGCATCGACAACCATAAAGCGGCAACCAGTTTTGTTATCCGGGTGGATAAACCAGGAAATCAGGTAATCAATGACCTGACTCCCCAAGTGCAAGCCGCTGCGTTGGAACTGGCCGTTAACTCCCAATCGTCCAATCAGAAGCGCAGGATACGTACGCGTATGCTTTGCATTAGGCACCTTGCGTTCCAGGCGGTTCCGCGAAGACTTGGGAATCATTGTCGATTTGATGCTGTCATGCATCGTTCCGAAAGAAATCGTCTAGATCCTCATCGCCGCAGCAGAACGAGGACAGGTCGGTATTCTTGTCGATGGGGTAAAGGGTGCAATCAGATGCTAAACGGATTCTTTCCATTATGGGCCTCTCTGTAAGAACGTGCGCGGGCGGCCATCTCGTCGATTTGGGCGAAGGAAACTTTGAGCCCGAGACGACGCGGATTCTTTTCGTGTTCTTCGGCAGCACGAACGAACGACTCTGCCGTAGAGCCTGTAAGAACCGGGATATTTCTTATTTCAAGAGCCATAATACCCCCATAATCTACATTTATTTGCAGGTTCGGTCAACATCATCTATACCTCCGTCGGCACCAACAAGCACAAAATGGCACCGCATAGCGTTTTTCTATACATTTGTGCACTATAAAATATAAATTCGCATTTGAAATTTGTCAACCCCCTCCCCGAGCAAAATCGCAAAAAAATCGCAGCCCTCGAAAAGACATTTTCTGTCACAAACATTATCTATCTTTCGGGGCGGAGGCACTATGGAAAACGACACATTCGGCGGCGCGATACTCGCATGGGTCAAGAGCGCGAAAGCGTTCCTGAAAGTCCAGGCGGGCACGGGCGACAACCTGCTCGAAGAAGACATCCGGGAAGGGTTCACCGACTATTGCCTATGGTCCACGTTCCGGCCGGAATGCATCGACACCGACGGCGAGCTTGACATGGAACGCCTGGACAGCGGCATGGTCCTGTTCAGGGAAAACTGCACCCCCGGACAGGCGCTGGAATCGAGCTACCGGCAAGCCTTCGGCACCGACTTCGACAAGGACGACATCGCGGTACTGATGGAAGAATGACGCCGCCCTTTTACTTGGTGGGGGAAGGATCCCCCTGCCTGCAGCCGCTTTGTCCGCGTGTTCCGCAGATTGTCATCCCCGCGAAGGCGGGGATCTCCTTTCCAATCCGCGTCCAAACCGTCTTCCGGACACCCCCTCTCCTAGGAGCTCCGCCCCTAAAACCCCGGGAACAACTCTGGATTCAATTATCATTGAAAGCCATCAATTTCTTTGTAGTATTTTCTCATTAGTCTTCAAATCGTCAATCCACTTGACGTTTCTTGCATGATGAGATTGTATAAAACATTTTTTTGCATACAATGAAAATATATTTGCACCATTTTGTCTAAACTCTAAGTAGCGCTACTCTTTATTTTCCGCAATAATTTTTTCTGCGAAATCCTTTGCTTGAGCTAATAAGCGGTGTGTTAGGCTTTTGGCATCATCTTCCGCTTTTTTTGTATCGAACCAACTTTTTTGTCGAAAAGCATTAGACACGCTGTCTTTTGTAACGTGTACATCAAACAAATTTGGCATAATGTATTCTATATCAGAATTCTTGAACCACTCGCCTTTTTTTTCAGCGGTGATAATGTACATGGCTAAAAAAATCTGTTCTTTGGATGTTTTTAAATTCTTGACAATGGGATAATTAGGCAAGTTTAAATCATCGGCATTAAGCGATGAATAAACTGAGTCTATCTTTTTCTTGGTTACAACAGTCTTTTTTGTTTTTTTGTCGGATTTGTTTTTGGGTTCATAATTTGTTATATATTTATACCCCTTTTGTGAAATGATATATTGTTTTGGCAAATTATTTTCTGCGTTAGGAGCATCAATAATAAGGCCAGCCTTTGCTAACATGTTTAAAAGTTGACTATTGTTGCTATAAGAAGGGCGCCGGCCATCGTTGTAATATTTCTTTACGCTTTCTATGGAAAAAACATAATTGGAGTCTTGATTTTTTTGTTCGTTGTAATATGCGGCAAACAAAACAAAATCTCGATCGGTCAATTCTCCATAATCGTCTAAGAATGTAACCAAGTTTGTGCGAGACCAATCAATATTATTCGCTGTATTTGAATATGGCAGAGCAGGTGTTGTTACATCACCTTGCGCAATTTGGTTACTTATAGGCGATTCAACAGTTCTTGCCTTTTCTAAACATTGAATTTTGTCCAAGAATGATGATGCTGCAGGAACGATGCTTTGGATAAAAACATCTCTTTGTTCCGTCACTGCATTTGTATCGCCTTCGGCTTCAAATTCAACCTGGCCAATCTTGATTTTTAGTTTTAGTTGATTTTCCATAATGACCTCTTATAATAATCCTGCTTTGTTGTATAGCTCTTCAAGCATTACTCTGTATGCTCGGCTTATATTGTCTATATCTTTCCTTATCGCAATATAAGTAATATTGTGTGCTGAACTGTTGCCAACATCTCTAAATGAGTCAAAATTATCCGATATTCGCTTTGGTATTTTCAAAATAATATTTCCGGCGGCCTTTTTTGTAATCCCTTCTAACATCATATGGGTACCATCTGGTTTCGTAATTTCATTTTCAATGCCATTTTTTTGAAAACTGAGGACCAGAACAATTTCAAATACTCTGCGAAGTAAAACCGCGCAGGCGTCATAGCAATTATTTTTATAGGTGTGGTTAATCTGCTTAATCAACTTATCCAAATAGCCCCTTTTCCCGCAAAATTTGCCTTCGTCAAGTAGTTCACTATTGGATACAACTGTTTCTGTATCGTTCCACAAAACATTTAATTCCTGAATTAAATTCTCCAACTGAATCGGAATGAATTCCACCAAGTCCTTATTTGTCTTTGAAATGGTAAAACTTTTGTTTTTTCCCTTTATCAGATTGCTTTTTAGACGGGAAACATTTATCTGACTATATCCAAAATCGATAAACCAATGGCTTATATCAGACATTGAAAAAGATGTAACACCATTTTCCTTATACTGATAAAAGCAAATATATTTCGCCTGTTCTGCCTGAACCTTGTCGTCTAATTTCGCCTTTGCTTTATATTCCGATAGAATCATTTTCAGTCATTCCTTGAATGAGATTTTATGGAAAGGTTTCACTACAAATATATATCATGGAAATAAATATTTTTTTAAGGGAATTCAAAAAATTGTCATATTTTTAATGTATTTGCCTTTTTTCATCACTTCATTCTGTGAATCACTGTATTCTGTCCCAATTTATCCACTTCTTCTGAATAGAATTTCCGTCATTTTGTCATTTTGTGCCATTTTTATTTTTTATTTTTAAAGCATGTTCAAATACCCGAAGCCCGCAAAAATTGTTGACCAGAACCTTTGTGAACCTATTGCCAAGTATTGTGCCAGTGCGGCTCAATACAATCTTTTCAATAATGCCGTTCAGACGAAATCAACCGATATTCGCGTCATTGAGCTGTTTGCCGGGGTTGGCGGTTTCCGCATAGGGCTTGAACATGCCTCACAAAGATACAAGACGGTCTGGAATAGCCAGTGGGAGCCTTCGACCAAAACGCAGGATGCTTCTGCAATTTATCAGAAACGTTTTGGGGTTGAAGGTCACTCTAACGTTGACATCGCGACTGTTCCTGTTGAGGACATCAGGCCGGGCAATTTGCTTGTCGGCGGTTTTCCCTGTCAAGATTATTCTGTCGCATCGACTTTAAAACGTTCGGGTGGCATCGAAGGTAAAAAGGGTGTTCTCTGGTGGCAAATCCACCGCATTCTTCGCGATAGCAAGAATCCGCCGAAATATTTGTTCCTTGAAAATGTTGATCGTCTTTTGAAATCGCCAGTCAAACAACGTGGCCGCGATTTTGCAATTATTCTGGCTTCGCTTTCTGATCTTGGATATTCTGTGGAATGGCGCGTTGTCAATGCTGCCGATTACGGTATGCCACAGCGCCGTCGCAGAACATACATTGTCGCTTACAAGGACGGAACGAAACTCGCAAAAGCAAGCTCGAAAGCTATTGCGGATGAATGGATTCTGAAAGACGGAATTCTTGCTCAGGCGCTAAAATGCAAACTTTCCGAAAAGGCGAAGAAAAACGAATTTGAAATTGAAGGTGATTTGGTCAAAGTCACTGAAGAATTCAATAAAGGACAGAAAAATTCTCCGTTCTTTACTGCGGGTTTCATGAGCAACCGCAAAGTCTGTACTTTTGATGTTGTCGCAGACTATTCCGGGAAGAAACTGACTCTTGGCGAATTGCTTGTTGACGAAAAAGATGTTCCCGAAGAATTCTTTATTGATGAAAAGGAATTGCCTAAATGGGAATACCTGAAGGGCGGCAAATCTGAAAAGAGAAAGACCGCTGAAGGCTTTGAATACAATTACAGCGAAGGCCCGATGGCGTTCCCTGATTTCTTGGATAAACCTTCTCGCACGATTATCACTGGTGAAGGTGGCAAAGGGCCATCTCGCTTCAAACATGTTATCAAGACAAAATCTGGTCGTTATCGCCGACTTGTTCCGATTGAATTGGAACGTTTGAATATGTTCCCCGATAATCATACGCTGGGTGCTAGCAATTTGCGCCGCGCCTTCTTGATGGGAAATGCTCTTGTGACCGGTATTGTTGAAGATGTTGGTCGGGTTTTAGAAAAGTGGATATGATATGGCAATAGAAGTTGAACATAAATTCACGAAAAGGGATGTGGAAATCCTTTTAGATTGTTGCCTAAATAGAACTTTGGGTGAAATAGACCGAAATCATGTATTTGACAAAACGACAAAACATCCTAAGATTACAGGTATTGCTGGAGATGTTATTGAACAATCTGTATTTGGTTATAAAGCCAATAGCAGCAAAGAGCCTGATTTAGTTATTGACGGAGTAAAAACAGAATTAAAAACAACAGGAATTAAATTCTCAAAGGTACAGAAAAATAAATACGAAGGCAAAGAGCCAGTGTCCATAACGGCAGTTTCTCCGAATACTATAATAGAAGAGGAATTTGACACATCGCATTTTTGGCAGAAATTAGAGCATCTTCTTCTTGTTTACTATCTGTACTCTTCAAACAAGAAGGTTGTTGCAGCAGAATACGCATCGTTCTATGTAAAGGGATACCAGTTTGTTGAATTCTCCGATGATGACAAGGAAATTCTAAAACAAGATTGGTTGATTGTTCGGAATTTTATCCGTTCTTTGAACAAAAATGAGTCGTTTTACCCAGAAATATCGCATTTGCGGAAACAGCTTTTGTTTGTCGATACGGCTCCTAAATGGCCCCATCCACCAAGATTTCGCTTAAAGCGCAGTCTTATAACAAACCTTGTTCAAAAACATTTCAAGGAGTCGTTAGAACAACTCCCGAAGAGATATGATTCATATAAGGAAATCGACGATAAGTGCCATCAGATTACGAAAAAATATAGCGGAAAAACTGTTTCTGAACTTGCAGAATTATTTAATATAACAGGAACGATTGACAAAGGAGTTGGGGAACGTCTTGTTGTTAAAATGTTTGGTGGTTCAGCGAAGAAAATGCAAAAGATTGAACTTTTTAACAAAATAGGTTTACTTGGAAAGACCATTGTTCTTACGGAACACGGTAAGCGTACCGAAGATATGAAACTTTTCAGAATAAATTTTGAAGAAATTGATTCTGAAAATGAATCCTTCTTAGATACGGAAATGTATGATAATTTCATTGGAAATCAAATTCTTTGTATTATGTTTGAGGAACATGATAAAGAAAAATTTGGTTCCAATACATTCGTTGGCTTCAAGCGACTGTCATTTTCGGATGATTTTATTGAACTCTGTGTTAAACCCACTTGGGAACGAATTTGGGAACTTGTTGTAAAGAAGAAATTGAAAGATGTTCCTGTTCTTGACAAAAATGGGAATGTCAAAATAAACAAAACTGGAGTCTTACAGACTGCTCCAAATTTTCCGAAGTCATCTGAAAGTGTAGTTTTTGTTCGTGGTGATAGTTCTGATTCTACAAAAAAGACAGAACTTGTTAATGGCATTCGCATGTACCGACAATATATTTGGATAAAGGGAAGCTATATGTCAGAAATGCTGGCTAATCAGGATTTTCTTTAATTGCAAAAAAGTGAGGCAAAAATGGCTGAGGAACAGGAACTGGATTCTACAAAAGAAGCTTCATTTTTTGATTATATGAAACAAAGCCTGAAGCCTAGCACGGCTAGAGGTTATTTGTCAAATTTAAGAGAAAAGAGCTTTTGTGCTATGATAAATAAGTTGTTCGGCACAGATAGTATCTACGAAATAGACGACTTAAATGTCCTGAAAAAAATATATGATGAATCTAAAAAGCTTCCTATTAATAAGGCTTGGAACAATGCTATAAGCGCCTCTATAGGGAAATATATTGAATTCTTGAAAAAAAGTGATAGTAATTATTCGGAAGGAAATTCGATCATTTCGAGCAATTTTGCTGAGTTCTCATTTATCCAAAAAATCTTCTTCGGTGCTCCTGGTACGGGCAAGTCTTTTAAAGTAAACTCGATCCTCCCTAATGAAGATATTTGGAGTGTGTCTGGTGAAATCAGAAAGCAGCTGTTCCTCGATTCTGACACGGCGAAAAAGGCTCATTACGCAAAGGTCCTTGACAACAAAGAAAAATTCGGCGACATTTGGAATGTAGGTGAACGTTCTGTATTAGAAGAAAAACTTTCTGAAGTCAATTCAGTAGACAATGTCAGCAACCCCGAACATAGCGCACTTCAGGCTTACATAAAATTCCTTAAAGAATACAAGTTTGAACGTGTGTTCCGCACCACATTCCACCCGGATTACGATTACGCTCAATTCGTAGGCGCTTACAAGCCCAAGAAAGAAGGGAATGCAATCACCTATTCCTTTGTTCCGCAGGTTTTTGCAAAGGCTTACGCTGCGGCTTGGAAGCTGTATCTGCAGAGAGATTCCCGTGATTCTATCGGGGCTTCGCCCCTCCAGAATGACAGCGGGAAAGATATTCAAGTCTATCTCGTTATCGAAGAAATCAACCGCGGGAACTGTGCCCAGATTTTCGGCGACATTTTCCAGTTGCTTGACCGCGATGGTGAAGGATTCTCGCAATATTCCATTGATGCAGATTGCGATTTTGCAACATGGCTTAAAGAAGATTCCATTCTGAAAACCGTTTGGAGCGACTACGAAGCTAAAGTCGGCGAAGGCAAGCTCAAGCTCCCGCCGAACCTGAATATTCTCGCCACGATGAACACCAGCGACCAGTCGCTGTTCCCCATGGATAGCGCATTCAAGCGTCGCTTTGACTGGGAGTATGTACCCATCAAATACGCAAAAGATAGTGACTGCGGCGATGATTGGAAGGCAGATGAATTCAAAATTGTCATCGGCAATTCAACGTACATGTGGCTTGATTTCTTGAAAAAAGTCAATGCAGACATTTACGACGCCACGCAAAGCGAAGACAAGCAGATGGGCGAGTTCTTCATTAAGCCGAAGAGCGATGATTTGAAAATTGCGTTCAATGAATTCCGTTCCAAGGTCCTGTTCTATTTGTGGGATTCCGTGTATAAAGACGAGACAGAACGGCAGGCCGTGTTCCATTTCCCGTATGGGGATGGCGACGGAAAAATTAATAGCGCGACGTTCCAATCGCTTTTCGGTAAAGATGCCGAAGCTATCGTGAACAAGATTATGGAAAACCTGAAAGTTGAGAAAGTGACCGCCTAAAACTTTTTGGTTGTTCATGATTTTCCTGTTCGAAGAATTTGCCTACAGTACCGATTACCTCAAGGAGGTTATCGGTTATAGGGGCAATAGCGATTTCCAGAGCGAGAGCGGTTTTAATACCAAAGCGGCCGACACGGGTGCCAAAATAAATGGCGTCGGTTATTGCTTTTTCAACGGGAATCCTGTCTTCGTGCTGCCCAAGGTCTTTCTCGACTGCAACAATACAAAGGCTTTCGGTGTGCCGATTGCTGCCGACGGCAAGGATATTTTCGGAAAGGGCGAGTCTCCTATAAAGAATGTTCAGCGCAAGTTTCTCTCGTCCCTTTCGACTTGGCTCTATTCCGCTATTGACAAGTACCGCGCCGACAGCGATGTGACTGGCGTCCGTTCCCCGGACCATATGGAACATTCCAAGTTCAGGGGCGATGCCCGCTATGCGACGCTGCTCGATGTCATGAGTAGCATGGAAGTGTTCTACAAGAAAAACCAGAACCTGTTCGTCTTTGTTGCCAAGAACAAGCATAGCGGAAACAACCGGATTAACTGGCAGAGGACCATCGCGAAAAAGACGCCCTTTATTCAAGGCGATTCGCCAATCTACATGGAACTGGTGAACAAGAAGAAGGTTTTTGATTTGGACGATCGTCTGCTTGTTCTGTATTTCTCCGCGATGAAGTTCATCCAGGACGAGTTCGGGTTCGAAATGCCACAGAGCGAGTTCTACGTTCCGCTCAAAAGGCAGGAGTTCGCTCGCCTTCTGGAATGCGAACGCGGGCTGCGCGAGCTTCGCCGTATCAAGTACAAGTATTTCGAAGACCGCCTGCTGAAACTCTACAACATAATGGAGGCGTTTTTCCGTTGGGGCGCCAGGTACACCA
>Ga0247610_10004363_pt1 | contig 15163 bp, 22 predicted proteins | sample 174DNAGHGhighgp2_FD_193483 | JGI IMG/M metagenome (GOLD analysis project Ga0247610, IMG submission 193483) | Sheep rumen microbial communities from Palmerston North, Manawatu-Wanganui, New Zealand - 1742 DNA GHGhigh gp2 | ecosystem: Host-associated > Mammals > Digestive system > Stomach > Rumen... | reverse complement strand
GAAAGTACTAAGAGCTAACAAAGCTATAGAAAGAATTGAGAAAAAGTATGGAGAAGATTCATGGGGTGTTAATAGGTTATATAATAAATTAGATAATGAGACATTTAAAGGAATAACAAAATCAGGGCGTATTAGATTAAATAAAAATATGTCAGATGTTCAATTAAAAGCTATTGAAAAAGCAACTAATAATTTTTTAGATAATAAAAAGACATCTACTTTAAAAGGTATTAAAGCAACGATAAAAGAGGTTAAAACTGGTTTAAAAGGAACATTAGGAGATAATGAACATCAATTAACAGATAGAGAAATAAATAAACTTTATGATTTAGTAGCTGATAAAGATAAGAGAGTTACAACTGAACAAATTGGAGCAAGTACTATCTGGACAACTTTAATAGAAGCTAAGGAGAAATATGAGGCAGGGGATACTAATTTTGAAAATATTGATACTTATTATGATTTGGTTGAAAAAAGAGGAGATTTAGAGTTATCAGAGGATGATAAAGATTTTTTAGAGGAAATATATTTAAAATACTTCAATAAGATGTGATTTACTATAAGAATTATGAATATCATGAACCATTAATAATAGGTAAAAGAGGAAAAAAGATAGATAATAATATATATTCATTTGATATAGAAACAACTAGCTATTTAAAATTAGATGGTAAAATATATAATGCTAGTTATTATGAAAATTTTAACAAAAAAGAAAGAGAACAAGTTGAATATTATAGTATTATGTATATATGGATGTTTTCTATTAATGACGTAGTGTATTATGGGAGAACATGGGAAGATTTAAAAGAATTTTTAGAAAAGTTAGCAGAAAATATACCAGAAAAGAAAATAGTTTTTATTCATAATTTATCCTATGAATTTCAATTTTTAAGAGGAGAGTTTGAAATTAAAGATGTTTTTGCAAGGACTAAAAGAAAAGTAATGAAATGCTTTCTACCTTATTATAATATAGAATTTCACTGTACTTATTTTATGACTAATATATCACTAGATAAATTAGCAGATACTTTTAAATTACCAGTTAAGAAATTAGTAGGTAATTTAGATTATGATATTATAAGATGTCCTAAGACTAAATTAACTAAAAAAGAATTATCATATTGTGAGAATGACTGTCTTGTTTTATATCATTATATAAAACTTGAATTAGAAGAATATTTAAGAGTTGATAAGATTCCAATAACATCAACTGGTAAAGTAAGAAGACAACTTCAAGAATTAGTTTATAAAGATATAGGATATAGAAGAAATATGCGAAAAAGTATTAACACGGATCCTCATATTTATAATTTATTAATAGAGGCTTTTCAAGGTGGATATACACATGCTAATTGGATTTATACTGATGAAGTATTAGAAAATGTTGATTCATACGATTTTACAAGTAGCTATCCTTATGTTATGACAACTTATAAATATCCAGCTACTGAATTTATTAAGGATGATGTTAAAACTATTTCTGATATGTACAGACTTTATGCTTATTTATTAGTAGTAAGATTTAAAAATATTAAATGTAAATATTGTAATAATTTTATATCAGCTAGTAAATGTAGAAAGATAAGAAATGGTAAATATGATAATGGTAGGTTAATGAGTGCTGATGAAATAGAAATTGTACTTACTGATATAGATTTTAAATTTATATTAGAGACTTACGAGTGTGAATATGAGATATTAGAAAGTTATTCAGCATTATATAAATATCTTCCTAAATTATTAATTAACTTTATTTTGGATAAATATGTTAAAAAAACGGAGCTAAAAGGAATAGAATCTGAAGAGGTTAATTATGCAAGAATAAAAGCAATGTTTAATAGCATCTATGGAATGAGTGTAACTAATACTATTAGGAATGATGTATATTATGATAATGAAAAAGGATGGTATGAAGAAGAGTTAAGTAATGAAAAGATTATTGAACTATTAGAAAATGAAAAGAAAAAAGGTTTTTTATCTTTTTCAATAGGTGTATGGGTAACAGCTTATGCAAGAAATAATTTACTTTCCAATTTAATCAAATTAGATAAATATCAAGTTTATGCTGATACTGACTCTCTTAAATTATTAAATGGTTATGATAAAAATGTTATAGAAGATTATAATAAAAAAGTAATTGAAAGAATTAAATATGTTTCTGAAATATTAAATATCCCGTATGAAAAATACTCTCCAAAAGATATAAAGGGGGAAGAACATTTATTAGGGGTTTTTGATTGTGAAACTAAAAAAGGAGATTTATTTACTTATAAAAAATTTATAACTCAAGGAGCTAAGAAATATGCTACGGAAGATTTTGAAGATAAAATTAAAATAACAGTTGCAGGAGTTCCTAAGAAAACTGGAGCTAAGTGTTTAGAAAAAATAGAAGATTTTAGAGATAATTTAGTCTTTAAAAGTAGTATAACAGGGAAACAAACAATAGTTTATTTAGATGAGCAACTAGAAAATGAGCTTATTGATTATCAAGGAAATATTTATAAAAATACTGATAAAACTGGAGCCTGTATGATACCATGCAGTTATGAATTAGGAAAAGCAATAGATTATGCTAATTTAATAAGTGATGAATCAAGTAAAAGAGCTATATTTAAGGAGGATTTATAATGTATAATGAAAATAAAGTAATAATTACTATGGAATTAAAATTAGATGCATGGAAAGAATCTAAACAAAAAGAACAATTATTAGAATTACTAAAAGATTTTGATATAATAAAGTTAACATGGGAGGAAAAATAATGAGTGATTATAGTTTTATAAAAGAATTTCAAAAAATTAAATTAACAAGTATATGTAAAAAGTTAGGAATAAATCAAAGTAACATATTATCAGGGCAGACAACAGATGAAAATTATAAGAAAGTAAAAAATGAAATTATAAAGGAATTACAAAATTTATTTATAAGTGATAACTTAAATAGTGAAAAAATAATAACATTATATTTATATAATGAATTATTAGAGCAAATTGAAAAAGAAAATAAAAGTTTAAGGGAGATGATTTAAATGTTAGATTATTTAGCTAAACAATTACATGAAAGTGAAAAAATATGCGAAAGATGTAATAATATTTTTACTGAATATAATAGATTAAAAAAAGAAAATGAATTATTAAAAGAAGAATTAACTAATTTAAAAAATGATATAACTAGAGTTTATAATACTATGATTAGTTTAGAGACTATTAATAAACAAGAACTAGAAGAAATTGAGGAAATATAATGAATGATGATATAAAAGAAATATTAAGAACATTAAAAGCAAAAAGTACAATATATGAATATTGTTTAAAAGAAAACATTTCATATAATGATGAGAGTTATGAAGCACATTTATTATTAGATTACATAACTAATTTACAACAAGAAAATGAGAAAAATATTGAAATGTTAAATGACATAATAAAAGAACAAGATGGAAAATTAACTAATTTACAACAAGAAAAAGAAGATTATAAATCACGTTGTGAAAAAGCAGTTGAATATATAAACTATTATGGAACAACTCCAGAAGAAAATGATGATACAACTTGTAGACATATTTTAAAAAGTTTATTAAATACTTTAAATGGTAGGAGTGATGAATAATGAATATAACAGGTAATTTTACAGAAGATACATTAAAAACATTATGGAAAGTAAATAAAGAAAACACAGAATTAAAGCAAGAACTCCAAAGAAGAGATAATAATTGGAATGAATTAAAAGAATTTTTAATTGATTTACAAAAATTAAAAGGAATAAATCAACAAGGATTTAGTTGGGGTGTTTGCCAAGAATGTTTAGATAAAATAAAGGAGTTAGAAAAGATGTGAAAAGAGAAATAAAACATTATAATATTGATAATTTAGTTAATGAAAATGCTGATTTTAATATTCTATATGGAGAAAGAAGTAACGGAAAATCATATCAATTAAAACATAAAAGAGCAGTTATCAAATATTTAGAAACAGGTAAAAGATTTATATTACTTAGAAGATTTAGGGAAGAAATAACCTCAACTGGAATAGAACAGTATTTTCAGGATGTCGATGTAGAAAGACTTACTAAGGGAAAATATGATTGCATTATTCAATATCGTAAACAAATATATTTAGCTAAATATGATATCGAAAAAATGAAAGCAATTCGTGGAGAGAAGATAGGATATGCTATGGCTCTTTCAACCGAACAAAATTTCGCTGGCGGATCATTCTTAGATGTTGAAGACATCATTTATGAAGAGTTCATGTCCAGGTCAAGATATCTCAACTCGGAACCGACCAAGCTCATGAATTTATATGCCACCGTCGACCGCAAACGCGGTACTACTAAATTATGGTTAGTTGGAAATAGTATATCCCGTGTATGCCCATATATTTACGAGTGGGGATTACATGAGATTATTTCTAAACAAAAGCAAGGAACTATTGAGACTAAAGAAATTGAATCATCTGGAGATGATACAGTTAAATTAGCTGTTGAATTTTGTGAGTCGACTGGAGTATCATCTCATACGATTGGTTGGAGTAAAGAGATGATGTCAGATGGCTCTTGGCAATCATCACCACAGCCACATCTTCCTAAATCAAAAAAGATGTATGATGTAATGTATCGAATTGGATTTATGTATCAGAATTTTAAATTTATAGGAGAATTTTTACAAGATAAAGAGAATAAAGATATTTGTTGGTTTATTTATCCAACTGAGAAAGACTTTAATAACAAGTTAGTACGATTTACTGATATTATAAGTCCTAGTATTTATTATCAAAGAAATATTTATGATATTACAATTAAAAATGATAATTTACAAAAGTTATTAAATACATTTAGAGAAGATAAGATTTTTTATGCAACTGACCTTGTCGGAACTGATTTTAAGCAAGTAATTGATTTTAGTATAAGGAGATAAATTATGATTAATTTTATTTTAGGTTTTATTTTCGGGGTGTTTATTATGTGTTGTTTACAAATAACAAGGAGATAATATGAAAGATAAAAGATATATTTTATTAATAAGAACAAAAGATATGAAGTACGAGGGATATTATAGATATAACTATAGGTTATTTGAGAATTATAGAGAGCTACAAAAGCATTTATTTAAATTTGATTGGATAGAAAAAAATAATTTTGTAATTTTTGAAGAAACTAACTTAACAAGAGAAAATAAGACAAGAGGTATATTATGAGATTATATTTGTTTTTAATGAATAGGGAAAATAAAAAGCAATTTTTTAAATATTTTGAAACAGAATATGAAATGGACAAATTTAAAAGGAAGTTGAAATATTCTAAAAAACTTGTTATCATAGAAGATAGTAGGGAGATGATTTTTGATTATGACAGATAGTGAAATAATATTATGTAGTGGTATAAAGATGGATAAAAACTACGAAAATGTTTTATCCTATAATGAAGAACAGATGGTTAATTTATGTAGACAAAATGCTATATATACAGGTAATAATTATAAAATAGTTGGTGTAAGAGAAAATGTTATTAATATATCAGCAAGATATGAAGATTGTATTTATGCTAATTATATTGCATATAAAAATAAAAAATATGGTAATAAATGGTTTTTCGCATGGGTTACTGATGTTAAACTATTAAATCCAGCTACAACAGAAATTACTTTTCAAATAGATGTATTCTCTACATGGTACTCTAGATTTAATCTTAATCAAGTTTTTATTGAAAGAGAGCATGTAAGTGATGATACTATTGGAAAACATACCATTCCAGAGGGATTAGAAATTGGAGATGTTGTAGTATCAAATAAAGAAGAAGTATTAAATAATATAAGTAATTTTAAAATATGTGTAGCACTAACTGATATTCCCAGTGATATCACAATACCATCAGGTGGACAAAATATTAATAAATTATATAATGGAATTTATAGTGGAGTTTATTATGTAGCATGTGAAAGTTCCAATGATGCAACACAGTTAATTAAAATGTATGATGAATTATCAATGGCTGATGCTATTTATTCTATTTTTATGATACCAAGTTTATTTTGTGAATTAGAAACTCATACATGGTCTTATAATAATTTTTCAGCAGATTTAAGATACATCGCTTATGATACTGAAAGCTCTTGGATAGCAACTGGAATAATTGATAGACCTGACACAATAGACACATATACACCAGTTAATAAAAAGCTATTTGTATGGCCTTATTGTTATTGTAATGTTACTAATAATAGTGGATTAACAGTTCCTTTTAAGTATGAAGATAGTACTTCATTTAATGATGTAACTAATAAAACTTGTTTAACTTTCTTTTTAGAGGGTGCAATTACACCTGGTTTGTCAATTAAAGCGATTCCACAAGATTATAAAGGCTTACGAGAAAATTATATGTATGGTGTTGATTTAGGTAAATTTCCTGTATGCTCTTGGAATAGCGATGTATATGTAAACTGGTTAACACAAAATGGTACTAATGCAACATTAAATGTTTTAGGTTCTACAATAGGTGCTATTAGTGGTCTTGCAACTGGAAATCCTATTGCAGGTGTTGGTGGTGCAATTGGTATTTTCCATTCAATGCATCAATTTACAGAGGCTAAAATGACACCAGACCAAGCAAGAGGAAATGTTAATAGTGGTGATATTAATTTTGCTTATTCTAATAGTGGTGGTTTAAGTTTGTATAATATGACAATAAAACGTGAAATAGCTAAATCTATTGATTCCTATTTTAGTCGTTTTGGTTATAAAGTAAACGAAGTTAAAACACCTAATTTAAACTCAAGAAATAAATTTAATTTTATTAAAGTTGGTGGAATGGATGAGTTAGTTCATGGAAATATACCAGCTAATGCACTTGAAGAAATAAATAGTATATTTAGAAAAGGTGTAACAATATTTCATAATTATAATGATATTGGAAATTATACAATATCTAATCCAATTGTTTAATTTCACGTGAAATAAAAAAGAGCTTAAAGCTCTTTTTTATTTATCCAGTCCATACTTCGCCTTTTAAAATTGTTGTTGGTATTTCTACTTTAGATATATTTGTAATATCATTTCCATAACAGTTTTTCATATACAAATTTCCGTATAACATGCATAAAGTAGTTGGCATATAAATTTCTGTATCATCTGATAAAGTTATTTTAGCAATAGTAGTTCCTACTACTTTTATATTTTCATTTCCACCGTTAACATATCTATCTTTGAATGATGTTAATTCTAATAATTTAAGCCATTTATCTTTACTTACTGATGATTCAAATCCATCTAATAATGAATTAAATTCACATCCATATTGACTTGATGTTGTATCAGAATTTTGTTCGAAAAATCCAATATATTCAGTTTTATCACTTATCCATGATTCCATTGTCATTTTACTAGTTAAAACTGTTGATTTTTTAATACATGGATTAAATTCCGTATTAAATAAAGCATTGTAAATTGTAGTTGCTATAAAGCTGTTACCACTAGAGTTAGGGTGCATAGCATTATCAAAGCCACCGTCCCATTGTTCATTAAAGAATGAGTAATTATGCATAGCAAGTTCAGAATCTTTGATATAGGTTGCTCCCATAAATTGTGTAAATGAATATATTAAATAAGTTGAATATAACATAGCATATTTTGCACTATCATGTTTTTCTTTCCATCCAATAAATGCAACTCTTACTTTAGCTTTAGGAAAATTAGTTTTTGCATAGGATAAAAAATCCGAAATAGCACTTATCATTGTATTATAATCAATTCCATTGTCATTATATCCACCCGCTACTACTATATCAGTTATTTCTTCATTATCTGTATTGTTAGTTAAATAATTTTCAAGTTGATTTTTAAATGAATTATTTAACACACCAAAGCCCGCTCCACTAACACAAAGATTTACTGCAGTTCCATATCCACTAGTTGTTATCATATCTATTATATTATTAGCCCATGATGATCCTATTTCGCCACTTCCGTAACTATCTCCTAATAATAACATTTTTCTTAAATGAATATTATCAACACTAGTTTTAACAGTATCTATTTCATTATTTAAATCATCAAAGATATTTTGATTTATTATCTCATCAAGTGTTCCATCAGTTGCCATTTGATCTAATTTATTATTGACTTCTTCTTGGACATCTAAAGTATTGAAGTAGTTTTCAAATTCTTCAATCTTAGCTTTCATTTCCTCATTGTCTTTAGCATAATCTTTAACATAAGAGCATATCTTACAAAATAACTCATAATCTGTTAAAGCGTCAAAATCATCTTCCAAAAATGGAAAATTATCAAATACCCAATTTCTAAACATATTATCATCTCCTTACACTAGTCCATAAAATAAGATATCTAAATCTTTATAAATCATGCTCATTACACTTCTTCTAGTTTCTAAATATGATTTATAAATACTCATCTTATCAACTGGACTTCTTTCTATTCGTTCGTTTTCACTACCTACATCATTCGTTGTATTATTAGCATTTACTGTGGTTGTATTTTGAGTTGAGACATACTTACCATCTGTTAAATCATCAAGTTCATTTAAGGGATATTCTGATAATCTATTTTCACCAGTACTTCCACTTGTTCCTGTAGTATTTCTTGTATCATTTTTGATACGACTTATAACTTCTCCATTATTAAATAAGTTATAATCTTTAAAAGCATCTAACATCAAATTATAATAAGGTAAAATTTCTTTTAGTTTATTTTCTAAATACAACTGAAATGCTGTAAATGTTTCAAATCCGATTCTTCTCATCATATAATGATTAAGTATCTCAACTTCAAAATCATCTTTATTAATAGCACTTGACAATTCATAATCAAAATCAAATACTTTATCATGTGTTACTTTAGCTAAATCTCTTATTTTCGTCTTTTCTGTTGCATCATAATTAGCTATTGAATTTAAAATACTATATAAAGTAGGTGGTATTGGATTCATTACCATTTCTGGATATAAACTATTCCACATTGTTAGTTTCTCGATCATCATATACCTCCTCACTAGTTACACTAGTATATTCATTTAATGGACTTGTTAGAGTTGTAGGTAGTCCATCATAATACTCTACTTCAATATTAAATCCCCATTTTTCATTCATTTTATCTATAGCTTCACGTCTTGCTTCAAATCTAGTATAACGACTTGCAATAGTTCCAGCTTGTGATATAAATACTTCATCTTGAATATTACGTTCTTTCTTCTGAAATGATGTATTAGCAATACCAATAAGCCTTAAAAACTCATTCCATAATTTATCTTTTTGTTCTGATAATTTATCAGCAACAAAAGGAGCTGGCTCTAAGACAACTGTTGTATCATCAAGCTCTAGATTATCATAGGTTACTATTGCCTCATTATTAGAATCAATTCCATCAATGACATCTTGAATAGTTTTCAAGTTTTCCGTTTTAGTCTTCCAGATTCTTGGAGTTCTTTGTTGCACGGTATTAATGTCTATTGTTCTTGTTATACTAGCTACTCTATCAGCATATTGTAGGATATCAAAAATAAGAGGATATCTACTCATATTATCATACATTATGACATACTCACCAAATTTAAGATGTCTTGTATATCCATTTTTTCCGATAACTTGAATATCAACAGGTCTTCCATATAAATCAAGTCTTCCCATATTGACATAAGGAAGAGCCAAAATACCTAGATATTCATCTTTGAAAAAAGCTATACTACCTTTATGCACTAATTCTCTATTTACATAACTTAAGTCCATAAATGGAGCTACTTCTAAAAGGTTCTTAAAGTTAAAAACATTACAAGCTAGACTAATCATTTGTTTTTTATACATATCAACTGTCTTAACATTACTTATTTGAGACCTTATTTTACTTTTTCCCATATTTTTAATAAAACTTCCTTTCTATAAAAATTAAAGAGGGATGTGTTATCCCTCTTATTTATAACACTCTTAATCGCCTGGTGTTACTGGTGTACTAATTGTTGCTGTATCAGATTTTGTTGTATCATAAACTGAAGTTGCTGTTACTGTAAATGTTAAGTCATTAGCAACTGTTGAAGCTATCTTTAATAGACCTTCTTCGTTAATAGTTACACCAGGAACTGGTTCACTAGTAGTTGAATCAACAACTGACCATGTTACAGCTTTATTAGCGAATCCTACTGTTGCAACAGAAGCTGATAATTGTAGACTTTGTCCTTGTAAAACAGTTCCACTTGCTGGAGATACACTAACACTAGTTACAGCTGGTGTTGTATCATCAACAAATACTACAGCTTGTTCAAAAGGTGATGTACTAAATACTCTCCAAGCATGCAAGAAGTGATTATTTTCTAGTGTTGTAGGATTATAGAATTCAGTTTCTTTCATATCACTTTCAGTATCAAGTGTATATACATAATCCATAAACCACTCTTTTGAAATAATTACAGCTTTTACTTTTGCTAGTTCAGTTTTTTCAGCATCGGTAAATGGTACATAAGCACTACCTAATAATTCAGTTAATCTTTCAGAATCAGTTTCTGAGAAATCATCAATTAATTTTAAGTTAGTACGAAGTTCAGCATCATTTCTAAAATATGAAGTTGCTAGTACTTCAGTACTCATAGCTCCCTCAAAATCAGCTGTCATAATTGTAATCAAGTTTTCAAAAGTATCAGCTTTTCTAATACCCGCTGGGTTATAATTAGGACTACGGAAAATCATCTTATTAGTAATTGATTTCATTTGAGAAACAATTTCTCTTGTAGTCTTTCCATTAGTTACTAGATTAATACTTGTTACTGTTCCATCAACTATACGTCTACATAACATATATTTATCAACTAAATATTCATCATATTTTAGTGATTCATAAAGCATACCTACTATTTGATAAATTAAATCATATAATCCATCTTCAGTAGTAAATGCCATTGCTAGTTGAGAATCACTAGTAGTTGTTTGATAGAATTTTTGGAAATTTACTTCATGAATATAACTTAATACATTTGGAACAACTGTTTGTAAGAATCTATCTTTATCACTGAAATTTTCGTTGTAATCATATACATTACATAAATCAGTAATCATTTCACGAACATGTTGACCAAATCTAAGTGTTCCACGTTTAGTAAAATCCCATGGATTTTCCCAACCATTTCTTTTAATTACTGTTAAACCTATTAAGTTAATAGTGTTAATAAAAGCATTACGATATACTTTATTTCCCATTATTAATTTTCCAATAGGTTCAATAGATTGACCTTGTACTGGTAAATCAAGATTTTCTTTTAATACTGGATTTTGATTAATAATATAACTTAATAATTCAGCATTACTTCTTGATTTAATTACTGTTTTTGTACTTTTTCCCATTATTCTTCATCCTCCTTTTTCTCTTCGTAGATGTCTTCAACATCAATTACTTTTTCTTCCTCAGCTGGTGCATCAACAGTTTCTTCACCTTTTAACTCTTCTTCAGCTTTTTCTGGTGATATAAATCTTTGTTTATATCTTTCTAGTAACTCATTATATTTTGCCTCATATTCATTTGTTACTGGAGCTTCTTCCATAGAATCAGAAACATCTTCCATTAATTCAACTGCAAGTTCTGAGTTATCAGCTAATCTTTCATTAATCTTAGCTAAAAGTTCTTCTCTAGTTAGTTTTGCCATTTTCTTATCTCCTTTCTATCTTCATAATATAATAAAAAGAAAAAAATGTCAATATTGACATTTTTAATAGTATTTTAAAATCATATCCATATCATCACTATTAGATATGTTATTAACACCTTCAAATAGTGTCATGTCTACAGTGTAGTTAAGGTCAATTAGTTCAGGTGTTACTAGCGGTTGTAATAATTCTAAATTATGTGAACTCAACCAAGTTTTCCAATCTTCTAATGTAGTGGTTCCATAATTAGCAAAATTAAATATCATTTGAACACTTACGTTATTATTCCATTTTCCTACTGTATAATTAGTAATACTACCATAAGAAAAATAATTACATAAACTATTAATATTAGTTAAATATAAATTAGTATTAATCACATATCTATCAACATTAATATTAGACGATTTTACCCATCCACTTTCGCTACCATCAAATATTATTTTACCTGTTTTTTTATTCAACCAACAATGACCATTTTTATCAATAATTAATTCATCTTTGTAATCACCTATTCCGCATATTTCATTGTCATTAAGTGGAATTGTATAATAATTGGTATCAGTTCCATTTGTTATCTTTGTATACACCCAATTAGTTCCATAAGGGACGTATGGTAATGATGTGTTTGTTCCTTCAATTAACATTGGTTTGAATTTATAATTTGTTAATGTTGTTCCACTTTGTACTCTTATATTTATCATACCTATTAATCTATCATTATAAGTATCTGTATTTATAGTCTGTACTTTGTTTACTTCGTTTAATTTTGTATCTAATTGTCCACTACTATTTACTCTTATAATTACATTTGAATTAGAAACATCATTAAATCCATATACAGTATAATCTGTATTTTCTTTCCATATCATTTGTGAATTTCGTTCTATTGCAATAAATGAATTTGCTGTTGCTGTTCCATTTAATGTGATTTCACCATTTTCTACTATTGCTGTTATTCCATAAGCAGAATATTCACCATCTTTTAAATCAAACAAATTCCTATACCCTTTAACTGTCTTAATTTGTACTGGATTACTTGGTGTAGGTGTTCCATCTTGTGTACTTTCTTTTGATAAAGTTAAATTTACAATTTTTTCTCTTGTAGCGTCTGTTATTGAAATTATAGTACCTGTTACTGTTTTAACTTCTTTAGGTGTTTTCTTACCTAATAAATACGAAAATAAATCTCCCTTATATACTAAACTATTTTTTCCTTTTTTAGATAATAAATATGTAAATAAATTCATATTATCACCTATCTTTCAGAATCATCTTTTTTATTATCTTCTTCATTATTTAATTCTTCTGCTTCTGGAAGCCATATTTCATTTTCACCATCATAAATAAATACTTCTTGCGTATCTATTTCAATAAATACACTTCCATTTTCTATAGTACCATTTTCAATAGTTGTTGGCTTTTCATCAGTTGAAAGTCCTCGAAGTTCTAATAAATAAAATACTTCTCCATTTGGATGATTAATCATCTCACTTTTTTTAATGTTATAAATTGTTACCATAAATTATCTACCTCCATTTCTTAATTTATTGGCATAAAGTACCCACTTAAATTTATATTTTTTACCTTGCATAATTTTACCATCGTAAACTCTCCAATTATGTCCATATCCTTGTCTTATAATAGTATCATTTACATACATTGTATCATATACATGAGTTGCATTTCTAAGTTGATAATGCCCTGTTCCCACATCATAAAATCCTGCATAATGACCTCTAGCTGTGTTTATATGAACATGATCTCCTGTAACATTTCCTGTAGTTCCTGTATGACCAATTAAATCTCCTTGCTGTATAATTTCTCCTACATAATGAACAGATGTATTGTCATCATGAACAAAATTTATTGTAACATAATCTAAAGTTCCATCTGCATAATGAACTTTATTAGTACTTTCCCATACCACATTACCATTAGACACTGTAATACATTTTAAAGTACATGGAGCATAATAAGGACACTTATATATTCTTCCGTTTGTACCCCATCCTAAACAGTCAATAGAATAGGTGTATAAATGAGAATAACTACCTCCCTCATCTTGCGACATATAAAGATACTCTAAAGGAAATAACAAGACTTCGTATCCATCATTAGCAACTAACTTTTCAAGTGGTCTCATAATCCTAAAATATCCTTTAAGTCTTTAGAATCTATCATAATTATTTTATCATCATGATTTTTTAAATACTCAATTAATCCAGATTTATCAGTTAGCTCAATTTCACATTCATATTTTTTATCCTCTTTTTTTTCTTCATATAATTTAAGTGATAACTCATCACACCATCCTAAATCTCCTGTAGTATTATAAGGATGTTTACTTCCATTTGCAAGTCTTGTTATATTAGTTATTTTATTAGTTATTTTTCTTGCTGGTGTTCCTGCATTACTTGAAACATAAATATAACCATTTAAAATAACTTTATCTCCTATTTTAAATTTCATTATTTATCTCCTTTTCTTTCCAACTTATCTTCAATAATAGAAAGTCTAGTATTAATTCCATTTAGTGTTTCTATCATTTTCATTAAAGTATTATTCATATCTTTCATAGTAGTACTTTGAAAATAAATTAGATAACCAACACATAAGGTTCCAACTCCATATTGAAAGATATAATTTAAAATTTCCTCCATATCTTATCCTCCTTGAGTATAAGATATCATTTTCTTCTTAATTTTGCAAGTTCAAAATTCAACTCTTCGTTATATTTATCTAGATTATTTATTTTTTTCCTTGAATATAAATAATTCAAAATTAATAAAATAGTTATAATTCCAGAATAAATAATAAAAAAGAGGAGCATAAAACAATCTCCCCTCATAATTATTCTCCATCTACAATTGGAGATACTTTATATGTATAACCTTTATTTGTTTTAACTTTTAATATTTTAAATGTTTTAGTATTATCTAAATAATCTAATAAACTCTTATTAAAATATTCACTACCAGTTGAGAAATATCCCTCATCTGTAGCATAATAAGTTAAATCAAATTCCTTTTCACTAGTTACAATATGTGTTTCTGCATATCCAGTAATTTTAACTACCTTATCTACAAAATCAGCAATTTTACTAGCTGAAATATCCCCTTTCATTGCCATTTTTTTAAATAATTCAGTGTCACAACTCCCGAATGCTTTTTTAATTGTTACTTCATATTTACTCATCTTTCTTCTTTCTCCTTTCATATTTATAACAATTTAGTACTTATAAGTACCATAGAATAGATACTCAATAAGATTCGAACTTATACTCACGTGTCCTGGTTATTAAGATTGGCGTACGCACCCACACTCTGCCCAAAGAGTTCTATTGTATCTACTCTATGCTACCTATAAATATAGATAGCATCTAACAAGAAAAATTTTATTATGAAACAATTATAATATAACCATAAGTAAAGGAGGATATATGATAATTGCTTCACGTATATAGTATCTCATAATTAAATATTAAAGTCAACAAAAACTTTTAATTTTTCAAAAAATTTT
>Ga0247610_10004362_pt1 | contig 15163 bp, 23 predicted proteins | sample 174DNAGHGhighgp2_FD_193483 | JGI IMG/M metagenome (GOLD analysis project Ga0247610, IMG submission 193483) | Sheep rumen microbial communities from Palmerston North, Manawatu-Wanganui, New Zealand - 1742 DNA GHGhigh gp2 | ecosystem: Host-associated > Mammals > Digestive system > Stomach > Rumen... | reverse complement strand
TTCAGTTTCAGTGCCATTGCATGAAATTTTATTGATTAAACACTATTTGTTAAGATTCCGTCATTAGGTAACAACCGCGCAACTGTTAGGTAACAGTTGCCGAGTTGTTAGGTAACGGTTCATATATCGGCTGAAATCGGGTCGGGGGTTTACTCGTCGGATTTGCCGAAGTTATTCGTGAATATTCGTTTCACGCTTTGGGTTGTATCGTTAAAACACCGTTAAACGCCCGTTAAACGGCGATTTCTTCCATTGCCTCTATTTCACTATTCAGTAATTTTGTCGTAGAAAATTAAAAGATAACCATTCAGCCCTACAGCATCACGGTTAAGCTGGTAACTATGACAAAGGAGAATTTCACTCAGGAGCGTTTAGAGAACTACACCAACCAGCTGATTCAGCACATGGAAGAAATGACAACCAACTGGCAGCAGGGATGGATGGGTGCAACCAATCAGATGATTGCAGGCGGTTTCCCAACTAACCTGAAGGGTCGCCAATACAACGGCATGAACGCCCTCTTCCTCTTCTTGGTATCTGCCGAGATGGGTTACAAGGCTCAGACTTGGCTCACCGTTAAGCAGGCCAACGAAGCTGGCTATCGTATCAAGAAGGGCGAGAAGGGCAGTGACGTTTTCTTCTGGAAGCGCGTTATCAAGGACGAGCAGGGCAACACCGTTAAGCCGGAGGATTACCGCAACATGAGCGACGAAGAGCGCAGCCACACCCACAACTGGGGCATCCTGAAGTTCTTCAACGTGTTTAATGTAGAGCAGACCAACATGGCCGAGGTTGATCCTGGCAAGTACGCAAAGCTGATTGGCGAGGCTAAGCATGAGGCAGCAGCCGACACTACAGGCATGTATCAGAGCGACGAACTGGATGCCATGATTTACGGCGAAGATGGTTGGTTGTGTCCTATCTTCACAGGTCGTGGCGACCGTGCCTTCTATCGTCCTGGTACTGACACCATCGACCTCCCTGCCAAGATTCTGTTCAAGGTGAGCAAGGACGAGGACGGTATCTTTGCCGATGGTCAGGAGTTCTACAGCACCGCCATCCACGAAATGATTCACTCAACTGGTAGCAGCAAGCGTCTCAACCGTGAAGGTGGCTCGAAGTTTGGCGATAAGAAGTACGCCAAAGAGGAACTTGTGGCAGAGCTCAGTGCAGCCGTCTTGGGTGCCAGCTTCGGATTCGTTACCCGTGTTCAGGAGAACAACGCCGCCTACCTGAAATCTTGGATCAAGGCGATGAAAGAGGAACCGAAGTTCTTAATCTCTGTTCTGGCTGATGTCAGCAAGGCCGTGAACATGTTCAACGAGCAACTGAATAAGGTAGCTACGGCGAAGGCCGTGGCTGCCTAAGCCAGTCAAATGATGTTTTACTCATACTTAAAATACTTACTATTATGTGTTACTTGAATATTCCAAACTGCGGTCTCGTGAAAGCCGAGACGATAGACGGTCGGCAGGTTGCCGACAAGTGGCAGAATACCCTGAGTCAGCTTGAAAGCCAATACAAGGCTGCTAAGAAGATTTTGGAGCAGAAGCGGTCAACTCTGTTAGGAACCTTATTCGGTGATGACTGCGGAGCCGTAAACGAGCCGAGCATGTTTGATGTGCCCATCCGTACCGAGGATCGCTACAAGGCTCTCCAGCCTTATCTGGATGCGGTCACAGCCCTGAAGCATGAAATCATCAATACTACCTACCGTCGCAATAGTCAGGTAATCAATGCAGACAAGGCTTTCCGCGCTCAGTTATCGCTCAATGATTTGATAGAGTTTTGTTAAATACCCTGTGAATCAACGGGTTACAATCGTTAAAGAATCGTTAAACGCCAAATTTCCCATTGCCTCGTTAGCACTTATCAGTAATTTTGTCGTAGAAAAAGAAAAGAACAACAATTTAAAATTTTACAATTATGAAGACTACAGAAATTTATTTTGAGGAACTCGGTTACATGGCAGCTAACCAGTGTGCAACTATCAAGCGTGTGATGGAAGGTCAGACCTATATGAACTTTCAGGTAAACTGGAGCAACTACGCAGGGAATTGCACCCTCATGTGTTCTACCACTTACGAAGCAAGCGAGACCGAAATCAGGAACTTCTTCCTCAGTGCTCTGATCTCTAAAATGGCAATGATAATAAAGTAAATAATTAGGGAGGGGCAACCCTCCCACAATACCTACGACAATGAAACAGTTTTTCAACATGATCCTGAATGACTACCGAGCAGAAGGATTCTCCCGCAAAGATTTCATCAAGTACGGAATCATCTACCCACTGGCTTTCATCCTTATTCTGGGAATCGTGGGACATTTTGAACAAATACAGTATTAACAATAAAATTTCAAGCAATTATGAACAAAATCAATCAAATGACAAGTGAAGGCATGAGCCTTCAGAGAGCTTACTTGATGGCCTGTGAAGAAGACCGTCAGCAGTGGTGGAACAGCAAGAGCACGAACCACAAGCAACGTGCCGATGCTCTGGGATGGAACCAGCCGGAGCAGATGCCCCTCAAGATGTGGGAACTGATATCAATCGGTTTGCTGGGCGGTGCTTGTTTCCGCTACAATAAGAACGAGGCCAATTGCGGAGGTGCTAAGAGCCAGTTAGGTGTTCGCCTTGGCAAGTATAGTGGAGACCTGCTTTCGTTTGTTAGCGACAAGCCTGGTGTGCCCAGCTTTGAGAAATTCTGCGAAGGTATGTGGACGGCAGCACAAGAGTATTACTATACGGATGCCGACCAGATTCAGGGCAGCGATGCAATAGATGTGCGCAACGACTTCATTGAGCTGCTGTCTTACTATATCGGTTCCAAAGGTGGTGCCCGTCGCAACGCCCTGGATGCTGCACGAAAGATGTACGAAGAAAACGTCATTGCACCGATGGAGCAGGAGGCAGACGAAGCGAACTACCTGACGGACGAGGAAATCATCTTCAACGAGCAGATGGAGCAGGAAACAGAGTCAGTCAAGCAGGCTGGCGTTACTGAATATATTAACAATTTAAATCCAATCGAGAGCCAAATGAGCAAAGAAGAAAACAAAGGCAAGAAGTTCCGCTCAGTGCTGGCTATGACCACCAGCGGAAAGCAGTTCATTATCGGACTGCCTCGGAGAATGTCGGCAGCAGCCGCCAACAAGTATGTGCAATATCTGCGCAATATGTTCGAGTTTATCCCCTTGCAGATACGTGAGCAGGGATGGAGCGGCAAGGCTGCGGCAGCTTTACAGGTTGCGTGATGGTATGGCGGACAACAGAGGTTATCTTACTTTAGTCCTGGATTTCAAATGGTACGACATGATTGCAAGCGGTGTGAAACTGGAAGAATACAGGGAGTTCAAACCCTTCTACCAGCGGCAACTCTTGGGTCGTGCGTACCAGCCAGGCGAGAAGGTGAACATCAAACGTGTACGATGGGAACTCGAAACCCATGCAGCAGTGAAGTTTCGCGGTGTGATCCTGCGCAAAGGTTACAACACCGGGCTGAGTATGAAAAAAGATTGCAAGTTCCGCTTCGACTATGGCAACCCTGACTGGGGAGCGACACCGAAGAAACTCTACTTCATCATGGATTTCAAACTCTGACGGGCAGGCCCTCCGATTTATTCGGGGGGCTTGCTTTCTCCTACATACCTGAACGAAGCGGTAATACGTGAGCCTGCACCAGTTTTCGCCGTGATGCCTTTGTTCACTATCCTGCCAAACCTATACGTCTGCCATTTGGGGCTGCTTGCCCTTGCATGAATCAGTTTTGGGTTGCTGGTGGTGGTGACGTAGCTCTTGCCCTCGTCCATAAGGATCTGAGCAACCGAGTCGGTGAGTATCGAGCCGATGCCTATGCCCTGAAAGTCTGGCAAGACAACAGTACGATGTCCGCGCCAAGTATTCTTTAGGCGACCTACAAACGGCAGTACTGAGGTGAAAGCACAGATGTCTCCGTTGAGCGTAGCAACCCAACAGCGAGCGGCCTTGTTGATGTCGTGGTTCAGATAGTGATAGCGACGGAACATTTGCCAATATTTGGCATTGTCCTTACGCTGGAGTTCGTAGATGCAGAAGTCGCAGTCGGGTCTTTTTTTTTTGAGCCTTCGCACATGCGGAACGTCATCGAGTTGGTGTCAAACACCCAGTCGGGCAGCAGCCAGTCCTCTACGTCGAAGTGACAGCCAACGGCGATAAACTTCTTGTCGCTCTTGCGGATGGCCTTCTGAACAGCAAACGAGCTTATCTTGGCGATGTTGCGGTCAACAACGCTGGTGAACTCGTCGAAGACTACCAGCGGATTCGGTTCCAGGAGTGCCCTTGCGATGTCCACACGCATTTTCTCTCCGTTGCTCAGTACTGCATAAGGCTTTAGCCATGACGGTGCGCTACTGAAGCCCACAGCAGAAAACGCCTTGGTGATGTCTTCAACGGAGCACCCTTCTGGCATATCGTCAAGGATGGTCTCGCCCTCGTACTTGTAGTCGGTGACGTAAGCATCGGGGAACAGCTCCTTGGCAATGGTGGTCTTACCTGTTCCTGAGTTTCCAACTATCAGCCCTATCTGCCAGTCGCCATCCTGTTCAATGTCGATGTCGCCGACGAAGTGCTCTTTCACTTGGTCTGTCTGAAGGTCAAACATACCCATCACTGAAGCAACCCGAAATGATTTCTTGGGTTTTGCTTCCCTTACAATGTCAAAGTGTTGCATTTTAATCCTTCTTGTTTAAGTTGTTCACATAATTCGTTCATTTCGTCTTCGCTGTTGCACACCACTATCACCTGGTGGTAGTGTTGCAACTGGTCGCTGATGTCAATCTGGCTTGTTTCAAACTCAGGCGTTTCCGGCTTCCAAACGTCCAAATCCAAATCATACTCAGCAGCAGCGTTGGCAAGTTCAACCTCGTCCCAATCCAGATTGAGCCTTGAAGCGGCATTGTCAGCCAAAGCCATTTCACGGCCTTTCTTGCTGTCAATGTCAATGTCGGTTCGTTTCACTGCCACAAGTTCGTCGCCTGTGGTCTCAATTACCCTTACCTTGGTGATGCCTGCTTCGATGGCGGCTTTCTGCGTCTTGTTGCCAGCAATGATGTTGCCGTTCTTGTCAAGCAAGATGGAACGACCGGCACCAAGTTCCTTCAAACTCTTATTCATGAGTTTCTTTCCTTTGGCCGTTCCTTTGTTGAAGTTATGCTGATCCTGAGTCAGCTCGTTAATGTCAATTACTTGCTCTGCCATATCTACATACTTATGATTTTACATTCATACCCCTGTTTGGTCAGTCGGTTGTAGAGCTTTTCCTGCTCCTTCTCGTTGTCAACATCAACGATTACCTGATATTCGTGCTCCTCGTTCTCGTCTGGTGCAAGATGCGGCACTCCCCATTCGTTAGGGTCAAGGTCGCACTCCAGCATACAGGCTTCAAGCTCCTTATGGTCGAAAACGAGATTCACCTGCGTAGTGGCATTATCGGCCAAAGCCAGCCGCCTGCCCTCGTCGCTGTCGATGTCTAAGTCCGTGCGCTTCACCGCCACCAGCTCGTCGCCAGTGGTCTCGATGATGCGTACTTTCTTGATGCCCGCAGCCTTTGCCGCCTTCTGGCTCTTGTTTCCGGCGATGATGTTGCCGTTTTTGTCAACCAGGATGCTACGCCCGGCACCCAGTTCGCTGAAACTCTTCTCCATGAGTTGCTGTCCCTGCTCGGTGCCACGGTTGAAGTTGTGCGTGTCTTGCTGGAGCGAGTCGATGTCCACCACCTGCTCCGTGCTGTTGATCTTTTCGTCTGTCATAATTTGTGTAATTCGTGATCATTATATGTTAATACTCCCCCGATTCCTTGACATATCCTTTGCGACGTGTTAAGAAATCGGGGAAATGTTGACAGGTGGTTACGCTATCAGCCCGTACTCGGCGAACTTCTCGAAGGAGCCGAATTGCGTGAAAACGTAAAGGCGGGCTCGCTCGATGATGTCGGCGAAGGGCAGGGTGAGGTCGGGAGCGTCGGGCTGGGTGTCGGGCTGGTGCTGGCCGTGGCCGCCGATGTGGTAGGTCACCTGCTCGTCGCCGATGGCGTAGGCGGCGGTCACCTCGGTGTGGTACTGCTGGGCGAGCATGTGCGCTACAATCTGACAGCTCACGTCGGACTTGCTCAGGTCCTTTCCTGCCAGTCCTCCGCCTGTGACGGCATCGCCCATATCGCTTCCAAGTTTCCTGTTAGTGGCTCCGCTGTCGGTGTCGAGTCCGCCCGTCCAGGGGCCGAGGGGGTTGATGGTGATTTGTGCGGGGGTCATGCCGCCGATGATGGTCTTGCCGTAGCCGTTGTGCCGCACGAACTCCTGGATGCACTGGAACACCTCGTCGTAGCTGGCGTTGCTCTGGCAGACGATGAGACGGTCGGGGGTGAGCACGGCCTTCGCGTCGCTGTGGAAGTTCTCGTCGAGCGAGCGGATGAGTGCGGTGAGTTCGCGCTGTTCGGCGGTGACGGGCATTCCTCGGCAGATGCCGTTGTCACCAACGCGGGGACTGCCCTCCTGATTGCGGGCGAGATGCGGGTCTTGGGGCACTATACGGACGGTGCAGTGACAGATGCCGCTGATGCGCCGCACGGTGTCGGTGACGTCCTGCACGCGGATGGGTTCGGAGGTCTCGATGATGACGAGTCCCTCCGTGTGCCCGATGAGGGTTTCCACAGCCACGCGGGGGTTGCTCTTCAGCCAGCCGCCAGCGGCGTGGGTGTAACAGTGATCTACGATTGCGCCGGCGATGCGGTCGGCTACCTTGTCGGGGTGGAATTTGCTTGTCTTTTCAAACATAATTGTGATTTTTTATATTTGGTTTGACATTTCTATTTTTGAACACGAATGGGCACGAATGGGCACGAATTATTCATGTAATTACAGGTCAAACAATGTCCGTTCGGTATGCTCTTGCTCTTTGCCGATGATGAAGTCGCAGATGAAGTTGCGGGCATAGTCGGGGCTGATGGTCGAGCGTTCCTCGCTGCATAGCCCTGCGTGGGGTGCTTTCTTCATCTCCATGTGTCGCCGCTGCTGGCTCTTCGGTGTCTGCTGAAACGATTTGCCGTGTGTCGGCTCGCAGTTCCAGAACCAGTAGGCCGTCGGCTTCTTCATCCAGTCGCCGCGCCGTGTGCGGTCGGTGTCGATGATGGTTGGCGGCTTCATGATGACGTTCTGTTTGAGGTACGTCTGCTCGCTCCACGGGTTCTCCATGACCATGCGGATGCCTCGGTCGAGACACACGCCTGAGAACTTCATCATCAACTCGTAGAGCCTTGCCCGCTCGCGGTTCTTGTTCACCATGTAGGCGATGCGCTTCTTATACGGCCATTTGGCATAGTCACGCTGATTGAGCGAGTACCACATCTGAGCCACGCATGAGAACTCGATGCACGGGAAGAATGCCATGATAAGGTCGGCGGCAGGGTCTATCGTGTCGAACACGCTGGGCTTGTCGTCGAAAGCCTTCTCAATCTCGGCAAACAGGTCGTCGGTGTGGTCAGTCTCTCCGAAGTTGTTCTGAATGTCGTAGTCTTCGGCAGGGATGCCCAGCTTGATGAACTCTCGCTTGAACGTGCCCGACTGCTCAAAGAAGCAATGCACTTTGCCTTTAATCTCCATAATTTATGAGAAATTCGTGTAAATTCGTGATAATTCGTGTTCAAGAAGAAAAAATTACAATGTCACATCCGCAAGCCGCTCGCCGTAGCGTCCACGTCGGCGGTTGGGGTGCTCGGGGAATGGAGTGTCGGGGAACATCGTGCGGAGCCGCGAGAGGCAGTCTTTTTCGATGGCGATGATCTCCTGCTCCTCGGCTTCTTCCGATTCGTGGCTCTTTCCCTCGATGTCGTAGTCACGGCTCAGCTCGATGTCGGGCCACAGGCTGTCGTACTGATATTCGCCGTTCGGGTAGCAGGGCACCAGCTGAGCCGTTGTCTCGCCGTGCCGCTGGCGGATATAGAGGCACATCACCTGACCGTCGGCGCGGAAGTAGAACTCTATCTGCGAGGGGCAGTAGATGATGTCTTCCAGGAACTCCATCACGGGGTGGTTCTGCTCCAGCCGTTCCGTGCGCCTTGCGATGCGCCGGGCCTCGATGACGTCCATTGCCGACATGCGTGGGTGCTGCTCCAGCAGCGAGGGGTCGATGCACACCTTCGGCAGCGTGTGGGGCTTTGGGATGGTGAACTGCAGGGTGCGCTGCTTCGGTATCAGCACGTCGGGCACCGCTGCGGGTTTCATCACCTCTGCCAGAGCCTCTTGCATTTCCCTGGTCAGCACCGTTTCGCCGCTCATCGGCATGTCGCCACTGCTCTGAGTGTTCACCCAGCCGCCAGTGGCAAAGGGTATTCGTTTCTTTTTGTTGGGCATGGGTTTGCTTTTTAAGTGAAGAGTGAAGAATTTGCTACCGCACCAGCTCGAAGGTGTAGGCATACACCCACGGATTATCTTCCCAGTCGGATTTCTTGCCAACCTTTGCAATGAGCGATGCAAAAGCCTCACGACGTGACTTGAACAGCAGGGGCTCGTTCTTGTCGCGGTCACGGAATCCGTGCTGACCTTGCCACTCTTGGAAGTGCTTTGTGTCGGTCTGAATGCCCTCACGTGTACAATCCTCGTCGGTGATGTCCTGAATACGCTGCACGTCAACCTTGCGAATGATGATGCGATGCGGCATGAGGTCGGCACGCACAAACATCTTGTTCTCGAATCCCTTGCCCGACACCTCCTCGTCCTTTGCCTTGGCATAGGCATCGAATATCGGGTTGTTGATGTCGTTCAGATATTCGTCGTACACGTCGCGGTATGACTGAGCAATAGCCACCTCTTCGCCGACATGGTAGGCTGGCTGGTTCTGCTTTGGCACCATATAGCCGTTGCGCCCCACCTGGAAGTGAGCCGTGCCGTCGCTCGCTATAAACATATCGTCGGGCATAATCTTTACCATCTGCCCGTACTTGTTGCGTCGATGCAGCGTCATGGTCATCATTCGCCGCGTCATCGTCTTGTCGCCCCGAAGCACGGCACCTGTCAGTCCGTAGCGGTCGTTAAACATTATCTTCTTCATAGTTCCTTATATTTACTTGTTATTCATTCACCAGCATCGGCATGAGCAGCATCGTGATTTCCTCACCCTGGTAGAGCGGGTCGATGGGGTTGATGGTGATGGCACGGCTGGGGTCGGTGAAGTGCATCGTCACCTTCGGCTCGATGATGCGCGAGAGTTCGTCGATGATGCTGTCGGCCTTCACGCCCAGCGTCATGTCGCGCCCTGCGGGGTAGTCGATGCCGATGCGGTCGGTGGCCTCGGTCGAGAAGTCGAAGTCCTCGCCGCGCAGTTCCATCGTCTGATTGCTGAGCATGGTGAACTTCACCAGTCGGCTGCTGTCGTTGGTGAAGTGGGCCACGTTGCGCAGGGCTTTCAGCAGGGCTTGGCGGTCGGCGGTCAGCGAGTAGGGCGCGTCCTGCGGAATCACGCTCATGTAGTTGGGGTACTTGCCCTCAACCATGAGGAACGTGAACGACATCAGCCCCTGCTCCACCCGCACGGCACGGTCGTCGAAGGTCATCACCACCTCGTCGTCGCCGTCCATCAGCGTGGGCAACAGGTTGGCGGCTTTCTTCGTCATGATGAACGAGTCGGGCAGGTTGTCCACCTCCTCGGCATTGCGGATGAGCACATGACCGTTGGAGGCTACGACGTTGAGCACGCCTTCGCACTGGTCGAAATACACGCCGTTCATCACGGGTCGCAGGTCGTCGTTGGCCGTTGCGAACATCGAGCGTTTCAGCACCCGCTTCAGCATACCGCTCTCCAGCGTCCACTCGTTGACGGAGCTGTCGATGTGTCGCGGTGTGGGGTACTCGTCGCTGAGTTCCATCGGCAGCACCGTCGTGCCGCTTTCGTGCTTCAGCGTGAAGCGGTTGTCGCTCTCGGTGGTGGCAAGGATGGTGACGGGCTGTTCGGTGAGTTCGGCCAGCGCGTCGCGCAGCAGGTCGGCACCGATGCAGAACGGCCCGCCACCCTCGCACTCCTGGAGTTGCAACTGATACGTCAGCCACGCCTCGGAGTCGGAGCCCGTCATGGTGATGGTCTTTCGCTCCTCGTCCACCATGCAGAGGATGTCCGCGAGTATGGGCAGCGCGTTCTTGGGGTTAATCACTCGGCAGATGTTCTTCACTGCCATTTCAAGTGCTGTCTTTGAGATGATAAATTTCATAGTTCCTTGATAAATTCTTTTGGTTTCTTAAAAACGGCAGCAACCGCACCGAGGATAACTGAGGCGGTGCGGTTGCTGTTTTATCTATGAGCGCACACGGATTTTAAGTCCGTGGCTCGTTGCCGGTTTGTGGCCCGATGTCGAATTACTTAGAGTGTGTCCGTGTGCGCTGTCGTAAAAGAATGGTATGCGTTGCGACTATGCGGCACGTCGTAGGTGTAATTGCATCTGTGGTTCGTACATTCGGGCTTGCAGTTAGGCCATCGGTAGGCGACAAGCGTCATGCCGACCTCCGCCGTTGGTGTGGCGATGGTGATGGCATCAACGACTTGGGCAGACGCAGTGGAAGCCTCCTGTGCGACCATTACGGGGGCCTGCCAGTCCACGATATTGAACTGTGAGTCGAACGCAACGACGGTCATGCCGTCAACCGAGAGAGTGGCTACCTGCTCGTAGCCGATGTCCTGCTCAGGCGGGCTGTAGGCCTTCATCTGAGCCATTGCCGATACGGTCAGCGTGACCAGCATCAGCATTGTCATGCAAAGAAATTTCTTCATGCTTTGACTTTTTGGGTTTAACGTTAAACATTGTGCCGAGTCTCACGGCGTTACTTTATCTATACTACCCACGATTCGGGGTTGTGGGTTTACTACCCTGCCGTTTCGGTGTCCGGCTCCTCGATGTCGATTTTGAGGTTCGCCTCCTTCGCCTCGATGCGGATGCGCTCTCGCAGGGCACTCTCATAATCGTCCATTGCCTTGCACTGGCGGTCGTACAGGACGCGCTTGTTATCAGGCATCTGCTTGTACGCCTCCGTGTCGCGGAATTGCGTCATCTCCTCGAAGCGACCGCGCAACTCGTCATACTCCTCGGCCATGCGCCTGACGCGCTTCTCCTCGTCCGTCAGTTCCTCTTCGGGAGCGTCGCCCGCGTCCCCGTCCTCACCGTGTCCCAGGGTGATGGTGCCCTTGCCGTCCTTGACGGTCAGCGTCGCCGGCACGCCCTTGGTCAGCTGCTCCAGCAAACCGATGACCGCCTTGCCCGTCATGTCCGCCAAGCGTCCCAACTGCCCCACACGATAGAGCGCGTAGGCCATCAGCGCGTCGGTGCTCGCCATCAGCACGTCGCCGATGCCGCAGAGCACGTCGCCCAGACAAAAGTTAATCACTGCGACCGTGTACATCGCCACGGTCAGAACCGAAAGAAGAATAATCACTGTCCTGTTCTTCATTTTGCTTGTTGTTTTTTTAATTGTTGAAAAATAAATGGTTACTTAAAATTGAAAGTTAGTAGGGATTCTCTCAGAAGATACCCTACTAAGTGCGACCCTCTTAGTAGGGTAAGTTTCAGACAGCATTAAAAAGCGTCACCGATTGAGATAACTCTGCCTGTACCCACGTTTCTGTTTGTTACGTCTGAGGGATGATGTCAGAGGTGACTACCGCTTGTCGTTGTCGATGTATTCGCTCCATTGTTCAGCCATTGCCTTAGCTATTCCTGGGAACGTCTTCGATGCGTCCTTTGCCGTATGAGCAACACCGCGTGACCACTTCTGACCTTTCTTGCGCCCTCCCGTGTTCGATGGCAGGAACGTCTGATGCTCTCCGCAGAACAATGTCGGCATGAGTGGCGGCAGGTTCTTCAGCCAAAGGTAGGTCGCCTTGCTGAATGGGTCGCCAAACTCATACGGCTGTACGATGATGGATGGTTTCGGCAGTCCGACGATGGCAAGCGGTCGTGGGTTCTCGATGGCGATATACTTGCACTTGGCATCGTGCATCTTGAAGAAAAACGCCTTGGCTTCCATTGCCAGTTTCAGACGTTCCTCAGACAACTGCCCTGCTTTCGGGTACATCCATCGTGCGCCAGCCTTCGACATGTAGGTGCAAGGTGGGTGAGCCACAAGCAGCTGCCACTCGCCATTCTGTCGGTGTAACTTTCCGTCCTGTGTCGTAAATTCGCAGTCGCCATTCAGCAACGGCAAGCAATCGCCCACGACGTGCCATTCAGGATGACCGCCGCTGCATTGTTGCAAGTCGGCAGAAAAGGCTCGGTGTCCGAGTGCTCGGAATGCCTTGCAAACCGTCTGGCTTTCCTCGCAGGCTATCAGTACGTTCATTTGCTTAATATCCGTTATGCCTTCGTCTGTATTCCTCAAACGTTGGCGGTTCAATACCTTCGTCTCTGCATTTTTCACGAAAGATTTCATATCTATCGCGAATTGGGATATGCTGATACATAAATTCGTGTCAATTCGTGTAATTCGTAGTCGTTACTTGATTCTCTCTATTTCCTCCGCTGCCGCCTTGGAGATTCCCATCATGGGGAAGTGGCGGGCGACGTAGTTCTCAATCTGTGCGCCGCGTGACGCTCGCCAGCCCGGCAGCATGGCGATGCCGTCCGCACGGGTCATCAGCAGCAGAAGGTCGTAGCACAGCACCACGGCATACGCCAGCCGCTTGCCCAGCACCCACTCCATCGCCCTGTATATCCACGGCCACCGACAGGCCCACACCCTACACGGGTTGATGCACCCGTACCCGTGCCGCCGCAAAATCCTCTCCGCCTCCCCGAACCGCCGCACATAGTCAGCCCGCTCCACCCCGGACATCCCGCCCGACAAATAGATTCGCCTTTTCATTCGCTGTCCTCCTCTTCCTTGTGCTTCGTCACACCGCAAGCGTCGGCCAGCAGCGTCACCTTCTCGCAGAAGAAATCCACCTGCGGCACCATCTCGTGAGGTGCCCAGTTCAGCTTCGCCCGCTCCACGTTGCGGTCAATCATCTTGAAGAACTCCGTGCGCTGCTCGTCGCTGACGCAATGCTCCGTGACGAGGTAGTTGCACAAGTCCTTGAACGTCTCGGCCAGCTTCATGATGCAGTCGCGCTGCCACTCCGTTGACTTCGTGAGCAACAGCCGCCGGAGCGTCTCAGGCTGGCAGTCCTCGATGCACGTTGGCCGTCGGTGGCTCTCGCCTGGGAACGTGTCGAAGATGAAGATGCCGCTCAGGTCGCGGCGTTTCAGTTCTTTTGCCATAGTTCTTGATATTATAACCAATAAATCAGCGACACAAGCACGGCAATCATTATTGCGCTCACAAGTCCTTTTTTATAGTTATACACTTGCTCCTTTCGGGGCTGTCCGTTCAATTTGTAGTTCATTACTACGATGCCAGCGCAAAGCGCAAGCATGATGATGTAAGCTGCTGTTTTCATATAATTCGTGTTAATTGGTGATAATTCGTGTTCAAGTCCATTCAATACGGATTATTCTGTTTACCTTTCTTCATGCGCTCCTTTTCGTCCCGGATAGCGTCGTTCAGCGTTGCCTTCAGCTCACGCAGATGCTTGAAGGTCTCGGCAGGTGTTCGCGGACAGCCCCGGACGAATGACCGCAAGTTCGGAGTGTCAAAGCCAAACTCGGAAGCGTCGCAGATGTACTCCTGCCACTCCATGTACTGCTCACGGGTCACGTCAGCCAACACGCAGTAGATGATGTCGTCCATGTTGATGGTGAACATCCCGTCGCCATAGTCGTACACGCCTCCCGTCTCGTCGCCTATCCAGTAGCCGTAGTGAGCATCCAGTTCCCACATGCGCAGCAGTTCCACGAGGAAACCGTTGCACGCCTGCTCCCATTGCTCTTTCAGTTGCCGCTTTACAGCGTCTTTTGTCTTTTTCATAATTTTCAATTTTCAATTCTCAATTATTCACTCTGCAAACAAAATCAACCAACGCAACCACGATGATTGCAAACACTACCGCTATGGCGAGGCAGAATGTTGCTTGCATGAAATCGCTGAGATACCAGAATACAAGCCACACCGCCAACAATATCGGCGAAATGGCTTTCGCGTATAAGAGATACTCCTTCATTGTCTGCTGTTTATTTTCTTTTTCGTGAATACTATCTGAACTTGAAACAACAGCCATTGAAGCACGATATAGTATGCGGCTTCATCGCTGAAACTATCTGAGCGTTTGATAAAGATTGCTGGTGTCAACATGAATGTCCAATCGTTAAAGATTTCCGACACCGTAATGTGTGAAGAAATGTAATGTTTCATATTTTCTTTGGTTTATTCGCTATTCACTCACTTTCCCTTCACCTAAATCGAAGCAATATAGCGCGTCGAGCAGGGCGTGAACGGGGTCTATCTTGTTGTTATGGCCTGCCCCTTTCACGATGCGTCTGATGGGTGGGTCGCCCTTGCTCTCTACGGCGCAATTTCCAAAACAATACGGCCACAGGGGATTGTCGGAGAACTCCATCCATGCGTCCAGGCTGAGCATCTTCTCTTCCAGTTCGGTGATGCGGGGGTTCTGCGTGAATGAGGTCTGACTGACGGGTATCACCATGTGCTGGATGGCGTCGGCAATGTCCTTGGTTGACATACCCTCGCGCTTCTGGAAGAGCGTTTGGAGCCACGCCTTCAGGTTGTTAATCGGGGTGAGCGACTGCGCTGGGTCATAGCCGAAGTAGTAGATGTTGATGCCCTTCTCCACCAACTCCGCGATGCGGTTGATGGCGTAGGCACTGTCGAACACTTCACCGGGGCAAACGTGCAACCATCCCTGCTCAATCCACTGCTCATAAAGCGGTTGGTTCGGGCTCTCTTTCATCGTCTTCTCCAGCACCCAGCAATCGGTGTCAACAAAGAAGCGGCCCTTCATGGTGTCGCTCGGTAGCCAGTCCACAGCCATATAGGTAATGGCAAAGAGGTCATCTCCAGAAGAGAAATCGAGACCACAGAAGACGTGCCACCGCTCGCGGCCCTGTCCGTCGATAAACTGGCAGTCGTCTATGCGCTTGCCGCCGCTGGTCTGTAACTGTCGGATGCGGTCGCCGGTGATCCACTTCTGAATGCGCCCGGTCTGCCACATGTTGAAGTCCTTCGTCAGCACCTCCTGCTTGGTGTCCTCGGTGCC
>Ga0247610_10004361_pt1 | contig 15165 bp, 11 predicted proteins | sample 174DNAGHGhighgp2_FD_193483 | JGI IMG/M metagenome (GOLD analysis project Ga0247610, IMG submission 193483) | Sheep rumen microbial communities from Palmerston North, Manawatu-Wanganui, New Zealand - 1742 DNA GHGhigh gp2 | ecosystem: Host-associated > Mammals > Digestive system > Stomach > Rumen... | reverse complement strand
TTAAATGTACATAGCCTAATTGCATAGCACTTAGTTTTGGTAGCAATTTTGTGGCGCAAAATTACAAAAATAATTTGATATATGCAAGTTTTTTCTGTGTATTTTTCGAAAAACGCTGCAAAGATAATACCTATCATGTGACTTTTGAGGTCCGAAGGTAAAGAAAATCGCAAAAAAATCTTGAATACGCAAATTATTTTGCATAATTAAAGCAAAAACACATTAATTGCCGCAATAAATGCAACAAAAGTGCATAATAATCGGCATAGAATGCCGAATCAACGGACGAAACTGGGATGGAAAGGCCGCTCATTCATGAGCGGTACACAAACGCTATACGTGGGACAAAAAACGCGCGATTGGAAAGAATCGTTCGAACAAAGCGAGATAAGAAGTCGCGCGCACAGGACACCTACTAATAGACAAAATAGGAACAGCACCGCAGGTAGACAGCCCAAGAGGGCGGATAGAATCCGATTTCAATAGACGAAACTCGCGGCATGGCATGCCGCCTAACGGACACAATGACCAGGATACAATCTCTGGAAATGGAAGAAGGTGAGATTCTCCGGAAGTAGACGAAGGTGGGATCCTTGCGGATGACGGAAATTATTTATAGAGCAAGTCGGCGGCGTAGATGGACATGGGAGATACGGAATGGGCAGCATGAGGCACTGTATCCAATTGCCAAACAAACGAACATTTGCGTTTAGCAGCATATTCCTGCGCAGAAAGGAAAAAAGTATGTCCGCGCTCCCACCTGTTTAATCCTTGTTTGTCCGCAGCAGAAGAGACGTTTAAGTTAGCGTCTCTAATCGTATCGCCGTCACCCAAAAGGATTATGAGTTGTTTATTAAAAATATCCTTGCTGATTTGGGAGACGCCCCCTATGTCTCTATACCCGAAAGGATAACCGGCCTTATTGGTCAGCAAAGTATAGGTACCGGCATTGGCCGCAACAGCTTTATCAAGATAGGGCGAGGTATAAAAAAGAACGAAGCGATGCACAAATTGAGCACCGGCTGAATGGCCGAAGATATTATATTTGGTATCTTTGAAATGATATTTCTGATTAAGCGCACAAAAAAGATCATCAATAATACCATATATCAACGCGTCCTCGTTATATTGATCCCACGCAAACTTCACATTGCCCTGGTGGTATTTCTCCGACGGAAATCTATCTTTGTCAAATTGCGGCGCAATGATGATGAGATGGTATTGGTCGGCTTTGGTAATCCATGCGTCCCGATAGCGACTCGCGTTTCTATTCGTTCCATGCATCACAAACTGCACCTTCATATCCTGAATCTCCACACCCTGCGGGACATAGAAAAAGACATCCAGCGTCGTGCCTTTGAAAAAGCCGCTACAAGGATATGAGAAACGATGAGCCCCGGGCAGTAAGAACGGATCCGCTTGTAGTGCCAATAGATTGGTAAAAAGCAATAAAGCAATCAAAATATGTTTAAGGTGGCTCATAGTGAAGATGCGTTACATAAGTTTGCGGGGGCAAAGGTACAACAAAAAAATGACATACGCAAGCGCGCATGTCATTTTTTTACCAATTTCGTTTATTATTTAACTTCCTCGAAATCTACATCTTCGGCGGTGGGGTTGCCGTTGTTGGAGTTGTTAGAGGCTTCGCCGTTTGAGGTTGATTGGCCTCCGGCCTGTTGAGCCTGTTGTGCTTGCTGTTGAGCAGCGTACATCTCTGCAGAGGCGGCTTGGAAAGCTGTCATGAGGGCGTTGTTAGCGGCTTCGCAGGCATCGGCGTCTTTCTTCTCGTACGCAGCCTTGAGGTCCGCGAGGGCTTTCTCAATCGGCGCTTTCTTGTCAGCAGGAATCTTATCGCCGAACTCAGCGAGTTGTTTCTCGGTCTGGAAGATCGTAGCGTCGGCTTTGTTGAGTTTGTCAGCCTGCTCTTTGGCTTTCTTATCCGCCTCGGCGTTGGCTTCGGCTTCGGCTTTCATCCGTTTAATCTCTTCATCGGAGAGACCGGACGAAGCTTCGATACGAATCTTGGCGTCCTTGCCGGTAGCTTTATCCTTCGCGGTTACGTTAAGAATACCGTTAGCATCGATATCGAAGGTTACTTCGATCTGCGGTTCGCCACGACGTGCGGGCATGATGCCGTCCAAGTGGAAGCGACCGAGCAGTTTGTTCTGGGCCGCCATAGGACGCTCGCCCTGATAGATAACGATCTCTACAGAAGGTTGGTTATCAACCGCCGTGGTGAAGGTCTCGGTTTTCTTCGTCGGGATAGTGGTGTTCGCCTCGATCATCTTGGTCATGACACCGCCCATGGTCTCGATACCGAGAGTCAGCGGGGTTACATCCAACAGGAGGACGTCTTTCACATCTCCGGTGAGTACACCGCCTTGGATAGCTGCACCTACGGCTACTACCTCATCCGGGTTAACGCCCTTCGAGGGAGCTTTGCCGAAGAATTTCTGCACGGCATCCTGGATAGCCGGGATACGTGTCGAACCACCTACGAGGATGATCTCGTCGATATCGGAGGTCGTGAGACCTGCGTTCTGCAGAGCCGTGCGGCACGGAGCGATGGTACGTTGGATCAGGTCGTCAATCAGTTGCTCGAATTTAGCACGAGTCAGGGTCTTAACGAGGTGAGCCGGAACGCCGTTTACCGGCATGATATACGGCAGGTTGATTTCCGTCGTGGTAGCAGAGGAGAGCTCGATCTTTGCCTTCTCAGCGGCCTCTTTCAGACGCTGCATAGCCATCGGGTCTTTGCTCAGGTCGGCGCCGCCGTTCTCAGCCTTGAACTCCGCTACGAGCCAGTCGATGATACGATGGTCGAAATCGTCACCGCCGAGGTGGGTATCACCGTCGGTTGCTTTTACTTCGAAGACACCGTCACCGAGTTCGAGCACGGATACATCGTGGGTACCACCACCGCAGTCGAAGACAACGATCTTCATGTCTTTGTTCGACTTGTCGAGGCCGTAAGCGAGTGCTGCAGCAGTAGGCTCATTCACGATACGACGTACGTTCAAACCTGCGATCTCACCGGCTTCCTTGGTAGCCTGACGTTGAGAATCGTTGAAGTAAGCCGGCACTGTGATGACAGCTTCCGTTACTTCCTGTCCGAGGTAGTCCTCAGCGGTTTTCTTCATCTTCTGAAGGATGATAGCCGAGATCTCCTGCGGGGTATAGAGACGTCCGTCGATGTCCACACGGGGAGTGTTGTTGTCGCCTTTGGTTACTTTATAAGGAACGCGGGCAATTTCAGACTGCAAGCGATCGTAGGTCTCACCCATGAAACGCTTGATTGAATAGATAGTTTTGGTCGGGTTCGTAATGGCTTGACGTTTAGCAGGGTCACCTACTTTACGCTCACCGCCGTCGATGAATCCAACAACAGAAGGGGTCGTACGCTTACCTTCAGCGTTAGCAATGACGATAGGTTCGTTACCCTCCATTACGGCTACACACGAGTTCGTGGTACCGAGGTCAATTCCAATAATTTTAGACATAGTAGTATATTTTTTTTAGTTTAACAATCTAGGGTTCTAGGAGCCTAGGGAACTAGGAAACTAGTCACCCAAAGAATGACAAATCTTGTGCCAAAGGGAATTTGGGGTGTTTTGGGGAGATTTTGGCAGAAAGGGACTGACAATTTGGCAGAAAAACGGATTTGCATATGTCATTTATTTGTTGTAATTTTGCAGCCGATTTGAAGCATGAGGCCGACCATAAGTTACATACAGAGCCGTTTCGACGAGTATAACTACCGTTTTTTCGGCGGTTCGCTGCCTGCATTGCCCATTAAGTTAAGTCACGCGAAAGGATTTTTAGGCAAGGTGACGTTCACACGGCGCAAACAAGGCTTGTTCGGCGGGTATCAAAATGAAGATTTTGTGATGCGTATCAACGTGCGTATCGACCTACCGGAAGAAGTGGTGGATGATACGATATTGCACGAGATGATTCATTACTATATTGCTGTCAATCAATGGAAAGACAGTTCGACGCACGGGGTTCTTTTCCGTCGCGAGATGCAACGTATCAACGAGACCGGAGGGCGGCATATCACTATTTCCCACCGCCTGGACGAATCGCAACAGGCGCAAGCGCATATTCATAAGAAACGCGTGATAGCCGTCGTACGTTTTGCGGACGGTCAGACGGGTATCAAAGTGGTGCCGAAACAGATGAGACATATCCGATATTGGAATCAGACCGCCCCGCGGAGGTTTGCTATTTCGCAGATTGAATGGTATTATACAGACAACGAGTACTTTGCCAAGTACCCGTCGTCTATTGCGATGAAGATTTTCCTTATAAAAGATCCCTCCGAACTGCCGCTGGCCAATGCTCCACGGCTGAATATATCACGATAAATCGTAGCCGTAGTGCTTGAGGCGGCCTATATTGGAGCGCCAGTCACGGTCCACTTTGACGAAGAGTTGCAGGAAGACTTGTTTCTGCAGGAAGTCTTCTATATCTTTGCGTGCCTGGCTCCCTACCCGCTTGAGGGCTGAGCCGGCTTTGCCGATGATGATGCCTTTCTGGCTGTCCCTTTCACAATAAATCACCGCAGAAATACGCACGATGTTTTTTTCTTCGTGGAAGGACTCCACCTCCACCTCGACGGAGTACGGGATTTCCTTATCGTAGTTGAGGAGGATCTTCTCGCGGATGATCTCATTCACGAAGAAACGCTCGGACTTGTCTGTCAGTTGGTCTTTGGGGAAGAAAGCGGGTCCTTCCGGAAGCGCATTCTTGATGGCATCGAACAGTTGCGCCACGCCGAATTTCTCTTGGGCAGAGATCGGGAAGATCTCCGCTTCGGGCAGTTGTGCGTGCCAGAAATCGACCAAACGTTCCAGGGTTTCCTGGGTGGTCAGGTCAATCTTATTAATTATAAGGAACACGCGTGTGCCCGCGGCCGCCATCTTCTTCACTTTCGCAAGGAAGTCGGCATTGCGGTCGGGATTATCCTGCACCTCGGTGACGTACAACAGGACATCGGCATCGACCAGTGCGGAACGGGAGAACTCCAACATCTGTTCCTGGAGACGGTAGTTGGGCGAGAGGACGCCCGGCGTATCGGAATAGACCATTTGAAAGTCCTCGCCGTTGACGATGCCCATGATACGGTGACGAGTCGTCTGCGCCTTCGAAGTAATGATGGACAGACGCTCGCCCACCAGGGCATTCATCAGCGTCGATTTGCCGACATTGGGGTTACCCACTATGTTCACGAATCCACTGCGGTGCATCATTCGCCAAACACTTTATCGCCGTTCAACTTATTCACCTTACCGAACTTGTTCTTGAGCGCTTTCTGGTCAATCAGTTTCGGGTCACCGATAACGAGTACTTTCACCGGTTTGCCCTGGATATGCGACTCATAGAAGCGTTCGATATCCTCGAATTTGAGTTTCTGCACTTGGCGGATTTGCAGCGTAGCCGGGTCGATCTGATAACCGAGTCGGTACCAATCGGTCATTCGCTGGCTCTTGGAGCGGAAGGTAGGATGATTAGAGAGCATCGACTGGCGCAGAACGGTACGGATATTCTCGATATTCTCCGGGTTACGCGGCATGGAATCGAGCAAGGAGCAGTACACATCAATGGCATCATTCACCTTATCGGACTGCGTCCCCACATATCCGAAGAACAAGGAATTACGGTTTTGCAGAGGCGGCAAACGGAAACCTCCGACGGCAGTATAAGCCATCGAACGTTTCTCACGGATCTCATTCATAACCAGACCCGAGAATCCGCCGCCGAAATACTCATTAAACGCCTCATACTGAACGGCTTCGTTGATATTATACGGCGTACCTTCGATGAAGAAATAGACCTTCGCCTGCTGCATCTCCGGGTCGCCCAGGAAATACAATTCGGTTTTCCCGAAAGCGGTACGTGGACGCTCGATAGGCGAAGCGGTAGGCGTGGCTTTCTCGGACATCGGGATATGGCCGTACAACGCCATCTTGACCGAGTCGGCAGGCAATTGGCCGGCATAGTGAATCTCCAGCTCATAGCCCAACGCACGGTGCCACTCGGCTTCCAGATCGGATTCTTGAAGGATAATACCTATTTCCGGCGCCCAGATATTACGTTCGGGCACACGTTTGAAGTAAGGCGAGTTATCTCCGTAGAGCACGAAATCCAACGCCGCGGCTGCACGCATGGAAGAGTTCTTTCGCTCCACCCAACGCGTACTCAATTCACGACTGACGATACCGTTCAGTTTCTTATGTCCCTCGGAAGAGAACTCCGGGAAGAGCATATGCAGATTGACGAGCGATACGATCTCTTTCATGTTTTTCTCGGCTCCCTCGATATCCACGATGACATAGCTGTCCGTGACGCGGTAGTTGCATTTACCGCCTAACTTGGCCAATTTGGCGCGGAACTCATTGAGGGTAGTACCCGGCGTTCCTTTGATACCGGCGTTATTCATCATCTCCACCGCGAAAGGCAGGAGTTGTTTCTCGAACGAACCGACGCCGTATTTCAGACGCAGCGTGAAGATATCGTTCTTCGGGTTCGGCGTGACATAGACATACACGTTCTCCGCAAAACGATCCTGGTCGATATCCTTGAGATCCACGAAACGCGGCACGAGTTTGCCGGCAGGGATAGAAGCAAAATCAGTATAATACTGCGATTGGCCCGAACCCGGTTCTATCGGTTTGATATTCGGTTTCGCCAGCTTCTCTTTCTTGGGCGTGCCCTCACCGATTTCGAAAATCATCTTCGGAGCCGACAGATAGGTTTTGGCAACGCTGATTACCTGATCCTTTGTCAGTTTGGCGAGTTCTTCTTTCTCGGTCAGCAAGTCCTTGAGCGGTATCTGATACACGAAGCTTTGCAGCAGCATCATGGCTTTGGACATCGCGTACTCCATACTACGGTCGTAGTCCTGCATCATATTCAGACGCACGGCTTCGAACAGTTCGTCCGAGATATCGCCTTTAATGAGTTTATCGGTTGCCTTACGCAAGGATTTTTCGGTATCGCTCATCGAGTTATAGGCACCGGTCTGCATGTTCATGAACGGGATGGCCAAGAGTTGGATACGTCCCATCTCACGGGCAGGTCTGAGCGATGCCTGAGCACCCAGGAACTCATTCTCGGACTGCAGTTCGTCCAACAGACCGATTCCCATCTCATTGGAGAGCAACTCGCAGGCGAACTGCAAAGCCAACTCATCTTTCTCGCCGTATTTGACGCCTTTGTATTCCTCGATATACATCGGATAATATCCCAGGCGGGCACGGAAACGCTGGTCTTTCGCAAACTCCGTATCTTTCCACTGGAGACGAGCCGGTAGCTCTTTGGACTTCATCTTTCCGAAAGTCTTCTCAATCAGCGGCTTCACCTCTTCCGTCGAGAAATTACCGACGAGCACAAGCGCCATGTTATTAGGCACGTACCATGTATTGAAAAACTCAATCAGCTGACGCAATTTCGGATTCTTGAGATCCTCCGGATAACCGATGATATCACGCTCGTACGGAGTGCCTTTGCATGCCTCAGATTCCACAAAACGAGTCACATGCTGGTTATTGTCATCCGAATACATGTTATACTCCTCAAACACATTCTCCAACTCCGCCTGGAAAGTACGGAAGACGGGATTGGTGAGACGATCGGCATACAACGTAAGCCAACGCTCCATCTGATGTGCGGGGAAGCTGTTGTGGAAATAAGTCATGTCATAACTCGTACCGGCATTCAGTCCTTCTCCACCGATGGACTGAATGAGATTCGAGAACTCATCCGTAGCGCTATACTGCGCCGCCAAACGGCTTTGTTCGTTGATTTTCAACTGGATAGCATCGCGCTCTTTGGGATCTTGGGTCATCGCCAAGGTGTCGTACAGCGCGATGACATGCTCGTAGTACGGCTTCTCTTTCTCCCAGTCGAGGGCACCGATCTTTTCCGTACCCTTGAAGAGCATATGCTCCAGATAATGCGCGAGACCGGTAGCCGTCTCGGGTTCATCAATCGAACCGGCACGCGTAACGGTTGCACCGAACACATCCGGTTGGTCATGGTCTTCCCAGAGATAGACGGTAAGGCCGTTATCCAACTTGTACTCTGTCAGTCCTTCCGAGAGTTGCGCAAAGGACATTGCGATGCCGCCAACGAGCAGCAGAACGCTCATAAAAATCTTTTTCATATCTATAAACTTTAATTTTTTACCACTCTAACAGCACTTTGCCGCATTGTCCGCTGACCATCACATCGAATCCTTTCTGGAAGTCCTCGAACTTGTAGCGATGGGTGATAACCGGCGACAAATCCAGTCCGCCCAATAACATCTGCTCCATCTGATACCATGTCTCCCACATGCGACGACCGGTGATACCCTTGATAGTGAGCGCATTGAAGATTACATCCGACCAGTTCACCTGCGTATTAGACGGCAGGATACCCAGTTGGGCGATGTTGGCACCTTTATACATATGCTCGATCATATCATTGAAAGCAGAAGGTGCTCCGGACATCTCCAATCCTACATCAAAACCGCGGATACCGAGTTGGAACATAGCATCTTGAATAGTCTCACCTTTCGATCCATCAACGGTAAGCGTTGCCCCCATTTTCTTTGCAATTTCCAGTCGAAGCGGATTGATATCCGTCACCACCACATTCTTCGCGCCCGCAAAGCGGCATATGCCTGCAGCCATCGTGCCGATAAGACCTGCGCCGGTAATGAGCACATCTTCTCCCAACAACGGAAAAGCCAAAGCCGTGTGAGTGGCGTTCCCGAACGGGTCCATGATTGCCGCAAAATCATCAGGTATCTGCGGGTGCACTTTGACCACATTGCTTTCCGGTACAGAAACGAACTCCGCGAAACAGCCGTCACGTCCCATGATACCGAGGGATATCGTGTTCTCGCACACATGGCCCATACCTCTACGGCAGTTACGGCAGTGCCCGCAGGTGATATGTCCTTCCGCCGTCACGCGGTCGCCTATCTTGAAATTCCGCACACCGGGTCCGCAATCTGCCACAATGCCCACGAACTCATGCCCCATCGTATAAGGCGGTTTACAATGAGCTTGCGACCACTCGTCCCATTTATACATATGCAGGTCCGTGCCGCAGATGGCGGCTTTGGTCACTTTGATGATGACATCATTGACTCCCATTTCCGGCGACGGAACATCTTCCATCCAGATGCCGGGCTCGGCATATCGCTTAACAAGTGCTTTCATTTATGATTTCAAATTTATGATTTATGATTTTAAGACTCCGAGTTTCTTACCGATCTTGGTGAAGGCGGCGATGCACTTGTCGAGTTGTTCGCGTGTGTGGGCTGCAGAAACCTGTACGCGGATACGCGCCTGGCCTTTCGGAACGACAGGATAATAGAAACCCGTGACATAAATTCCCTCTTCCTGCAAAGCCGCAGCGAACTCCTGACTCAGTCGTGCGTCGTAGAGCATGACCGCACAGATGGCAGACTGCGTCGGTTTGATATCAAAGCCGGCCGCTTTCATGCGCTCCACGAAATAGGCTGTGTTCTCATGCAGACGGTCCTGCAGTTCGTTGGAACGTGTCAGAATCTCAAAGGTCTTGATACCCGCAGCCGCTATCATCGGCGGAATAGAGTTCGAGAAGAGATAAGGACGGCTGCGTTGACGAAGCAGGTCGATAATCTCCTTGCGTCCCGTAGTGAAACCGCCTACCGAGCCACCGAATGCCTTACCGAGCGTACCGGTGATAATCTCCACTTTTCCGCGGAGGTTATAGAGTTCCGTCACGCCGTGGCCGGTCTTTCCTACCACGCCGGCAGAGTGACTCTCATCCACCATCACAAGGGCGTTGTATTTTCGCGCCAATTCATAGATCTTATCCAACGGGCATACATTGCCGTCCATCGAGAACACACCATCGGTGGCAATGATACGGAAACGTTGCGCCTGCGCGGCTTTCAGTTTCTCTTCCAGATCCGCCATATCGCCGTTGGCATACCTGTAACGCACCGCCTTGCAGAGTCGCACGCCGTCGATGATAGATGCGTGGTTGAGAGCATCGGAGATGATGGCATCATTTTCCGTCAGCAGCGGTTCGAACAGACCACCGTTGGCGTCGAAGCAAGCGGCATAGAGAATGGTATCTTCCGTGCCGAAGAAATCCGATATCACGCGCTCCAATTCCTTATGCGTATCCTGCGTACCGCAGATAAAACGCACCGACGCCATGCCATATCCGCGCGCGTCCATGCGCGCTTTGGCGGCCTCTATCAGTTCCTTGTTATCCGCCAAACCGAGGTAGTTATTTGCGCAGAAATTGATTACTTCCTGGCCACCGGCAACTTGGATGCCCGATGACTGCGGCGTGACGATGACACGTTCGTTCTTATAAAGTCCTGCCTCGCGAATCTCCGCGAGAGTTGATTGCAGGTAAAGTTGAAAATCAGTATACATGGCTTAAATAATTCCTTGTTCCATGATAAATCACCTTGAACAGCTGCATCAGATGATGCCCTGTTCAAGCATCGCTGTTGCGACCTTCATAAAACCGGCGATGTTCGCACCTTTAACATAATCTATCTTACCGTCCGGCTGGCGGCCGAACTTCACGCATTGCTCGTGGATCGACTGCATGATATGATGCAAACGGTCGTCCACCTCTTCTGCTTTCCAGCTCAGATGCTCTGCATTCTGCGTCATCTCCAGACCGGAAGTAGCCACGCCACCGGCGTTCACCGCTTTACCAGGTGCAAAAAGTATGCCGTTATGTTGGAAGAAATGGATAGCACCCGGTTGGCAGCCCATGTTACTTACTTCGCAGCAACACCAGCAGCCATTGGCTTTCAGTTCTTTTGCATCGTCTTCGGACAACTCATTCTGGAACGCACACGGCAGAGCTATGTCGCACGGCACGGACCATGCTTTCTTATCAGCAGTGAAGACACATTCTTTCGGGAACTTATCTGCCATATCCTGTACGCGGTTACGGTTCGATGCACGCATGACGAGCATATAATCAATCATTTCTTTGGTGATACCATCCTTGATTGCCACTACGCCGTCCGGCCCGGAGATAGCTACTACCTTAGCGCCCAACTCTACGGCTTTCGTCGCTGCGCCCCATGCTACGTTTCCGAAGCCGGAGAGCGCCACTTTCTTGCCTTTGATATCTTTGCCGGCCTTATGCAGCAGGTGTTGCGTGAAATAGAGTGCGCCGAAACCGGTAGCCTCCGGACGGAGTATCGAACCGCCCCATGTCATTCCTTTGCCGGTAAGCACGCCGGTATGATATTCGCGTGCGAGTTTCTGATACATACCGTTGAGGAAACCTATCTCACGACCGCCAACGCCAACGTCACCCGCCGGAATATCCTGATCCGGACCGATGCAACGCCAGAGTTCGAGCATAAAGGCCTGGCAGAAACGCATGATCTCAGCGTCGGATTTACCCACCGGATCAAAGTCCGAACCTCCCTTCGCACCTCCCATCGGCAGCGTCGTCAGGGCATTTTTGAAAGTCTGCTCGAAACCGAGGAACTTAAGCATCGACGGCGTCACGGCACGGTGGAAACGCAAACCGCCTTTATACGGACCGATGGCGCTGTTGAACTGCACGCGATAACCGAGGTTCGTCTGTACCTCACCCTGGTCGTCTATCCATGTGACGCGGAAAGTGAAGATGCGGTCGGGTTCTACCATTCGCTCGATGATCTTCGCTTCTTCGAACTCGGGGTGTTGGTTATACACCTCTTCAATGGATTCTAACACTTCCTGAACGGCCTGCAGGTACTCTGCTTCACCCGGATGTTTCGCAGCCAAACGCTGCATAATGTCTTGTACTTTCATTGTTTTATGTGTTTTAAATGGTATGTAATTTATATTGTAAAATAAACTAACGTACTAATCGGACGCAGTCGCCGAAATATGCAAAACCGTCTGCATTTTTCACTATCATATACGAATAGAAGCATAGGCTCCACGATTTACTCCCATACGAATGGGTAGTTGACCAATAGTTTCCGTATCCAGAATACCAATCCATAGTCGTTCCTTCTCTTGATTTTTCTGTAGGCAGGAATACTGCTCCGGCTTGCTCCATTCGGGACCATTCTGACAATGCAATGTCATTAACTGTTTCATACCCATTGTTACCGCTATTGGGAGCTAACCCGCTGTTGAAAGCGATTTCGGGGATGTCCATCCATTCATCGGGAAGCAGAATCAGTCCGTCTACTCCGCAGACACGTCCTACGCCAAATAAAGAAGAGGCACGCGGACGTCCTTCGATGATATATAGCCACTCGTCCTTGCTAAGTGTACGCCACTGGTCGGGTGAGTCGCCGCCATTAGAGATTTTATTCGTTCCCCAATCTACAAAAGTGCTATAATCGCTTCCTGTGGTTGTCGCGAGCGTAGGGTTATTGCCGGTTCCCCATCCGAACAAGTCTATCCATCCGTTGTAAGTGTCAGAGATTTTGGTATTGTCATCACCAACGACTTCCCATTGATGCTCTGCAAATGCCCATTTCTTATTTAAGGGGTGATATCGCAAGTTACCTTTAGAGAAACGCACTTTCAGGGTTTCCGATACAGAGAACTCGCCGGGTAGTTCCCCTTGGTATAGCGCTTTGCGTTCAATGGTCAAAGTTGCAGAACCGTCACCGTTAGAGAAAAGGACTTTGGCGGAACCCTCAATTCCCTGGGACACGGTAACCGTAACAAAGGCATCACCTTGACCTGAATTGGGAGAAAGAGACACCCAAGTCTGATTGGAAGTAGCAGTCCAATCTTTCTTTGATGTAACAGTCACGACAAAAGTTCCCCCATAAGAAGTTACCGTTTTGATTGCCGGGTCGCAACTAATAGAGCTGTCAGTAGTTTTGTCCTCGGAAGATTTTCCCTCGGAAGATTTACCTTCAGGAGCATTCTCATTGCAAGCAACAAAAGCAAGTGTTGCAATTAACAGATAGAAGAATCTTTTCATATCAATTGGGTATTTAGTTACATTTTTTACCATCTATTATCTGCGGCAGAGGTCATTCAAACCTTTGCGCCTGCAAAATTACAAAAAAAAAATGACATACACAATAGTGTATGCCACTTTTCGAGATTTTTTTCTTTTTATTGGCCTACACCGCCACCTCCGCCAAGACGCGAAGACTCATCGAGTTCGCCGACTTTACGGTGCTTATGTTGCTGATACTGACCGAACATCCAAGTGAGCGAAAACATGACACGTTGCTGGCGGATGGTGTTTTTATACCACGAGCGGTTACCAGGTTCCTGGCCCATATCTTCGTTGCGGAAACTGAGCGAACGCAACAGATCCTGCACGTTGAGGTTGAAGATCAGGCCTTTTTTCATGTACATCTTACGGATTCCGAAAGAAGCGAAATAGGTGCTGCCGGATTTATTATAGCCGGTGAGCATCGGCGACGACCAGTTCGCATCGAAGGTAAGCGTCCAATCCTTCGGCAAGTATGCGGAGAGTGTTCCGCCGACGTAGCCATAGTGACTCTTCATGATATAATCCGGTGTACCATCGTCTTGTTTGTCATAGGATTTGTTGATAAAATGCAGCCATCCGGCATTCACCGTGAGCGCCAGCCATGCACCGGATAATTTACGATTTAGACATTTACCATTTACCATTTGGCTTTCTGCGGAAGACACGCAGAAACTGCCGCTCGCCTAAACAGGCAATAGATGCCATCTCTGCCGCCGATATATTTCCTTTGACCTCATCGCAGGCCGCGATCACTTTTCTAATACGCGTGTAGTTGGCATCCTCTTTTGTCTGAATGCGCCCCATAAAGAACGAATCGATTAACGGCGCAATCTGTTCTGCTTGCGGAGCGGACTTGAAGATCCTGTCTAACTGCAGCAAGCCCTCTTCGCCGGAGGAATCACTCGCTTTCAGCACTTTGCCGGATAGCTGCTGCAGGTCGATACCTGTCAAGACATGCATGCCTCCCGGTTCAAAATCCAACATCATTCCTTCAAACCAACCGCGGAGGGTGGTTAAACCCAAGGTTTTCTGATTCGCTCCAAGTAGCGTCAGGCCATCTGCTTTAGTGCCGGCAATTTCTATCTCCGCATTTCTGACAAAGACGAAACTGCCGTAGTTGGGTAACAAAGGCTGCACATGCTTCCCGTTCACAAAACGAGGATCATCCGCCGGCGGCGTCATGGTATCGGTCGTACCCTCTGCCCGCACAAACACATAACGGGAGATATAGGGTCGCAAGACCTCCGCAGGATAGATAATCTGAAAATACATTAGCTTTTTTGTTTATGCAAGTAGATATAGAAAGTCGTACCTTTGGACGATGTCTCAAACTCAATACGGCCGCCCGAACCCTCCACGATATGCTTGGAGATAGCCAGTCCCAGACCGTTGCCGTTGCTCTTCGTTGTGAAGTTAGGCTGGAAGATTCGCGCCTGGATATTTTCCGGAATGCCGGTACCGTCATCGGAAATGGAGATTTGCACTTCGCGGTCCGAATAAGCGGTATTGAGCACGACGATAATATCCGTCGGCGAAGCCTGCAAGGCGTTGCGGATGATGTTCACAAAAACCTGCGATATCTGCTCTTTGTCGGCACGAACGACGACGCCGGAGTCGGGACCCACATAACGAACGGGAATCTGCTCGTCGTTCTCGCGCTGAAGGGTAATGACGTTCGACAGTTTCTCCGCGACATCCACTTCGGTCGTAACGACCTCCGGCTGTTTGGCGAACGCAGAGAAAGACTGCGCTATATGCGCCAGATTGTCAATCTCATCGATGAGCATCTTCGTCGTCTTGTCAAAATACGCGTCAAACTGGTCCGTGCCGCGCTTGAGTTGGAGCTTCTGAACCGACAATTTCATCGGCGTCAAGGGGTTGTTGATCTCATGGGCAATCTGCCGTGCCATCGTTCGCCATGCGCCCTCACGCTCGGAGTTAGCCAGTTTTTCCGCGCTCTCCTCTACCCGATCGACCAACATATTATACCTTTCCACCAGCGCACCCAACTCGTCATGATACGGGTAATCAATGTGATTCTCCTTCGCACCAATCTCAAACTGCCGCATCTTATCCGTCAGCATCGATATCGGCGCCGTCATCGATTTGGCAGCTGCGAAAGAGAAGAACAGCGCCAACAGCAGCACAATGATATATGGAGGCAGCAGACGAGCCAGCAGCGCA
>Ga0247610_10004359_pt1 | contig 15166 bp, 13 predicted proteins | sample 174DNAGHGhighgp2_FD_193483 | JGI IMG/M metagenome (GOLD analysis project Ga0247610, IMG submission 193483) | Sheep rumen microbial communities from Palmerston North, Manawatu-Wanganui, New Zealand - 1742 DNA GHGhigh gp2 | ecosystem: Host-associated > Mammals > Digestive system > Stomach > Rumen... | reverse complement strand
AACATGGAGGACGGCTCACTGAAAAAGGAGGAATTCGGCGACTTCAAGTTTGTGCCGATGCTGAAGGAGATTGGGAATGACTGAGCATCACAGTAATTGTGTCAAATCATAATACATCGAAACAGTATCCTTTTCCGTGTTTTCAGATTCACTTGGTTTCAAAAACTTAAACCCGTTCTTTTGATAGAATGGAATAGCTTCTTTCAGGGCATCAACAGTAACAAAAGCACACCCTGTGCGATTATTCGTAATAAAAGTATCCTTCACAAAATTGACAATCAAACGTCCTAAATGTTCGTTTTGGTGTTTTTTGTTCACTCCTAAACGTCCAATTTTCACTGCTGGATAATCACTGCGATGTTTGCTGTGCGGGAACTCTTTCTTGATTTTGCGCCACGTTGCCTTGTCGCTTTCGTTAATTGAGATTCTATCGTTTGAAACGGAGAAAAAAGCCAATAGTTCCGTATCATTTTCAAGGAGGTATGTGACTGCCAATAAATGACTGGAATACGCTTTTGCGTCATGCAGCAAAAAGTCGTTCAAATCAGCATTACCACAATCAAATGGCTTTAGGGGATACTCTTGGGTGAGTCTTACGATTCTACGATTGTCCTGCATAGGTCTCCGTTAAAAATCAAAAGTAAGCATAGCGCGAATAATATCAGCATCAGCCTTCACGCGTTTCTTTTCCTCCTCCGAGGCGTGCGTCCCCTTCTCCATTTCTGCGATAAAAGCAAGGGCATCGCTACCTTCCAATACGGGTGTTGCTTCAATTGGTTTTGCCATCTTTACTCTCCTTTTTATGATTTACGACTGCAAAAATACACATTTTCTGACTCATCGCATGGGGACGGCTCTTTTTTCCGCGGTGTTAGGCTTGTACTGATGCTGAAAGAGATTGGGAATGATTAAAACCTTAGCCTAAACTAATCACGTACCACCTATTTAAGGAGGGTATATACCACCTTTTGAACAATTGCAAAAATACAAAGAAAAAGAAACTACCCCAAAAAAGTATATTATCTCTTTTCAAGTATGCAGAAAACCTGCAAGGTTAGATCTTTATTTTGTAGAAAAATATCATACCACTATGAAGCTTTTGTTTATTATCGGATGCTTTTTGTATGTCCTTTCAGAGTGTGGCGAATCTCTTTTTGGCAAAGGAGGCAAAAAGTAATCTTTAATACGTTTTTTTCTGTAATTTTGTCACCACAGAAAGAACATTACCATGCCAGTAGATAGACAAGTCTTAATTCGATATAGAGTGCTAAACCGCTGTTTAAGAAATGCACATCGCGAGTTTGACATCAATGCTCTACTTGATGCCGTAAACCGCGAGTTGGAAAAGCATGATTGCCAGCCCATAAGCGAAAGAACGCTTCGGGCCGACATTCAACGCTTGCAAGAACCACCTTATAATATTGAACTTGACGAGTCCTTGAAAAGCGGCAAACGCCGACTCTACAGGTATTCCGACGTTTCGTTTTCTTTGCCGATGGTGACGCTTGACGATGAGGAAAAAGAAATGCTAAAGAAAACAATCGGGATGCTGTCGCAGTACGACGACATTCCACAATATCAATGGATGCTGACCCTTCTTTCACAGATCGAGAACGGTAATGGCTGGGAAGGCGACAAACGATTTGTCGAGTTCCAAAATAATGCTGACTTGGTGGGCATCGGGCATTTTCAGGCATTATTGGGCGCCATCATCAACAAGCAGCCTCTGAGCATTTCGTACAAGCCATTCGGCAAGTCTGAACGGAGCATGAACATACATCCATATTACCTGAAGCAATACAACGACAGGTGGTTTCTCGTGGCAAAAACGGAAGGTTTCGACGACCTTTCAGTATTGGCCATTGATAGGATTGATTCCATAAAAACGCTGCACATTCCATTCATTGAATCCAATGTGGATATGGAAGACTATTTCGGGGATTCGGTTGGTGTAACCGTGTTTCCCGACCGTCCCATTGAGGAAGTCAGGCTGCGTGTCAATGCGAAGCGGTATCCTTACATTGCCACAAAACCTATTCATTGGTCGCAGACTGAGTTGAAAGATGAAGCCACGGAAGAATACCGCATTGTCAGGTTGAAAGTGCGCATTAACAATGAGTTGGAGACCCTGATTCTTAGTTATGGTGAGGATGTTGAGGTGTTGGCACCTGAAAGCCTGCGCCAGACCATAGGTGAGAAAATAAAAAAGTTGGCGAGAAAATATAACGATGAAGAAAAGTTGCAAAGATAGGCTGTACTTTTGCGACATAAAACAATAAACCAACATTCAGTACAAACTCTAAATTGTTTCGTTATGGCAGAGAATAGTTTGCAGAACCAAAAGAAGGAAGTTTCACTGATATTAGATAATAAAAGTGGAAATGACAATATAAAGACTAAAATTGAAGCGTTGGATTGGAATTACACTTGTGATTCTGCGATTAAATTTCTCAAGGGTTTTGATGGTATTGAAGAAAAGAAACGAAAGGTCGGCGTTGATAGTCTTGAAGAAATAAGGAAAACAATTTTAGATGCAATGAGATTGAGTTCGTTTGAAGAGTTGTATAAAGAGTATAGTTTAATTGTGGATTTAACTACTGAGGATAATGTATTCTATGTAAATGGTACTTTTGTGAATGTTGAAGATTTTTCACTACAGGAATTCATAACCAATCATATTAGTGATACGACGACTTTGTTTTTAAAAACGCTTGATTTTGACATCAATAAGGATTCTTTACTTTCATTTCGAAAGTGGGTCATTGAGAATAGATTCTTGCACGGGGTTATCCAATTACCAGCAACCGATGACACAGGTCAACTTCTTATCATCAAAAAACAATCAATAGACAAAATTTATTTTGTAGATGCCAGAGGTGGTTATGTGAAAGACAAAAAAGTGGATATTGGAAAGGTGATTTCAACTATTGAAGAGAAAGATTCGGAGCACTATTTAGAATTACCTATTGATGCATTTCTCTCAAATAATAGCCAATATACTATTATTGTCAAGAGGCAGTTTGCCCAAAGATTGGTTTCAACTCCTAAAGAAGGGGAATTATTGGTGCCCCTGAAAGAATTGGTCGATCTATATGAATCGAAAGTTCAAGAGGATGTTCATTGTTATTTTTTGAATAGGCCATATTATTTTTCAAATGATTTGCACGAACCGTTAGAGGCTGTTATGATGCCTCAGGCTCGAAGAGTCCCTGATGAAGAATTCTTCTTATTCAAATGGGATGATGCATGTGATGAGTTTTTGTGCGCGTATCAAACAGAAATAGACTATTTAGATTTAGACCACGATCTTTCTACTGGCATTGAAGATAATTATGACACAGATAAAAAACCAATTATCTGCACATACCCAAATTCGATTATTTTCAAACTAAAAGAAAAACCGGCTGTACCAATTGATCCTTATTATTTGAAGAAATTATTCTATTCCTCGGAATCATCGGAAGGAGTCATTGCCCAATTGAACTATTACAAACTTCCATATTGTGATTTTTCAATGAATAATGAAGATTTCCTATCTATTGTAGTTGCCATTCCATCAATAGAAGAGCAGCAGCGAATCCTCGATATTGACAGACAGAAAGCCCTTGTCGACACGCAAGAAGAAATCAAGAAAAATTTCGAGTCGTACAAGCAAGATATACGCATGAAGAAACATGCCTTGGCGCAGACGCTTCGTGTGATGAAAGGCTGGTGGATGAATTTGCAGATGGCGCGAGAAAACGGCAATGGCGTAATTGATGACACAGCAACCATTGGGCAGTTGCATCCTATCGCTGTCAAAGACATTTTCGGAAATATTGACCACGAAATAAACATGTTGTTCAAACAAGTGAACTCGTTTAACATGGGCGATACGATGAAGGTGGATGTTTTTGATGCCAAGGATTTCATTCAGCAGTATGTGAACCATCACGACCCAATGTTTGAGTACCAATGTAAATTGCCCGAAAAAGCGGCCAATATTCGTTTTCCCAAAGAAGCATTTCAAATCATTTTGGATAATATTTCTTCCAATGCTTGTTCTCATGGTTTCAAGGGGAGGGAAAAGGAGAAAAACATTATTCGGATAATAGCGGAAATAAAAGGCCAAGATTTAATCATTCGTGTAGACAATAACGGCAAACCTATGCCCGTTGGAATGACAGCCGAAAAAGTTTTCACTTACGGTGATACTACAGAAGAAGGGTCTGACGAGCATGGCGGTTTGGGAGGCTACCAGATTAAAGACCTGATGACAAAGTTTGGAGGAGAGGTAGATTTGGAATTGAACGCAGAAGCCGATTTCCCCGTGGCTTATAAATTGGTTTTCAGAGACGTTAACATATACAAATAACAAAAGTATGAGGGATAAGGTATTTTACAAGGTTCTTTTGGTAGACGACAATGATGCTTTGGGAGCCTCGCTACAGCCACAAGCCGAAAGATACAGTTTAGACTTGCAACAACGCGAGTGCTGGGAAGACGCCAAGCAGGTACTTTCCAATAAGAACAGCTTTCTTGAATGGGATGCTATTATACTTGATGCGAACTGCGTGGATAAAAAAGGAAATCCACCAGACTTGCATTTTCTTACACCTGCGTTGAACGATTTGAATAGTCTTTTTGTAACACATGGGACTAGTATTCCTTGGTATGTGCTTACTGCAGGTGGCAAAGAAGAATTTGATTTTGTGATGGAAGACATAAGGCGCATTTCTCGTGATGAAACATGGGGCAACATGCTTTATTTCAAACATGAACCAGCTGATGACAATGGTAAAGATGATGTTATCCGTTTGTTTGAGAACATACAAAGAGCAGCACCACTTAGAACAAGAAATAAAATCAAGCATCAGTATTCCGCTTTGTTTGAGGTAATGAAATCATGTCAATTTGAGCCTGAAAGCGAGGATATTATGATAAGTATTCTTTCCGCCCTGCATTTCCCTGAAGAAAACAAAGGCTTTGACCCTGTTCTGTATTATAACAGACTCAGGCAAATGGTAGAATATCTTTTCAGGGCGGCGAATAAAATTGGGCTGCTTCCAGATTATTTCATTGAAGGAGGGAAGGTTAATCTTCAAGGTTCCAGCCTATATTTGGATGACAAACCTTTCACTCCAAGCAAGGATTCAACAATACTTTCTATTCGTTACGGTGAAGAGGGCGAGAGGGTTTTCCATAAGAATATAGCAAGTATTGTCAAAAACGTTTTAAGCGTTACTAGTCATCATTCTCACACGATAGAAATTGATAAAGAGGATGAAAAAGAATTGTTGGCTTATTATTTAGAAACTCGTTCTCCAAACCTGTTGTTTGGCTATGCTCTCCAGCTATGCGAGGTGATTATTTGGTTCGGCAATTACGCCAAAAGCCATAATGACAGGGAAGCCAATTTGGCGAAATGCAAGGTGGTGAAAAAAGAAACTGAATCCATATTGGAACAAAAGCCAGTAATTGAAGAATATGAAGGCAAAAGTTTTCTTCTTGAACAAGATGATAAAGGAATTCTTCATGCTGGTTTTTGTTTTGTTCACCAAAAGCATCAAGAGAAATTGGGGCAAATGGTCTTCCTTAAAAACGTTGTTCAAAACACAGATAAAGCAACGAGAAATCTCTACCCGTATTACGCACATACAGTAAGGTTCATTGAAAAGACGAAAAAAGCCACCCAAGATTACTCATAACCTAGATGATTGACAACTATTACAAAAGCTTTCCTACGCGATCATCAACGAAACCGCTGCAATCTTAATCAAATTGCAGCGGCTTCGTTTTATTTGAATATTTAGCTTAAGTCACTTCTTAAAAATACTCCCCAAAATCGAGCGAACGATGCTTTTGCCTAAGCTTCGTCCTATGGTAGTAGCCGTGGTGTTCAAGGTCTTTTCGACAGCCTTGCGACCGGCAGATTTCTTCCTTGTGCCCGAAGATTTCTTCTCCTTGGCTCTTTCCTTTTCCTTGGCTTCCTTGGCCTTCCGTTTTTCTTCCTCTTCGGCTTCTTTCTGGAGGCGCTTCTCTTCTTGTTTTTGTTGTTCCACAAGCATTTCGTATGCGCTTTCGCGATCGAAGCTCTTGTCGTAGACTCCGTAAAGTCGGGAATTGCGAATCAATTTGCTGCGCTGCTCGTCGGTGATGGCACCGATTTGGCTCAGCGGGAAGAGAATCTTGGCGCGCTCCACGATGCAAGGCGCACCTTTTTCATCCAACAACGAGACCAAAGCCTCGCCTGTGCCCAGTTCAAGGATGGCCGCTTCGGTGTTGAAGCTCGGATTGGCGCGGAAGGTCTGTGCAGCGGCTTTCACGGCCTTCTGTTCTTTTGGCGTATAGGCCCTGAGTCCATGAAGGACGCGGTTGCCGAGCTGTCCAGCAATGGCCTCTGGAATGTCGTCGGGGCTTTGTGTGACGAAATACACACCCACACCCTTCGAACGCACCAGACGGATGACCTGCTCAATCTTGTCGACCAAAGCCTTGGAGGTGTCTTTGAACAGCATGTGGGCCTCGTCGAAGAAGAAGATGAGCTTGGGCATGGGCAGGTCGCCGACCTCTGGCAGCTGGGTGTATAGCTCGCTCAGCAGCCACAGCAGGAAGGTGGAATAGAGTTTCGGGTTGAGCATCAGCTTGTCGGCAGCCAACACGTTCATCACGCCCTTGCCGTTTTCGGTCTGGAGGAAATCGAACACGTTGAAGTCAGGCTCACCGAAGAACAAGTCGCCGCCTTCTGCCTCCAAAGCCAACAAGGCACGTTGGATGGCACCCACACTCATCGAGGTGATGGTGCCGTAGGTGGTGGTGAACTCCCTGGCGTTTTTGGCCACATAGTCGAGCATCATGCGCAGGTCTTTCATGTCGATGAGCAACAGACCACGATCATCGGCAATCTTAAAGACGATGTTGAGGATGCCTGTTTGGGTCTCGTTGAGGCCAAGCAGTCGGGCCAGGAGTTGCGGTCCCATGTCGGAGATGGTGGCTCGCAGCGGATGGCCTTGTTCGCCATACACGTCGAAGAAGCGAGTCGGGCAGCCATGGAAGTTCGGGTTCTCGATGCCAAACTCAGGGCAGCGTTTTTCAATGAAGCCGCTCATCTTTCCCGCTTGGCTGATGCCCGACAGGTCGCCTTTCATGTCGGCCATGAAACACGGTACGCCAGCCTGGCTGAAGCTTTCGGCGATGACTTGCAAGGTGACGGTCTTACCCGTACCCGTGGCACCGGCAATCAAGCCGTGGCGGTTGGCCATTTTGCCCACCATATAGAGCGGGCCGTTGTCGCAATGCGCAATGTAAAGTTGGTTGTCGTCAGTGAACATATTATTAAGATTTTATTATTTCAAGATTTCAGATTTCAAGATTCAAGATTTAAAATTTCAAAATTCAAAGATTTAAGATTTCAGCATTTTACTTTTATCTGGATTGCTTCGTTCCTCGCAATGACGCAAAGCGTCCACATTCAGCATTCCTTATTCCTCATTCCACATTCAGCATTCAGCATTTATCTTAAAGCGGATATATTTGATAGTAAGCCCCTGGTCGAGCCACATTTGTTCGTAGAAGGTGCGGATGGTTTTCACTTCGAGGGCTTCGTCGGTGGCATAAAGGTCATCGGTGGCGAAGAGCAACGGCAGACCTTGTTTTTCGACCACGTCATGCAGCGTGAATTCGTACATGATAGGGCTGTCGGTCTTGAGGTTGAGGATACCATCGGGCCTGACGATTTTGCGGTAGCGTTCAAGGAATTCTGGCGAGGTAAGGCGATGCCTCGCGTTGCGCACGCCCTCTCCGGGATGCGGGTCAGGGAAAGTGACCCAAATCTCCGCCACTTCGTCCTTGGCGAAGAAATGCTCGATTTGATCGATGCGGGCACGAAGAAACGCCACGTTCTTCAAGCCTTCCTCGTTGCTTTGCTTCAGTCCGCGCCAGATGCGCGCGCCTTTGATGTCGACGCCGATATAGTTGATGTCGCTATGGGCACGAGCCAACCCAACAGTATATTCTCCCTTGCCACAGCCCAATTCCAGCACAATGGGATTGTCGTTGTGGAAAAAGTCGGAATGCCACTTGCCTTGCAGCGGGAAGCCTTCGCCCATGATGCGTTCGTAGCTGTACTCGAACAGGTTGGGGAAGGTCTTGTTTTCGGCAAAGCGCTCTAGTTTGTTTTTCTTTGACATGGTAGGTTATGTGTTATGCCAATGGGTTCTCCCAAAGTTATTATCTGATGCCCACTCAGGGCTTGAGTATCCAAGCTTTATATTCAGTGTTGGCTCTAATCTCGCGCAAGGCGGCTGTAGCTTCCTCGTCGGTGGCATAGCTTCCAAACGAGACGAACCACTTGCTGCCCCGCAGCTCATAGAAGGCCGACGAATAGCCTTGCTCTTTCAGCGTGTTGGCCAATCGCGCCGCGTTCTCTTCCTGTCCGAAGCAACCCGCGATGATGCGGATGTTGGCTTCAGGTATTTCCACCACGGGTTCAACGACCGATGGCTCAACAACCACAGGTTCCTCAACAGTCTCTTGTTCAACGGGTTGCACAACGGTATCGGTCAAAACGGGTTCTGTCGCTGCCGCTTGTTTTTCCACAAATCCCGTCATCGCATCCCAATCCACCGAATAACTCGGCAGAGTGACATGGAGCGGCTCGGTAGCGGTCGGGCGTTTCGGCTTGAACCATTGGCCGAAGTCGACAATCTTGAAATAATGTAAACCAAAACCGATAGCAGCCAAGAGCAACATTGCGAGCAACACCCAAATCCAGCCTCGATGCGGTCTGTCGTCGTCATCATCGTCATAGCTGTCGTCATCATCGTCATAACTATCGTGCTTATGCACAGCCTTTTCGTCGACAGTCACAGGCGTATTCTTGTCTTTCTGCTGCTTTTCGATCTCCTCTTTGATTTCGTCTTTGGTCTTGGAGCGCAGCACAGGTTCGGGCGAGAAGTCGCACAAACCGAAGGCGTCGGCATTGTAATTGATGGTAGGTTCCTGCTCGAAAACAAGGTCACCAGCCCAGTCGTAGCTCAGCTTTCCCACGTTGGGAAGTGTCACTTTTTTGCCTTCTTTCAGGCTGTTGAAACTGTCGGAAACGAACATCGCCAGCAGGCGGCGCGCCTCCTCTTCAGGTATGTCGTTTTTCTCCGACATATAGCTAATAACCAAATCGTTATCCTCGCGCAAAGCAGCATCGAAACTGATTTCACTCGTGGGCATGGCGAAATAATTCGCCACGGGGTTCACCTTGGCCGCGACGGGTTTCTTCACAAAGGCGCCCAATCCCGGCACCACCACGGTGTCGCGCACAAACAAGAGGTCGGATATGGCTTCAGCGATGGAAATCATTATTACAGGTTTTGGCTTTGGGCGTAGTCGTTGGCCCTGAAAAGGTCGTTGGGCACGTCAATGGAAAAGTGCTCTATATCGGTGATGCCCATGCGAATGCTGAGGCCGTTTTCGAGCCAACGCAACTGCTCGAGTGATTCGGCCATCTCAAGTCGCGTAGGCTCCATCTTGGCGATTTGGCACAAGGTGTCGGTCTTGTAGGCATAGAGGCCGATATGTTTGTAGAAAACGCCTTTGGCAAGCCAATCCTTACGGTCGATGTTGCGCATGAAAGGGATGGGGTTACGGCTGAAATACAGCGCGTTGTCACATTTATCCATCACTACCTTGACCACATTGGGGCTGAACAGCTCGTCCTCCTCGTTGATGCGCCTCGCCAAGGAAGCGATTTGTGTGTCATCCAACGAAATCAAGTCGACGACTTGGTTGATTTGCTCCGGGTCGATGAAAGGCTCATCTCCTTGAATATTTACAACGGCATCGTAAGTATCATCCAGCATATACAAGGCTTCGCGGCAGCGGTCGGTGCCCGAAGGATGGTTGGGATCGGTCAGCACATACTGTCCACCGAACTTCAGCACTTCGTCGGCGATGCGCATATCGTCGGTGGCCACCACGACAGCGTCAAGCTTCGACTTCCATGCCTGTTCAGTCACGCGTTGAATCATGGTCTTTCCTTTAATCATGGCCAATGGCTTGCCTGGGAAGCGCGTCGAATTATATCGAGAGGGGATGACTCCTATTATTTTCATGGATTAAGTTTTTTATCTTGATTATGAGAATTATATCATTGAATTGGAAAGACTTATCTCAGGCGACTCTCTTCTTGATTAGAACAAGCCGTTGAGCGAGGCTTCGATTCGGTCGACCACAGTACTCAGGTCCTCGGGATTCTCAAGTTCGATGTTGTCAGTATCGATAATGAGGAGCTTGCCGTCATTGTATTCGCTGATCCACTTCTCATAGCGCTCGTTAAGGTTGGTCAGATAGCTGATGCTGATGCTTTGCTCGAATTCGCGTTTGCGCTTGGCGATGTGGCGAATCAAAGTCGGCACCGAGGCGCGAAGGTAAATCAGGAGGTCGGGCGGTTGAAGGAACTTAGTCATCAGCTCAAACAACGACTGATAGTTTTCGAAATCGCGGGTCTCCATCAGCCCCATCGAATAGAGGTTGGCCGCGAAGATGTAGGCATCCTCATAAATGGTGCGGTCCTGGATGACATCCTCGCCGCTCTTGCGGATGTCCATCACCTGACGGAAGCGGCTGTTGAGGAAGAACACCTGGATGTTGAACGACCAGCGTTGCATGTCCTCGTAGAAACTATCCAAGTAGGGATTGTTTGCAACTTCCTCATAATGAGGCTTCCAGTTGAAATGCTTGGCCAAAAGACCCGTAAGCGTGGTCTTGCCTGAGCCGATATTGCCTGCTACTGCGATGTGCATGATGCTTGAGTTTTTGTATGGTGAAAGAAGTGGCTAAATTAAGGAAAAGTCCCGAATATGCGGAATTTTTTTTGCAGAAAAATGCTATTCTGCTAAAAATCAACAAGCTGCATTGCATCGTCGTTCCTCCTCACAAATCGCAGATTAGCTACGCTGAATCGGAGATTTCGACGTAGTCAATGACGCGAAGCGACAACTGACAACTGATAACTGGTAACTGACAACTACTTGGGGGCCTTAATCAGCAAATAAACACCGAGGATGGCAAAGATGAAATTGGGGATCCAAACAGCCATGAAGGGTGAGAGGCTACCCGAGATGGCGTACGACTTGGAGATTTGCATGAAGAGGATGTAAGAGAAGGCGATGGTGATGCCCAGGCCGAGGTGCATTCCGATGCCGCCTCGTGTCTTGCGGCTCGACAGCGCTGCGCCAATCAGCGTGAGGATGATGATGGCTGCCGGTGCTGCCATGCGACGATGCATCTCCACCTTGTATTCCATCACGCCCTCCGAGCCTTTCTCCTCCATCGACTGGATGTGGTCGCGCAGCTCGAAATAGTTCATCTCCTCGAAGTCTTCCTTCATCGTGTAGAGGTCCTTGGGATAGAGATTGAGCAAAGTCCGATAGTCGCGCCCCTGCTCGATACGTTCCTCGTCACCGTCGATATAGCGGAGGGTGTAAGGGTCTATCTTCCAACTGTTCTCGGCCACAGAATCGTGATAGAGCACATCCGACAACGCCTTGAATTTCAGTTCGCTACCATCATATTTCTCCCACGCAAACTTAAAACCATACTGACGCGAAAAGTTGTAGCTCTCCACATAGACATATTCGTCCTTCCCCACCTGAATGTGCACATTGCGGCCTGCACTTTGCGTCAGGCGTTCCATATATTCGTCCTTGAACTTTCGTCGGATTTCGTTGGTCTTGGGAATCAAGAAGTTACCGAGATAAAGCGACATGACCGCGATGGTGACCGCCGCCATTATGTAGGGGTAAAGGAAACGCCAAAAGCTGATGCCGCTGCTGAGAATGGCGATGATTTCGGTGCGCAACGCCATCTTGGAGGTGAAAAACACCACGGCGATGAAGGCGAAAAGGTGGATGTAGAGATTGATATAATAAGGTATCGACATGACGTAATAGTCCACTACCACCCGCTGCCAAGGCGCGTTGTGTTTCAGGAAGCTGTCGATGTTCTCCGAAACGTCGAAAATCATGACGATGACGATGAGCATCGAGATGGCGAAGAAAAACGTGCCGATGAACTTCTTGAATATGTAGAGGTCTATTTTTTTCATTCCATGAGGGGTTGGTTAGACACGGGACGCGAGACGGCGGGACGGCGGGCCTTCGACAGGCTCAGGCGCCGAGTGCGGGGCTACAGACGTCGGGTGACTTGGGGGAGCATCAGGTCGCGCCAGGTGGTGAAGTCGCCGTCGATAATGTGTTTGCGGGCTTCGCGCACCAGCCAGAGGTAGAAACCGAGGTTGTGTAAGCTGGCAATCATGGGGCCGAGGCTCTCCCCTGCCACGAACAAATGACGCAGATAGGCTTTGGAATATTGTGTGTCGACGAAAGTTTCACCCATGGGGTCCAATGGCGAGAAGTCGGTTTTCCACTTCTCGTTTTTCATGTTCATAATGCCTTCGGAGGTGAAAATCATGCCGTTGCGGCCATTGCGAGTGGGCATCACGCAATCGAACATGTCGACGCCACGCGAGATGCTTTCGAGAATGTTGGCGGGGGTGCCTACGCCCATCAGGTAACGCGGACGGTCCTTAGGCAAGATAGTGTTGACCAGTTCAATCATCTCATACATCTTCTCGGTAGGCTCGCCCACGGCCAAACCGCCAATGGCATTGCCGTCAGCGTTTTTTGAGGCGATGTGCTCAGCCGAGCGTTCACGCAAGTCGCGGTAGACGCAGCCTTGCACGATGGGAAACAGTGCCTGCTCATAGCCATACCTCGGTTCGGTGGCCGCAAAGCGCTCGCAGCAACGGTCGAGCCAGCGGTGGGTGCGTTCCATCGACTGTCGCGCGTATGCATAATCGGCGGTGCCGGGCGTACATTCATCGAAGGCCATCATGATGTCGGCCCCGATACTACGCTCAATGTCCATCACACGCTCGGGCGTAAACAGATGCCGTGAGCCATCGATGTGCGACTGGAAAGTGACGCCCTCCTCCTTCATCTTGCGGATGCCCGTGAGCGAAAACACCTGAAATCCACCGCTGTCGGTCAATATTGGGCGATCCCAGCCGTTGAACTTATGGAGTCCGCCTGCGGCTTCGAGCACGTCCAAGCCCGGACGAAGGTAAAGATGATAGGTGTTGCCAAGGATAATCTGAGCCCGCACCTCGTCGTGCACATCGCGGATATGGCAAGCCTTGACTGTGCCCACCGTGCCTACCGGCATGAAGATAGGAGTCTCAATTAGGCCATGGTCTGTTTGCAAGACACCCGCTCTGGCGTTGCTTTTCGCGTCGTTGGAAACTATGCTGTATTTCATTCGTACTATTTTCGTGCAAAAGTACGACTTTTTTCAACACTTTTTCCTATTTTTGCAATCATAAAAACAATCGCATCATGCAGTTCAGCTTCAATTATAACAACTTAAGTTTCATTATTTTAATCGTTTTCGGAGTTTGCCTCCTCATCCAGCTGCTCTATCATTGGCTGATGTTTTCGCGCGTGGCCTTCCACAAAAACCACCATCATCCTAAAACTGACGGTGAGCTGGAGCCAGTGTCGATAGTGCTTTGTGCGCGAGATGCCTACGAATATCTCGTCGAGTTGATTCCCGTGTTGCTTGGTCAGGACTACCCTGATTTTGAGGTCGTCATCGTCAACGACTGCTCCGACGACGAGACCGAGGAATACCTCAAGGACCTTGAGCGCAGGGAGCCGCGCATCAAGCCCGTGCAGCTCAAGCAGCACCTCAACTTCTTTAACGGCAAGAAATTCCCGCTCTCGATGGGCATCAAGTCGGCGCAAAACGACCTCATCGTGCTCACCGATTGCAACTGTATGCCTTCCAACGACCAATGGTTGCGCAGCGTGGTGAACTGCTATGGCAAAAACACCGAAGTGGTCATCGGCTACAGCCCCTTCTTCCAAAAGAAAGGCCTGCTCAACCAGCTGATGCGCTTCGATGCCTTGCAAAATGCCCTACTCTACCTCTCTGCAGCCCTGAAAGGCCGTCCTTACATGGGCATTGGGAAGAACCTTTCCTATCGCAAGGAGCTGTTTTACAGAAACAAAGGCTTCACTTCACACTACACCACCTCTGTAGGCGACGACGACCTGTTTGTCAACCAAGTGGCCACCAAAAAGAACACTGAAGTGCTGATTGACGCCGACAATGTCATCCACACCACCCCAACCAGCAACTTCCACCTGTGGATGCGGCAGAAGAGCAGCCGCTACTCCACCATTCCCCAATACAGCGCGCCCACCCGACTGATGCTCAGCCTGTTCTACATCTCACAGTTCCTGTTTTATGCGTCGTTTATCGCCTTGATGTGCCTTAGTCCGGCCTTCACCATCACCAATGGCGCTGTGTTCTACATCCCCATTCTGGTGTTTTTCTTCCTGTTGCGCTACGGCTCGCAGCTCATCATCTACCACAAGTCGTCGAAACATTTAGGTGAAAAGGGCCTTCTGCCCGGCCTCATCGCCTACGATTTCCTTTTCGCCTTTCTCACGCCCTTCTTCCGCCTGATGGGCAGGATGAATGTGGGGGTGGAGTAAATTGAATCACCTTAGCCACAGTTGCTGTCCCTTGTGGACTTTCGCTTTCGGAGCCAAATTATTCATCTTCAAGATTTTGTCGGGCTTCACTGCAAAGCGCAAAGCCACATCGCGCACGGTCTCGCCTTCGGCGACGGTATATTTGCGGGCTTTCCAGTTGCGGTTTTTCAGCTTGGCAAGATAAACCACGTCACCACTGTGGAAAATGGTCTCGTCGGCACGGCTGATCAAGTTAAACTCGCACAACTTGCTGACCTTCAGCCCACATTCCTTGGCAATGTGTTCGGGTGTTTCGCCTTCCTTGGCGAAGATAAACAACACGCCATTGTTCTCATAAAGGAAGCGTTTGGAAGCCGTCATGTCAGCCAAGGGGAACACCGAGCGGTCGGTGGGCGAATAGGCAAACTCATTCAGTTCCTCTCGCAAGCGTTCCGTCTCCTCATCGACAGGAGCCTCCTGTTCCTCCTCCTGAATCATGCCCAAAGCGATTTGGTCGTATTTGGTCAGGCCGTACAGCTCAATGCGGTCGATGAGCAGCTGAGCGTACTTGGGGTTGGTGGCATAGCCCGCTGCCTTCAAGCCCTTGGCCCAACCCTCGTAGTCGGTGATTTCGAGATCGAAGAGAGCAGAATAGC
>Ga0247610_10004358_pt1 | contig 15167 bp, 6 predicted proteins | sample 174DNAGHGhighgp2_FD_193483 | JGI IMG/M metagenome (GOLD analysis project Ga0247610, IMG submission 193483) | Sheep rumen microbial communities from Palmerston North, Manawatu-Wanganui, New Zealand - 1742 DNA GHGhigh gp2 | ecosystem: Host-associated > Mammals > Digestive system > Stomach > Rumen ... | reverse complement strand
GCGGTCGGGGCAGACCCCAGTTCAACGCAATGGGCAGGCTGAAGTTGAGTGCCAATGCGGTGCCCAGGCGGGCCATAGCCACTTGCAGACCCATGGCCAGAGCCATCTCCTTGCCCGAGAACCAGCGCACGACGACCTTTGAGACGGTGATGCCGCACATCTCATAGCCGATGCCAAAGAAGGCGAACCCCAATGCTGCCAGCACGACCTGCCGCTTGACAATGCCCAGCAGAGGGACGTTCCACATCGGGTCGGGCGAAGTGTAGGTGATCGTGCCGTAGACGGCAGCTGCGCCCGCTAACATCAGTACACACGAGAGAATGCCCGTGAAGCGAACGCCCATCTTGTCGAGGATGATGCCGCCCACAAAGAGCATCAGCAGGAAAACGTTAAAAAATCCGCGTGACCCGGCAAAGATGCCGAATTCGCCACTCGTCCAGCTCATGCCGCCGTCGCCGACGGCTTTCTCGAGCATAAACTGCAGCGGGGACATCTCCTTGGCCACAACATAGCCCGCCATCATCGTGAACGACACAATAGCAAGCACGGTCCATCGTGCCCATGCTTTTGTGGCAATCGTGTTTCTAACCTCTTCTCTCATGTGATATCTAATTTTTAAGTTGTGAGTTTTTAGTTTTAAGTATGATTACTTATAGCTAAAAAAGTGGGGCACTTGCGGCGCATGGCAACAAGTGCCCCAATGGTTGTATGTTCAGCAAAAAGCTAACAACTGATTGCTAACAGCTTACTCAGGCTTGATGTTGGGCTCCTCGAGGCCGAGGTGCTTCTGGCGGTCAACGACCTTGAGGTACAGACCGATGAGCAGGGCGGCAACGCCCAGGCATGCAAGCATCACGAGGGGCCAGGTGTAGTCATACTGGGTGGGATCGGTAACACCGGGATTGGTGTTGTCGAGCACCTTGCCGATGGCCAGGGGGAAGAGCCACAGACCGATATTCTGAATCCAGAAGATCAGCGCGTAGGCGCTACCGATGATCTTGGAATCCACCAGCTTGGGTACACTGGGCCACAGGGCAGCGGGAACCAGCGAGAACGATGAACCCAGCACCAGGATGGTGACATAGGCAATGATGATGCCGCCAACGTTGCTGCTCTTGAACATGGGCAGGATGAAGGCGAAAGTCAAGTGGCAGACGATGAGCAGCAATGAACCCAGCACGAGCATCGAGGCTGCCTTGCCCTTGTGGTCAACATAGTTGCCCAGGATGGGGGTGATGCCCACAGCCAGCAGGGGGAATACGGCGAAGACGCTCTCGGCGCTCTGGCGCATGTAACCCATGTAGCAGTAGCAGATGAGGGCGAGAATCGAGATGCAGAGCAGGCCATACTTGGCAGTCTTGTTCTTCTTCATGAAGTTGCTCATGAATGCGGTAGCCGCAACCACAAGCATGATGATGTATTGCCAGATGGCAACCGAGTCACCAGCCCAGAACGATCCCTCGGCAGGCTCAACGAGCGTGAGGTTGCACTGCAGCATGTTAACGGCATACTTCTGGAAGGGGAAGATGGCGCTGTAGTACAGCACGCACAGCAACGATACCAGCCAGAAACCCTTGTTGGTCAAAATCTTGCCAATGTCGCTCACCTTGAACGGGTCGTCCTTCTCCTCGGCTTCACCAGTCTGCTTGTCGAGCTTGCTGTCCATGAAGAAGTAAACAATGAACATGATCAAGGCAATGCACATCAATACCACACCAAAGGCAACGGCGCGGCTCACGCTGATGTTGCCGCCCAACTTGGCGAAGTAGGGCGAGAAAATCATACAGGTGGCAACACCCAGGCGGGCAAGTGCCATCTCGCTACCCATGGCAAGTGCCATCTCGCGGCCCTTGAACCACTTAACGATACCGCGGCTAACGGTGATGCCAGCCATCTCCACACCGCAACCAAAGATCATGAAACCGATGGCGGCAAGCTTGGCGCTGGCAGGCATGCCCTCATAGAAGGGGGACACTCCCAGCTCATCGAACAAGGGGATGTAGTTCAGGTTGTTGTTGAACCAGGTCTCCAGACCGGTGCCCACAAAGGAATCGGTCACGGCATACCACTTGATGCAGGCACCAACCAGCATCACGGCACCCGACAGGACGGCGGTAAAGCGCACACCCATCTTGTCGAGGATGATACCGGCAAAAATCAAGAAGAACACAAACACGTTGAGGAACACCTCGGCACTCTCTTCGGTACCAAAAGCGGTGGAACTCCAGCCCAGATTAGGTGATGATTCCAGCAAGTCCTTGATGGGCGACAGGATGTCCATGAAAATGTAGCTGCAGAACATGCCCAGTGCGAGCAGCAGGAGCGCTGTCCAGCGCATTGCAGCCGAGTCTCTTAAAGTCTGAATCTTTTCTGACATAAAATCGATGTTTTTTTAAAATTGTTTTTATTTGGTTTTTTATTAATGGTTGTCAGCACTCTGTAGAGACGCAAAATCTTGCGTCTCAATAGGCGGATGCCAATTCCTAAAGCCTAACGCCTAAAACCTAAAGCCTAACGCCTAATCACGCGATGCCCAGCGACTGGCAGATGCGGTCGATTTTCTGGTCGGCCCACTCGTTCTTGGCATCGTAGTTCTCCTTCTTGTCGAGGGTGTCATGCACCTCGATGTAGAACTTGATCTTGGGCTCGGTGCCCGAGGGACGGATGGATACCTTGGTGCCGTCCTCGGTGTAATACTGGAGCACGTTGCTGGTCACGGGCATGTCGAGCTTGGTGACCTCGCCGGTGCGCATATCGCGCTGCTCGAGTTTCTGGAAGTCCTTGATGAGCACTACGGGAGAGCCGTCGATGGTCTGCTGCGGGTTCTCGCGGAAGTTCACCATCATCTGGGCAATCTCGTCGGCACCGCTCTTGCCGGGACGAACGACGCTGATGCCGCGCTCCTTGCTGTAGCCGTAGTTGATGTATAGGTCAATGAACAAGTCGTTCAGGGTCATGCCCTTGTCCTTGGCCCAAGCAGCGATCTCACACATCAGGGGGATGGACGAAACCGAGTCCTTGTCACGGGCAAAGGTCTCGGGCAGGAAGCCGTAGCTCTCCTCGCCACCGCCCAGGTAGCGTCCCTTGCCTTCCATCTCGCGCATGACGGTTGCAATCCACTTGAAGCCGGTGTAGCAGTCAAACATCTTGATGCCCTCCTTGCGGGCAATCTTGGCGATGGTCTCGCTGGTGACGATGGTCTTGACGATGTACTCGTCGCCCGTCAGGCGGCCCAACTCGCGGTTGCGCACCATCAGGTAGTAGAGGAAGATGATCTGGATCTGGTTACCGTTCACAAGCTCATATTTGCCCTTGGTGTTCTTGATCACCAGACCGATGCGGTCGGCATCGGGGTCGCTGGCCAGTACCAGGTCGGCATCCACTTCCTCGGCCTTGGCGATTGCCATGGCCATGGCGCTGGGATTCTCGGGGTTGGGTGATTCCACGGTGGGGAACTCGCCGCTCATCACGTCCTGCTCGGGCACGTGGATGATGTTGTCAAAGCCCCAGCGCTCAATCGAGCGGGGCACGATGTAACGGCCCACGCCGTGGATGGGGGTATAGACAATCTTCAGGTCGTGGTATTTCTTGTTGACCTCGGGGCTGAGCGACAGGGTGGCGATGTCTTCGATGTAGGGGGCATCCATGTCCTCGCCAATGATCTGGATCAGGTCGGGGTTGCCCTCAAACTTGATGTCGCGCACGTCCTCGATAGCGTTGACGTGGTTGATGATGTTCACGTCGTGGGGGGCCACCACCTGTGCACCGTCGTCCCAGTAGGCCTTATAGCCGTTGTAGATCTTGGGATTGTGCGAGGCCGTGATGTTCACGCCGCTCTGGCAACCCAGGCGACGGATGGCGTAGCTCACCTCGGGAGTGGGGCGCGGTCCCTCAAACAGATATACCTTGATGCCGTTGGCGCTGAAGATGTTGGCTACCGTCTCGGCAAACAGACGACTGTTATTGCGCACGTCATGTCCAACGACTACCGCAATCTGGGGCAGGTCTTTAAAGGCCTCTTTCAGATAGTTGGCCAGGCCTTGAGTGGCGCTGCCCACGGTGTAGATGTTCATGCGGTTGCAGCCGGCACCCATGATGCCGCGCAGACCACCGGTGCCAAACTCGAGGATCTTGTAGAACGACTCGACAAGCTCGGTCTTGTCCTCGTTATCAAGCATGGCTTGAACTTCGGCGCGGGTTTGCGCGTCATAACTGTCACTGAGCCACGTCTGGGCTTTAGCGGTCACTTCCTGTAATAATTTCTCGTCAAACATAACTTGATTCGGTTTATTTTAGGTTGATGTATTTTGTTGGTTTCTCTTCAAATTGCCAAATGGCAAAGGTATTGTAAAATCCCCAATTGTCCAAAATTTTCCCAACCAAAAAACAATATCAATGCCAAAAGAGCGTCCACAAATGCTGACGCTCTTCTGGCATTGATTAAGGTAACAGTTTGTTACTGAGCTCCTAAAAGAATGTCAATGAGTGAGGTGGCATCTGCAATGGATATCCTTTCATCTTTGTCGACATCAGCAGCATCAAGGTCAAACGGATCTACATCACCGCCCAACAGGTAATCGATAATAGCTGTTACATCGGCGATGGTAGTGAAACCGTCACAGTTTACATCTCCGGCAGGTTTGCCGGCTCCTAAGTTATCAATGCAGACATAAGCGGGAGTGTTCATGCCCCACTGACCCGAATCGCTGCTGGAAAGGTCCAGGCGAAGGCTCTTGACCTCACCTAACGAGGACAAGTCAACCCACTTCCAAGTGTCAAGGATGTAATGCTTGGTAGTATCGCTGTCACGCAGGTCAGCCAGATAGAATTCAACATTGCTGGTTGTTCCATCGGCATGGGTGCCCACGATGGTCAGCTTGAACCAGTCACCTGTGGTAAACTTCTTGGCGAAGCCGTCACCATTCATCATGCTGGAATAGGCGTAGGCTGCATTGGTAAACATAGCACCCTTAATGACATCACCATCAGCCTTGTTGGTTACCTCAATGGTTGAACCTGATGGATAAGCAGAACAGAATTGTGAGCCGTTCACACCTCCGCCTGCTGCTGAATGATACTGGTCATTGAGCGAGTTGAACGAGGCGCTGGTTTGGCTACTCATGCCATAGCCGTACCACCAGCCGTCCATGTCAGACACATGGAATGCATAGGATCCACTGTAGAACACATCATTGTCATTGTCTCCGATGAAGTAGCCTTCTTCGGGGATGTAGTTGTCATCAAATGTTGCGACAACGGCATCTCCTAGTACACGGATTGCAGTCTTTCCCACTACGGTCTGACCATCAGCAGAAGTAATGGTGCATTTGTAGCCCCAGCTGTAATCGGGTGATGCCGTGAGGGTGGCCTCGGTGCCCACGATGTTGTTCATTTGGTCACGCCACTCATAGGTGTAGGGTTCGTCACCGCCGGTAGCGATGGCGTTGAGGGTGGCCTCCTCGCCGGCATTGATGGCCACATAGCCTGTCTGTCCAAAGTTTAGAACTAACTCATCGATGTGGCGCAGGGTAGTGAAGGGTTCGCTTACCACAACTTCACTTTGTGCACTGTCAAGGGCACTCACGAGCATGAAGTGGGCTTTGTAGGTTGTAGAAGGCGTCAGATTCTTAAACTGAGTGGTAGCTTCGTTACCAGCGACGTAGTCCACAGGCGTGGTAGCCAGCAGATCCTCGGTAGTGATAGTTCGCTTGGGTACTATAGCGCGGTGCCCTGCAGGAGCCTTCCTGCTCTCGGGTTGAACCTCCTCAACCATGCTGTAGAGCTTACCGCTCACATTCCACTTGGTTTTAGCGGTAGCTGTGGTCTCGTCCACGTTCTCGATAACGGGATAACCCTCTGCGATTTCGGGTGTGACAACCACGAAGTCGGCATACTCATATGCACCTATTGTTGGAGCCTGAGCATCACGTTCGATGCCATCGGCATCGGTGGTGATAAAGGTCACGGGAAGTGCCATGCACAGATTGCCTGCCGACTTGAGGTGCAGATCGGTCTCGCTGATAAATTCGGCCTGTTCGACAATGTTGCCACTGCTGCCTTCACGCTCATTAATGGCATCAATGTCGGTGTCAGTCATGATGGTCTCGGCATAGAATGCATTGTTCACAAACACGGGCTTGCTGATGAAGTTGTTGTGGATAAACATTACCGGACTGGTGGTCATGTTCTGGAACAGGTTGTTCTGCAACTTGATGTTGTTATAGGCAGCAGGGTTGCGTGTTGCACAGTAATAGGCATATCCGCCATTACCAGCAATGCGTACGGTGTTGTTGTAGAGGGCGATGTGGTCGTTGTCACCATCAATCTCGATGCCCGCACTGCTGTTGCTGGGTGAGTTGGTAATGGATACCACGTTGTTGTAAACCAGGATGGGCTCACTGGCACTACCATAACTTTCTGCACGCAACTCGATTCCACCATTGTAGTAGCTGGTTTCGTTGATGATCTTGTTACCTGTGATGGCAGCTTTGCCACGAATGCGGGCGGCATCGATGCCCCAATAGCTGGTCTTTTGGGTCGTTGACTGGTGGATAGTGTTGTTCTCGATAATCATATCATCCTCGTCATAGATGTAGATACCTTTAGAACCAGCCTCGTCGATGATGTTACCACGGACGACAAGACCTTTTTCACGGGTCAGGGCCACATAGTTGGTGCCACCCAAGGCAAGAGCGATATAGCCGCCCTCCAGCAGATTGTTCTCAATAGTGGCGTAATCATTGTTATGGTTGTCCGCGTTCAAGCCATAGGTCTTCACCAGATTGATACCATTGTAGCCGCTGGTAACGGGTGTAGCTTGAACGTGGCAGTTGCGCAGAGTGAAGTGACGAGAGCGGTCATAAACGCAGATTACGTAGTTGTATTCACTCTCTCTTGCGGGAATGAAGGTCATCTTCTCGAATGTGACGTATGCCGTGTTCTCGATGAATACCATACCCTTCTTATAGGAAGAAGAACCAGGCAGATATTCGCTGCTTCCTGAACCAGTCACTGTTACATTATCACGGTTGCCGCTCAAGCTGGTGAACGTGATGGTGTTCAGTTCACTCACACCAGGCACATTGCTGAACCAAATGTTCTCGGCATAGGTGCCGTCTTCGACCTGGAAGGTCACAGCTCCCTCAATACCGCCCTGCAGTGCTGTGGTCGCTGCTGCAAAGGTGGCATAGTCAGCGTTAGCGCTGGCCCCGATGATGTAGTTGCCCTTCAGACCGCCTTTGATGACACGTTCGGCGGCTGTGGCGGTGATAGCCATCTCGTCTTCGTTGATTGTTACATTTAAGGCGTTAGCAGCTACGGTGTTGCTGGCGGTTGCCTCTTCGGCAATGTCAAATGTTAGCCACAAATAATAGTCACCATTCTCGGTGATGGTCATAGGTTCGTCGAGTGTGAGAACATTCTCGCCCTCAACGACGGAACTTAAGGTGCCTAACAGATTGTCGGTGGAGAAACTTGCGTTGTGGGCGGTGTAATACAGTTTGGAGGCTGTAATATCGCTCACATCAGTGGTACCAGTGGCATCAAACTTCATGTTGATGATACTGAGAGGGTTCTTATCGCCGCTCACATTGATTTTGATTTGCTGCATCGGGTTGTCTTGAGAGTTGCGCATGACCTCATCGGTCGTGTTCACGGCAGTGATGTCTTCAACAACAAACGGAGTCTTCTCGTGCAGGCTCACCTCAATCTCCCAACCATCGAGGGTCGAGGCCGTTGTGTTGGCCTCAAATACCACGGTCAATGAGCCGTCCTCGGCCTTGCTGACCAGATTGGCGGGTCCCGTGGTGGTACTATAGCCCGTAACAGAACCGAGCATGTTCTCCTTGATGGCCTCGCGTCCGCTATAGATGTACATTTTGCCGCTACCAATCGAGAATGTCGATTTGGTATCGATCTGAACGGCATTGTTCTCACGGCCGGGCTCAAAGATGGTTGTGCCCTTGAATCCCTTGGTCAGATTGCCGTCCTTACCACCGTCGTCATAGAACATAAGTGGTTCATTCACAGTCACAATATTCACACCGCTCTCCATGTTGTAGAGATACTTCACGATGCGTTCTCCAGCGGGGTCGCCTTGTTCAACTGCGGTTGCACCCGCCTCATCAACCAGTGCGGTGATTTTTGCGTCAATGGCCGTTTCGGCGGGAACATCGGCCGCTACGTCAATGGTAATCCAGAAGTAATTGCTGCCTTCTGCCAGTGTACGGTCACCATTAATGGTCACTTCACTGGTTTCGGGATCATAGATATAACCAAATAGGACAGCCGACTCGCGATCGTTCACATTATTGTAATAAACCGATATCTTATGCAGAGAATATTGGGTATCCTTGAGATCAAGCTGGATGCCTTTGATGGTCTTGAGACTTAATGTGCCCTCGGTCACCACTTCCATATCCAGCAGGGCGGCATCGCTGGCGCCTACTGCCAGCACATCAGTGCTGGTCTGGTTGACAGTGACACTGTTAATGGTCATCGCGTGGTTGATGAAGGGACGAACCTCGGCCATCCAACCTGTTCCGGCATAATAGCTGCTGGTAGTATTCGGGTTGAAACGGATGGTTAACGAGCCGTCGGCAGCGGTAGAGCGAAGAATTCTGTCAGGGCCAACCTGACTCTCGCTGTTATCCTTGAGGCTCCACAGCAAGTTGGCCGAATTGACCTCCGTGCCGCTGTAAATCTCAAACACGGCTCTCGTGCTGTAACTGCTGCTGGCATAATATACGTCAAACGCTGAGAAGTCGATTTCGGCTACACTGTTCTCCACTTGAGGGGTGAAGGTGACAATATAGTCGGCAATCTCTGTCTCATATTTTCCATTGTATCCCTCGGTGTTGGTGAAGGTCCAAGTATCATAGACGTTATGGCTGTGGTTGCCCTTGGTGGCACGGCACATGTTGTTTACGGCGCAATGGGCTGTCAATGCCTCGGCAGGAGTAACCGTGTTCTCGCCGATGATAGCCGATGTGAGCGCAATGTCAATCTGCTCACCATTGAGAGCGCTCTCCTTGACGTCAAGCACGACAGCAAAGTAGTTGTGTCCCTCGACAAGTTCTTGAGAACCATTGATAACGATGTTGCCAGTCGTGACGATAGCTTCCCCGAACACGTTGTTGTCGTTCATCTCGTTTTTCTTGCCCAGATAATAAACCGTAGCCTTGTCGATGTTTTTAACATCAGAGGCAGCAAGGTTCAGAGCATTGATTGACAAAGGATTGCTCTGGTTGTCGGTCATTACGTCAACTACGAGAGCGTTAGCGGTCTCGCCAGCGGCTACTGTGGTTGTGCTGCCTGCGCTAGCAGTAACGCCGCTCAACGACATGTCGCCCGGCAGGAACTCCGATACCAATGCTTCCCAACCGTCTTTAGGGACTCCCGTGGTGCTGGTGAGCATGATGGTCATCGAGCCGTCTTCTGCTGTTGATTTCACGGTCTCGGCCTCGGTGAGCAAGGTGGTGATAAGGTTGTTCTCGTCTGCCGTACGTCCGTTATAGAACTTGAAGACATCATTCAAGCCGGTCGATGAGGTATTAAAGATGTCTAATTTGGAGAAGTCCACCTTGATGGCATGACCAGCAGTGGCCGGGACAAAAGTCACGGTGCCATTAAACTGCAATGAGATTTTGCCATCGATACCGCCGTCGTCATAGAAGTTGGCGGCGTCATCAATGGTGAAGGTAGTTGCCTCGGCAGGCATCAGGATGGTGTTGTCGATAGTGACAGGGCTGCCCGTAGAGGTTGAGGGTGTGCACGTTTCACCAGCAACACTGGCACTGGCGAACGTCATGCAGGGGATGTCGCCCGTGGCATCGGGCAGTATATCGGCCACAACCATGAATTTGTTGTTGCCGCTCTTTAGTGTCACATTGCTTGCTGTGAGGTTATCACCCACGGTAGCTGCTGTAGCAAGCAGAGCATCATCGATGAACTTGTCACCGAGGTACAGACGCACATTGGTCACCTGGGAGTTGCCTGACAGATTGCTGCAATCGATGCTCAGATTATCGAGCATGAGCGGATTGCTGCCGCCGTCGGTGATGACGTTCACCCCGAAGATGGCTTGATTCTTGGCATTGCGGTAAGTGTTTGGCAGGTCGTTAATCACTTCAATGCCATGGTACTCCATGTCCTTGGGTGAGAGGCTGGTGACAGTGATGTCAAAGCCTGTTTGTCCCGCAGGATTAGTTGAATGGAAACCAAAGGAGAGTTTCCCATCTTCGCTTGTCGAGGTATAGGTTTCACCCACACTCTCGCTGGTGTACCACCTGACAAACCCGTCGGGCAGATAACTGGTTTGACCTTCATTGCCGCCGGCGCCATATCCGATTTTATTGATGGCACCGTCATAGAGCAACAAGTAGTTGCTTCCGCTTAGGTCAATACTGTTGATAGTGATCATAATCATCTCACCCTCGTTAGCGGGAGAAAAGACCACACCACAGTCGCGATAACTGGGAATTGTGTTCCCGTCGGCAACAGCCCTGAATGTGATAGTACCGTCAACGGTATATTGCTCAAGGCCATCGCTGGTCTTGAGGTAGAATACACCGTCCGTATCGCTCCACGTCCTGTCAGACTCTGCCGGACTAGCATCGATGAAGGCACAGTTTAGCAGCACCATCATCGTCAGTAGGTAGAACTTTAACGCTTTCATAAAATGTTAGTATTAAAAGTGAATAAAAACGGAATTATCCAGGTCAAACATTTCATGAAAGGCCATCATGGACTTTGCCACAAGGCAATAATGATATGCCTGTTCAAGCGATATCATTAATTATTTTGCCGCCAGCAGGGGGTGATACGGAATGCACTCGGTGGTGAACGGCTACATCATTTTTGCTTACCTTGTGGTCCAAATGCCACGTGGACCTTTCAACAACCATCCTCGGCGAGAGGTGTGGCTGTGGAAGTAAGGCTTTGTGTACAAGCAGGTCTTCTGACTTGCTCTTGTCGTGTTCACGCCTTCCCGGTCATGATGTAGCCTGTTATGTGAGGTTGTCAACCAGTGGCTTGTCTTGTGAACCGACATATGCCTGTTATGATACAGACATGAGAACTTACAGCAGCGGGTACTGTCCAGGATTTGCACCTGATTCCCTTTTAAGCTCCTTGCCGTGGCAAGAGGCACTTGAGCACATCGTTTTACATTTGCAAATGTACTATTTTACTCATTAATGCGCAATAATTATTGTGGATTTTGTAAAAAAAAAGCGCCTCGTCTCACGACGAAGCTGCCTTGCTAGGAAAAAAGTATCATATTGCTGCAAAGATACAATCAAACGATGACCTATGCAAATTTTGGAAAAGTTTTTTCAACCAATCTCCCCAAATTCAAGAAAAATAACCATTTTCGGATAACTTATTGCCGAAAGGCTATTCTAAAGTTGTCCGTTTTCGTTGCCTCAAAAGGCACTTTTTGCATAATTTTATGATACGTTAAACAAAGAAAGTGGACTTTTTGCGCTTGACTTAATCAAATTTTTATAATTTTGCCGCAACTAACTATAATGATAGAAAAGACGATGAAGAAATTTTTTATGACGCTTGTGGCGCTTATTGCGCTGACGGTTACTGCCCCCGCTGCTCATGCTACCGATTGGTTCAGTGTACTCTCGGCTGGTGGCGAGACGATTGCTTTGAGCCCCGATATCACGACCTCGGACAACGGTGCGAGCTACCTGGTGTGGGTGCGCAACTCGTTTGATGAGCCCGAGTCGCGCGAGTTATACACCCGTGAACGCGGCTATGACAAGACGGTGGCCTATAAATTGACGCTCTACAAGTTCACCGACGACTGGAACAACTTCAACATCGTTCAGGTGTCGGTCTATGATGAGCAGGGCAGCATCATCGACCAGTATGCCAACCCTGACATGGCCAATACCGAGAGCGTCATCCCGTCCGGCTCGCCCATCGAGTCGGTTGCCGAGGCCGCCAAGGTCATCTATGAAATCAAGACCAATCCCGAGTAATTCCGGCCAATTTTAAAGAACCAGCAAGCCGCAGGCGCCCATCGACGTCTGCGGCTTGTGTTGTGGTTATTCGGTTCTGAGGCTTAATCGCCGCAGTAGGTGCCGATAAAGAAAATCGAGCGGGTGCTCTCCTCAAGGATGAGGTACAGGAAGGGGCGGGTGGCATGGAAGTCGAAATTATAGTAGGGCTCTAAACTCGTAAATCCAAAACCCGCCATAGTGACAGCGGCTGCCTTGGCCCCGTCTTCGTTGACCTCGATCTTGGCTTTCTGCAGCATTTTTGATACGCACAACGGGGCATTCGTCATGTTGGAGAAATCAGCACTGAGGGGGTCAAATGCTGATTGGATGCCCATGTGGCTGAGCGGTTGGATCAGTTGGGTTTCGTTTGTAGTCTCAAATTTAGGCAAAAGGACGTCGATGTCACCCATTAAGGTGTTGTTTTGAATGTTCGCATTCAGGTCCTGGAAGTTCATGCCCTGGATGAGTTTCTCAAGACTCACGCCCTCGGCAGGGAGCAGGATATACATGCCATAGGCTCCGCTGCCAAAGGGGAGGCGCACTACCGAGCAGCTATCGTTGTGGCCGAAGAACGTGCGGACCTTGATGTGCATGAGGTCGCGCTTGACGGTGGTACCATTGGGGAGGGTGAAGTCCAGCTTGCGGGTGTACTTCTTGTCGAATCGGGCGTTCCAGTCAGCCTTAAAGTAGATGGCGTTGAGCATAATCATCGCCTGGTCGGGAGAGAGTTGGTCAAGAATGGATGGAATCATGCCGTCGGTATGGTCTTTGCACCAGCTGTTGATCTTGTCGAGGGTGCTGCCATTGGTGAAATTCAGCGCATCGACTTGAGCATAATAGTAATGCTTCATGTCATCGACAAATTGCGGGAGCAGGTCGATGCCCAGGGCCGAATTCACCTCGATGCAGTTGGCGGTTTTTACTGTGGCGGCAGGATCAGCAATGACACTGCCGTCAATCATTGTCTTGCAGTACTCGTTGAAGGCTGCCACATTGTTACCGGACCCCAGCACACCAGTAATTTCGTCGCGTGTGCAGCCTGCAGCGCCTGCATCCATCATCCCGAGCAAGTAGGTCACGCTCAAGGGCGACAGGATGCTGCTGACCTGATGGTCGTCGGCTTCCTGCGTAGTTTGGAACAGACGCCAAGCAAACTCATTGTTGTTGTCGCGCATCTGCTTTTGCTCTTCGGTGAGCTGGATGGCGGTTGGCCAGTCGCAAAACTGAACGACCTCGTCTTCGCCCATGGTCACATCCTCGTCGCTGCTGCACGATGCCATCGCTACCAGCATCAGTGAGGCAATAGCCAGTAATTTCCAGATTTTTTCCATTTTTTTTGTCATGTTGATTTTGAACTGTTGCTATCACTTAAACACTGTTCTGGCAAAATCTTGCATCGTCAGGGCATCAATTTCCACAGGCCGAGCGTCTTGCCGCGGAAGATGCGGTACTCGACATCGGTCAGTTCCATTGAGAACGTGGGCAGATCCACCTGGCTGATAATGTCCTGCAGTTTGCGCACATTCATCCTCGCATCCTGCACGCGGCCCAGGGTGACGTGCAACTTGAAGTCGGACTGAATCTCACAACCCTTGGCCTTGAAATAATGCCTGACGTCCTCGACCAGCGCCAGAAAGTCAGCGGGAGCATCGGTGGTCGTGAGGTGTATGACCTGACGATGATAGCCCGAGGCAAAAGCGTCAAGCTTGTCAAATGTGAGGGTAGGGGCCATTGCATCCTCCAAGATGTTGTTCAGGCCAGGCACCAGATTCACGCCATCGGGCGCAAAATCCAGGAAGGCCATCGTGATGTGGTAGTATCCCCGCTGCCAGCGTATGTCCACGCCATCGAGCAGGTCGCGCAACTCCCTGAACCAGTAATCGTCAAAGGAGATGGGCACTTTGATTTCAAGATAACTCTTCATGAGCAATTGTATTGGATGATGAAGGCAAAGTTACGCAATTCCTCTGACACTGCGGTCCATTATTGCAAGGAAAGTCGCAGACCGGCGTTCAGGTTGATGTTCCAGGGCTTGTCCTTTAAATAATTGTCAAGGGAGCTACCGTTATTGAAATAATAGCGGACCGTCGGCTCAACGTAGACTCCAAAACCCTGCAACAGGTCGAGCTGCAGGCCCGGCCGGCCAAGGCCGAGAACTGCACTCGGTCCTTGCCGATGCTGATTTCATCTGCCTGGGTGCTCTTTTTGAGCGTTGCTTTGACGTTGAAATCGGCCTGCATGCCACCAATGGCATAGATATTGAAGTGCTTATAGTTCCAAATGGTGTAAATGGCTCCCAGTGGAACTCCCACATAGTGCAATAATTGTTCCTGGTGTGTATGCTGAATTGTCGTTTTGGACTTGAGGCGTGAGTAGGTCACGCCACTGGTGACCGACCAACGCCCACTGATGGGCACACGCACGCTGGCGCCTATGGTGACAGGCTTGTAATGCTTGGTATAGGAATAAACCGAAATGGGATGATCATACACATCACTCATGAAATCAAAAGCCTTAAAAAGCCTTGTGCTCTCCTGTTTTGGAGTAATCACTGAGTTTGAAGCGAACAATCCGATGGTTATCGGCTCCTTCCTGTGAGGCCGTGGACAGATGTTGTTATTGGTTGTTGACGGTTGGATGGAATGGTCGTCAATGAGAGCAAGCACCGGTTGGTCTTTTTCTTGAACGTCTTGAGGACGAACTGATTGATGGGCGTTTTCAACCTTTTCTGGTTCACTTTCGGTAGCCGTTTGGGACACGACAGTGGGGACATTGCTGATTGGCGCTGTGGCAGATGAATGGTTGACGGGGACTGCTTGGGCCACGTGATGAGAGACGGCGGGTTCAGCATCGGCAGGGCCCGTGACATCATTTTGGGCGAGGACTTCGGGCATTGGGGTATGGTCCTCGTCTTGGGTAAGGGTGATAGCGGGTGTTTCGACCTGAATGCCCCCACCTCTGTTCCACAACAAACTGCCAGTGCCGATGACCGCCAGCGCAATGACTGCCGCTGCGGCATAGCGGCGCCAGACGGCCTTCACTTTGCTATGCTGGGGCAGACGAGCCTCGATGTCGTGCCACAACCCGTCGGGGACAGCCTCCTTGTAGCCGTCCATCTTGTCTTGCAGTTGTTTTATCCAGTCGTTGTCAGTC
>Ga0247610_10004357_pt1 | contig 15169 bp, 9 predicted proteins | sample 174DNAGHGhighgp2_FD_193483 | JGI IMG/M metagenome (GOLD analysis project Ga0247610, IMG submission 193483) | Sheep rumen microbial communities from Palmerston North, Manawatu-Wanganui, New Zealand - 1742 DNA GHGhigh gp2 | ecosystem: Host-associated > Mammals > Digestive system > Stomach > Rumen ... | reverse complement strand
GCACACCCGTGGGAGAGTAGGTAGCCGCCGTCTTTTAGCAGGAAGCCCTCCGAGAGAAATCTCGGGGGGCTTTTTTTTGTTCTTGGCGGGAAGGATGGGAGGAATGGGAGTTATGGGAAGGATGGGAACAATGGGAGTGATGGGAGGACGGGCTTGTGTTGCCCTTTTATTTGAGATTGCAATAAAGCCAGCACATGGGGCGGATGAATGGCCAGTTGAGCAACACTTCGCCCGAAGTGCGGTAGAGGTCAATTTGGCGGTAAAGCATAGTGCGGCGGAAGTCAAGCCCGTATAAAGAGAAAAGAGGCATTCGCATGGCTCGGCAGGCATAAATCTGTGTCTCGAGCAACTCCCTTATCTTCTTTGCCGTGACATTTGCCGTAAGGCCGTCTTCGTTCCATATATAATTATATGTGCCGAGGTGCGCTGTTGCCATGACGGGATTTCGTTCCAGCAGTTGTACCAGAAAAAGCATGTCTTCGCAGAAGCGGTTGTCGGCGTAGCGTGTTTCGTCGAAGAGCGTGCGGCGGTAAATTTTGTTCCATGCGTAGCTGTGCCACCAGGCTCGCGTCGCCAGCCAATACTGGCGGGCATCGGAATAGACGGCATCTGCCAAACGGCACATTGAACTTTGTGCTTGCTGTATGGAAACCTCGTACTCCAGGACATCAATCTCGGGATGTTCCTCAAGCCTTTGCAAGAGTTTGGGGTAGGTGCCTGTGGCGAGGAAGTCGTCACTGTCCACGAAGGTGACGTATGTTCCGCCTGCTATGTCAATTCCCGCATTGCGTGCCGCACCCAAGCCTCTGTTCTCTTGATGGATGACACGGATTCGAGGGTCACGCCTTGCCCATTCGTCGCATAAAGCAGGGCAGCCGTCTGGTGAGCCGTCGTCAACGAGAATCACCTCCATTCTGCCCGAAACGTCTTGCGCAAGCACGCTCTCCAAGCAACGCCTCAGTGTTTGCTCGGTCTTATAGACAGGTATGATGACGGAGAGAAGCATATTCCTTTTTTGCTGAAAATCTGTGCAAAGTTAAACCTTTTTGTTTAATTAGCGTCATATAAGAAGGGATAATTATATATTATTAATTCTAATTATAATGAAAAAAGCATTACTTCTGCTCTGTTCTGCCTTCTGTGCTGCACAGACAATGTCTGCCCTCACGATTGAGGCCGGCCAGTACTACACCATTGCCAACCGCAATGAAGTGAACCTTTATGTCAAGGACACAGGAGTTGAAATCATTCAGATGGGCAGCTTCGACGATGCCTGCTATTGGCAGTTCATTGCGACGGGGAACGATGGCTGCTACTATCTGAAGAACAGGAAGACGGGCCGCTATGCCCAGCAATGCAGCACAAGCGCTGAAGTCAACGTGACGATGGGCGACAATCCTGTTGAATATCGTGTAAAGCAATGTTCTGTCGAAGGTACGGATATGTTCGGCTTTACAACTACCAACCAGAGCAACACCGACTTTACTGCCGGCTGCATCGGTTGGAACTGGAAGAACGATAACACTGTCCAAACCTATGCTGCTGCGGCCGGCACGAACCATCGTTCCTTCTGGAAGCTGACCTTGGTGGCACCGCCGATGGCCGTCAGCACAAGCAGGGTTTATACTATGTCCAACAGAAACGACAACAATGTCTATATCAAGGACAATGGCGGCGATGAGTTGGCAATGGGCGGTCTCGACAATGCCAGCCTTTGGCAGTTCGAGGATGCTGGCAACGGGCAATTCTATGTGAAGAACGTCAAGACGGGCCGCTATGCCCAGGCTTGTGCCACTGCAACAGAAGTACCCATCACGATGGGCGACGCTCCTGTGGCATACGTTGTGGTGAACTGCAGCGACCAGGAAGGCCTTGACTGCTTCGGCTTGACTTCGGCCGACCAGGGCAATACGGCGTTTACCGATGGCTGTGTCGGTTGGAACTGGCGCAACGACAATATCGTGCAGACCTTTGCAGCAAAGGCAGGTCAAAACCACCGTTCATTCTGGAAGTTCACGGAGTTTGAGCCTCAGACAATCACGACTGCCGGTTATGCCACCTATTGTGCAACGGAGGATGTCGTTGTCCTCGGCGCACAGGCCTACAAGGGAATCGTTAACGGTTCGTACGTTAGTCTTGACGAAGTGAGCGACGTGCCTGCAGGTTCTGCTGTTGTCCTCAAAGGCAGCCTCTTCGCTACTGTTGCCAAGACAGCCACAAGTGACATGACAGGCAACGACCTTCTTTCATCGACAGGCATCACTGCCGGCGGTTCCCAGTACATCCTTGCCGCAAAGAGTGGCAAGGTTGGCTTCTACAAAGCAACAGCAGGCACCACCATTCCCGCAGGCAAGGCTTACATCAGCAGCGGTGCAGGTGTCAAGGCATTCTACTTTGATGATGACGATGCAACATCGATGAATGAGGAATTAAAGATTAAGAATGAAGAATTTAATGATGGAACTATCTTCAACCTTGCGGGACAGCGGATCGGCAAGATGCAGAAAGGCATCAACATCCTGAATGGCAAGAAGATAATAAAATAAGAAGAACTATGCGACGCAAATATCATCGCGCCCTTACAGCATTGCCGGCACTGTTGCCGGCATTTGCTTATGCCCAAGAGGCACCGCGCCCCAACATCATGCTCATTGTTGTCGATGACATGGGCTATTCCGACCTCGGCTGCTTTGGCGGCGAGGTGCAAAGTCCGAATCTCGACGCCCTTGCATCCTCGGGAATGCGCTTCACCCAGTTCTATAACTCCGGGCGCAGCTGTCCTTCGCGGGCACAGCTCCTGACGGGACGCTACGCACAAACCGTCGGCATCACCGGCATGGGACTTAGCCTTACGCACGACTGCGTGACCATTCCCGAAGCGCTCAAGGGAGCCGGTTATCATACCGGCATGAGCGGCAAGTGGCACCTCTCGCTCACGCAAGGCATAGGCAACAACGAAGACCAGATGAAGTGGCTCTCGCATCAGAGCTACTTCAACAACCGTCCCTTCGCGCCCATCGACACCTATCCCTGCAACCGGGGCTTCGACCAGCACTGGGGTACGATATGGGGCGTCACAGATCATTTCGACCCCTTCTCGCTTGTGCATAACGAAGAGGCTCTCTTTACGGATGGCATTCCCGAGGACTTCTATTATGCCGATTATGTGGCAGACAAGACCATCGACATGATGGACGAGATGACGGCCGACGGCAAGCCCTTCTTCATGTATGTGGCCTTTCAGGAGCCGCACTGGCCGCTTCATGCCAAGCCACAGGACATAGCGAAGTACAAAGGCAAGTTCGACGACGGATGGGACGCGATGCGCGAGCGTCGATACCAGCGGATGCTTGAGCTCGGCCTTATCAGTCCCGACGAGATGCCCATTGCCACGAATGCCTCGGGGCGCAAGTGGGAGGATGAGACAAACAAGGCCTTCCAGTCGGCCAACATGGAGGTTCATGCCGCCATGGTTGATTGTGTGGACCAAAACATTGGCCGTATCATCGACGAGCTGAAGCGTCGGGGCATCTTCGACAACACCCTCATCATCTTCACCTCTGACAACGGTGCCTCGAGCGAGAACTATTCCATCGGAACCTTCGACCGTCACGACCGCACACGCAGCGGGCAGATGGTGGTACATGACTCTTCAACACCCGGCGGTCAGCTTACCTATAACTACCTGCACACTGGCTGGGCAGGAGCAGTCAACACGCCTTACCGCTATTGGAAGACGACGCAGTTTCATGGCGGCACGGCGGCTCCGACCATCGTCCATTGGCCGGCAGGAATGGCAAAGGACAAGGAAGGGACCATCACATCGCAGCCATGCACCTTCCTCGACGTCATGCCCACCTGCCTCGAACTCGCCGGGGCAACCTATCCATCGTTCTATAACGGCAACAGCATCAAGCCGATGTGCGACGAGGCACGCAGTTTCGCATCTCTGCTTCAGGACAAAGACAGCTGGGACGACGAGCGCATTATGTACTGGGAGCACGAGAACGGCAAGGCCATCCGCAAGGGAAACTGGCGGCTCACCGCACTTGCAGGCGGCGGCTGGCAGCTCTTCGACCTTGCACACGACCTTTCCGAGACGAACAACGTCGCTGCGGAATATCCCGAGAAGGTGCGTGAGATGAAGAGCCTCTGGAACACCTGGGCAAAGAGCGTCGGCCTTAACGTCGCCGAGGACATCACCGAGACAAAGACCGAACTTATCTTCCATTATCCTTTCGACGGCAATCTCAACGACGCCTCGCCGGCAAAGTATGTCCTCACCGCAAGTTCCAATGGCGTTTCCTACGGCACGGGACAGGTAGGGCAGGCGCTTCACCTCGACGGCAACGCACAATATCTCGACCTCAACACCACAGGCATCCTCGACACACGCACCACGCAGACAACCTTCTGCGCATGGGTTTATGACGAGAACACGGCGGCGCCCAACGCCAGCAACCAGTCGGAGAACGGCATCTATTTTCGCGACGAGGTCATCCTCGCACAGAAAGACAACGCGGGCACCGGCCGCATATGGCTCTACGGCCGCGCCGAGGCACCCCAGGCAGGCGGCTCCCCCACCTTTCTCTACGATAATTTCCTCGGCGGAAGCCAGCATCGCGCTTCGTCAGGTTCGCTGAAACCCGGCACCTGGCAGCATGTGGCGGTCGTGTGCAACCCAGTGGATCAAAGCATCACCTATTACATCGACGGAGAGCGCGATTGCACTTTGGCGACGGGTGCCTTCGAGACCTGTACCGGCGGCTTCCGCATCGGCGGTCACAAGGCAGGGAAGGACTACTTCAAGGGCTATATCGACGACGCTTGGCTCTTCAAAGGCATACTCTCCGCCGAACAGATACGGGAAATTAAGGCCGGCACCTTCGACCCCTCGTCCTATTATCCCGGCGGCAGCGGCGATGAGCCCGGCACAGAGGACTGGCCCCTGAAAGACCAGGCATACACCATCCGCAACTTCAGCGGCACACCCGCCTATATGGTTGATAACGAGGAGAGCGACAACCGCATATCCTGCGAAGGAAGCATCAGTGAGGCCGCCTGCTGGATATTCGAGCCGACGACCACGTCAAACTGCTACTATGTCCGTAATCTCCTCACAGGTCGTTACATACAGGGCTACGAGAAGGTTTCCGGCACGGCCGTCCGCATGGGAAATCAGGGCGCGGAGTATTATGTGGCGGCCCAGACGAGCGAAGGCGGACGATACGGCTTTGCCTGCACATCCGTCACGCCTCACGACTTCACGTCCGGCACCATAGGACTTAACCTGCGGGCCGAAAGCAACCAAGCCGACTGCCTCGTGCAGACATACGCCGCAGCTGCAGGAACCAACCATCGCTCCTTCTGGACGCTGACCATTGCACCCGATGACGACGTTACAGCCATCGTCTCGCCGTTCTCTCCCCTCCCGGAGAGGAAGGCCTATGACCTGCAAGGCCGTCCGTGGCGTAGCGGCAGCGGCATCCGCATACAGAACGGCAGGAAGTTCATACAAGGGAGAGAATAAACGCACCACGGTATCTCTATAAACGCACCGTGCCGCGATGACCATCGCAGCACGGTGCGTTTGTCATCGCAGCACGGTGTGTTTTGGGACATGATGCGGAGTGCTGGTAATCAAGGCATTGGGAAAGTCCATGAAGACGTGACTTCCTTCAGCTCCTCCACCACCCTGATTGTGTCGCGTTGCCATATCGGTTCGGGGAAAGTGGCGGCCGGGATGTACAGTAGGTCGAGTTCCGTGAATCCAGCCATCCCTTCGCCGCTGGGTTTGAAGGGTATCTCGGTGGCGAAGTAGGGCGTTATCTCCACCATGGCGAACCCAGCCTGTATGATGTCCAGCTCGCGTGCGGCGGCCCGGCTCAAGTCGAGGATGCGGTTCTTGGAATAGGGGCCTCGGTCGGTGACGCGCACAATGACGGTACGGTCGTTCAGCGGGTTGCGCACCTTCAGCATGGTGCCGAAGGGGTATTTCTGGTGTGCGCAGGTCATGCCGTCCTTGTCGTAGAGTTCTCCGCTTGCCGTCCGCCGTCCGTGGAACTTGTCGGCATAGTACGAAGCATTGCCCCTGACTATTGCCTTTTGCCCCTTACTCTCTTCTCCTTGCGCTGTGGCTGCCAGGCATTGGCAGAAGAGCAAAAAAACAAGTAAAAGCAGCTTTTTTATTTGCATAGTGCGTCCTTTTGTTCACAATTTGGGTGCAAGTTAGCATTTTCTTTGCAACAAATGTACTTATAAGGCGTTTTTTTTCCTTTAAGAAGCGTCTGTGTGACTTTTTTTTAGTAATTTTGCGCACAAAATTGTGTAAAGTAAGTATGAAAAAGACAGCATTTTCGCTTTTTGCCTGTGCTTTGTGTGTGGGTATGATGACTTCCTGCATTTCGAACAAGGACATGATTTATTTGCAGGGTGCCACTGAGAATTATGCCATGCCAAAGGATATAAACAATTATCTTGAGCTGCGAGTGCAGACGGACGACCAGCTTGCCATATCGGTAGCCAGCAAGGACGTGGAGCTTCTGCAACGCTTCAACAACAATACCCTCATTGGCGGCGGCAACAACTCGCAAATGGGATCGAACACGGTCAACATCTCGTCGGGTGTTTCCTATTTCCGCGTGAACAAAGACGGCAATATCGAGTTCCCCATCTTCGGCACCATTCATGTCGGAGGCATGACGACGGGCGAGATCTCGGCGTTGATACAGAAGCGGATGATTGACGAGGGCTACATCAACGATGCTGTCGTCAATACAAAGATAATGAGCTTCAAAGTGACCGTGATGGGCGACGTGAGAAATCCCGGCACGCAGACCTATCAGGGCGAGCGCCTGACTATCCTGGAAGCCCTTGGAAAGGCGGGCGACTTGACAAACAGCGCCCATCGAGACAATGTGCTTGTCATCCGTGAGGAGAACGGCCGTCGAACAGCCTATGAAGTCAATCTGCTCGACAATCAGGCAGTCTTCAATTCGCCTGTCTATTATCTGCAGCAGAACGACGTCGTCTATGTCCAGCCGAACAAAAGCCAGCGCGTGAAGGGCAGCACCAGCTACACATGGCTATCGGTCGGCAGCACCGTAGTGGGCATGGTGGTGAGCATCGTCTCTCTTGTTGTCGCACTTAAGAAGTAATTCATATTTATAAGGTCGCAGGGTTATAGGGTTGTAAGATATCTTCACTTCAAAACCGGAAAGCGACACGACCTCAAAATCACAAAAACCGTTAAGCATGGAAGCAAACAACAATAATAATACCTCTCCTGTTCGCAACCGTCGGAGCAAAAACGCGCCCGCAGAGGAGTCACTAACCTTTCGTGACATCCTCGACACCTTCGTCGGGAACAAGTTCTGGTTCATCCTTTCCATAATCATTTGCGTGGTACTGTCGCGGCTCTATCTTGCCACGAAGCCCTACGTCTATCAGCGTCAGGCAGTGATGCTCGTGAAGGACGACAACAGCCAAAGCGGTGCCCGCCGTTCCGCCATCAGCACGGACGCCTTGATGCAACTCAATGGCGTGCTTGCCGGCGCAAGTGTCAAGAACGAGGTCTATATCATGCACTCCTTCCAGCTTGTCCGGGAAGTGGCAAAGAACTTGCAGTTCGACGTGATGTACACCATTCGCGTCGGTTTGCGCAACGTCTCGCTATACAACGACCGCCCCTTTACCGTCAACTTCATCACGGAATTCAGCGTGCCGGCAAGCTTCATGCTCACCATCGACAGCCAGAGGGGCGGTACCATCAGCGAGGTGAAGTATGGCTCTCCGATGAGTGAGTCCGACTTCACGGCAAAGGTGGAGTGGGGCAAGACCGTCAAGACTCCCTTCGGCGACTTCATCGCATCTCCAAACGAAAAGTTGCTTGAGGATTTTTTAGGCAAGACCATTTGCGTGCAGCGCATTAGTCTCGAGGACGCGGCCATCATCCTGTACAATAAGGTGACGAGCAGCGAGATAGACAAGGAAAGCACGCTCGTCCGCATCACCTGCACCGATACGAATATCCAGCGAGCCGACGACATCCTCAGCGAATTGCTCGAGGCCTACAAGCGTAGCATTATCGAGGACAAGAACCAAATCGCAAACAGCACCTCGAAGTTCATCGAGGAGCGCATCGCCTTGATTCATGCCGAGTTGAGCGAGGTGGAAGGCCAGATGGCGGAGTTCAAGCAAAGCAGCGGCCTTGTGGACATCAAGGCAAGCAGCGACGCCTTCATCGCGCAGAGCAATACTGCCCGCCAGCGCACCGTGCAGGCAGAGACGCAGTACTCCATGATTGAGTACCTCGTTGACTACTTGACGCAAAACGTCACGGCAGGCAATCTCATCCCGACGATGGGAGGCATAAGCGACTCGGGTATCACCTCGCAGATAGGAAACTACAACCAGCTGATGCTCCAACGCAATCGTCTCGCCGAGAACACCTCCGAGAACAGCCCCACCATCGTTGACTACGACAAGAACCTCGAACAGATGCGTGATGCCATCCTTGCCTCTCTGAAGGGTTACAGCGCGAGCCTCAAACTTCAGGTTGACAAGGCAAAGCGCGAAGAGGCGGGCTTGTTGGGCAGCCTTCAGGCAGTGCCGCAAAAGGAGAAGAAAGTGATTGACATTGCCCGTCAGCAGACCATCAAGGAGACCCTCTACACCTATCTGCTCAACAAGCGTGAGGAGACAGCCCTGCAGCTTGCCATCACGGAAGCCAATATCCGCGTCGTGGAGCAGCCCTTCGGCAGCAGGAGCCCCATTGCGCCCCGCACCAAGGTCATCACGCTCATTGCCCTCATTATTGGCATCATCCTGCCATACCTCTACTTCCTGTTGAGGAGACTCTTCGACACGACGGTACACGGACGCCGGGATGTTGAGAAGTACACCACGATTCCCATCCTCGGCGAGGTGCCTCACAGCGACGTCGGCATACAGGACTCCGAGATAATCGTAGACGGGCAGAAGGACGACATCCTCTCCGAGGCGTTCCGCCTGATACGCTTCAATGTGCCGTTCATCAATAAGGATGCCCGCGTCATCATGTTCACGAGCACCATGCCAGGCGAGGGAAAGACGTTCATCAGCGGTAACTTCGCAGCCACACTGGGCCTGACGGGCAAGAAAGTGGTGCTTGTCGATGCCGACATCCGCAAGCGCACCCGCAGCCGTCTCACCGATACCGCCGGCAAACTGGGACTCACCTCCTTCCTCGCCGGAAATGTTGACGATGTGATGAGTCTTGTCGTGACGAAGAGCAAGGACTGCAACCTTGACATCCTGCCGGCAGGCGTCGTTGCACCTAACCCCGCCGAGCTGTTGATGAGTGAGCGTCTGGAACAGTGCGTCGAGGAACTGAAAAAGATGTACGACTATGTTATCATTGACAATGTGCCTGCACAGGTCGTTGCCGATGCCGGTATTGTCAACCGCGTGGCCGACCTCACCATATATGTGCTGCGCGAGACGAAGGTTGACCGCCGCTACCTGCCTGAACTGGAGCGCCTCCATCAGGAGAAGAAGTTCAACCATCTTTGCATTGTCATCAACGACAGTCGTGGCAAGAGCAAGCATGGCTACGGTTATGGTTACGGCTATGGCTACGGTTATGGCTACGGTTATGGCTACGGCTATGGCTACGAGAAGAAGAAAAAGGGTCTGTGGCATAAGATAAAGAAGTTCTTCCGCGGTAAGAAGAGCAAGTAATGGCATAAGGCGGAATGCCACAAGTGAAAACCGTAAAGGGCGTACCTTCCAATTCGTTTCGGAGTACGCCCTTTCTTATGTCTCTATGTCGTGAAGAAAAATGCCAGTGCCGCGATTACCAATGCCCCGTGCCGCGATTATGAAACCATTGCTGTCCGGTAAATTATTCATTGCTGTCCGGTAAAATTGGACTGACTGCTTTGCTACTGAATAAAGTCAGTTTGCCTCTTAAGCCTTCCAGGCTTAAGATGCCACCAGAGTAAAGTCAGTCTGCACCTTAAGCCTGGAAGGCTTTTGGCACATCATGGTATTTCCACCCCCTTGACAATAGCTATTCATTCAAAATGCCGATGTAATCGAGGGAGCAGATGATAATGAAAATACTTTCCCTGGACACCAATATCGTAAAAAACACCGTGCCACGATGATTCTCGTAGCACGGTGTGTCTTTTCCCTTTTCGCTGTTTCCCCTTTTACCAGATGTCCTCCGGACTCTCGGGATTGTCATAGACATCCTTGGAGCAGTACTCCATATAGTCCATATAGAAGAAGAGCAGCTTGTTGTCCAATACGGTCTTGAATCGGATGTAGTAGGTCTCGTCGGGATCCATTGTCTGTCGGATGATGATGCGTCGGATGCAGATGTTGGAACCGCGCATCATGGTGCTGCCGCCAGGACCGCCGGCGCAGTATTGCTGACAGCCTTTCATGAATCCGTTGTTGCGCAGTCGCTTGTCAACCTCGATATTGTAATCATCGTCGTTTGGGTCGTCTCTTTCATAGCCGATGTCGCTGAAGACATTGCCCTTTAATGTGTGCAGGTAGTTGTCGGCTCCTTGACGGAGGTCGATGGGAATGCCCATTGCGGCGAGCTTGCTCTTGTCGTTGCCCCAGTAGAACTGCACCATTCCTCGCTTGTTACCGCCGCTCTGGATGGCAAATCTCAACTCGTAAGTGCCACGGCGCGGAACGGGCGGCAGGCGCATCGTGCAGTCCGTAAGGCCGCGAATGGTCATCTCGTCGCCCTGCATGTTTGCCCATCCTTTGCCACGACCTGTCCAATAGTAGAACTCTGTCTCGTTGGAGATGTCCACATCTTCAAGGTACTTGTACTCGATGTCGCTAGGGATATAGACATTCATGTGCTTGTCGTCGGTGATTTCGGAGCATCGGATGTCGTTATTCATGAATTCCGGCCACATGCTCGGCACGCTCCAGCGGATGCGTTGCTTCTGCAGGTTGTCGCGTGTATTGTCGCTGTAGTAGAGGAGCTTGTCGATGGGATAGATCATGCCGTTGCGGATGTTGCTCTCTCCCTCCATATGGGGTTCTCCTACGCGAATGCCTTCATTTTCGGGGTCGCACGAGATTTCGTGATACGATCCTCGGCGCTCGTTGTCAAGAAGAGGGAAGCGGTTGATGTAAACGCCGCCTGACTCGCGGCTTTCGTAGAGCTTCAGGAGGCGGCGCTTGCCGAGCGTCGTGTAGAACTCCATGACAGCGACGGTGGGGTTCCTCTTGTTGATGTCATATCCGTTCTCGTTATAGTGATAGACAAGGTTGTTGGTACCCAGTCGTTCAGGCAGGATATGGTAGGTGATGAACTGGTAGAGGAGGTTGTCTTCCGACTCGTAGTTTTCGTCTCGCTTCAGCTCCGGATACACGCCTTGTCCGTCGAGGTATGTCATAACGTCCTCCAGGGTGATGTCCTTCACGTCCTTTCCGATGGCTTCTGTCCAGAAGGCATCTGTCTCGGCGAAGAATGTGAAGCCGTAGTAGCGGTGCTCCGGCGTGTAGAAGGTCTGCTTTGTGTCGTCTTCGTAGCTCTCGCTGTACGTCTTTATCTTGTTGGCCCGGAAGAGGTCTTCATAGGCCTCGTCGCGGTCGAGGGACAGCTGGTCGAAGAGTCCGCAGGCGTAGGCAATCTTTGCCGAAACGACGAAGCCGGAGTTCTCGTCCTCGATATATTTCTTCAGCAAGATGTCCATCGTGTTGTTGCTTGGTGAGATGACGCTGTGCATGGAGTGTATGACGCCGTTGATGCAGAGGATGTCGCGGTTGTCCACATCGATGACACAGTCGTTGATGAGAATACTGTCGGGCAGGTCGGTGTACTGTACGGTCAGCTTCCTGTCCATCATGTTGGGCAGGGTGAAGTCCACATTGTTCGACGTGGCAGTCGGCCTGGGCAGATTGCTTATTTCGAAGTAGTTGTAGTCGTCGCCGCTGTCGATGATGCTGTTGAAGATAATGACTTGATAGATGGAGTCGCGTTTGCGCTCGCTGGGGAAGGCGTCCCAGCTTGCCTCGGGAATGACTTCCTGAGCCACAAGGGAGTCGAGGTACTCCTGAATGGCGTCGTTGGTGGGAGCAAAGACAGTGTAGTGTCCGCGTGCAGAGAGAAGTTGCTTGACATTTGTTTCGCTGTATTCGCTGACCATCACTTCGCTCAGCAGCCGGAAGTATTCACTGTACTGGTCGTGCTTTTCGAGATAGCTGGTAATAGTCTCTTCCTTGAAGACATAGCGAGCCGATGTGTCGATGTCTTCTGTGCAGCTTGACATGATAGCCACCGCTGCAAGGGCGCATAAAAAGTATCTTTTCATAGCTTGTTGTTAGTTATTGCGTACAAATTTATAAAAAAAATATAAAGTACGACAAAGATTGAAGGATTTTTTTTCCCTTAAACATGAATAATTGTCTATGAGTTGCGTGTTCTCGCGCGTCCTGCGTCTATTCTGAGGAAGATAAAGAGCAGAATGGTGAATCCCCAGAGGGAGGAACCTCCGTAGCTGAAGAAGGGCAGCGGAATGCCTATGACGGGCGTGAGGCCGAGCACCATCCCGACGTTGATGAAGACGTGGAAGAGGAAGATGCTCAGCACGCAATATCCATACACCCTGCCAAAGGCGTAAGGTTGTCGCTCGGCCAGATGCAGGAGCCGCAGGATGAGTGTCAGGAAGAGCAGGAGCACGACGGCGCAGCCGACAAAGCCTTCCTCCTCGCCCACGGTGCAGAAGATGAAGTCGGTGTCCTGTTCCGGCACATACTTCAGCTTCGTCTGTGTGCCGTTGAGGAAGCCTTTGCCCTCCAATCCGCCGGAGCCGATGGCTATCTTTGCCTGTATGACGTTGTAGCCGACGCCTCGTGGGTCGTCCTTCAGGCCGAGCAGGACCTGTATTCGTGTCTGCTGATGCGTCTTCAGAACCTTGTTCATCACGATGTTGACGGAATAGAAGAAGCCGATGCTCCCCAAGGCGAAGAGGGCGATGAGGCCATAGGAAAGGATGCGGTCGCGAAGCGAGAGGTAGAGCAGCCAAAGCACTGTCAGCCCGCAGGCAAAGACCATCGCCCATACTCCATTGCAGGGATAGACGAAGCGGGCAAACAACACGGCCGCTGCGTCAATGGCAAGGACATGTGTGAGCAGGCGAAAGACAAGGCTCTTGCCCCTTGCCCCTTGCTCCTTGTCCCTGTAAACCCATACAAGCCCTATGGTGAAGACCTGTATGAGCAGCATGACAAGCCCCTGACCGAGGCTCATCTGCTCCACTCCCCACAGCGGCACGTCGGCATAGCGAAGCCCTACCACGAAATAGACGACTGCCGCAATGGCTATGAAGAGCAGGCTGCCGGGCATCCCTTCGCGGTAAAGCATGAGGAACAGCGCACTATAGACAAGCGCACTGCCCGTCTCTTTCTGCATGACAATCAACCCCATAGGCACGACAATCAGCACGACACATATCACGAGGTCGCGCCATTTCCTGACATCGAAGCCGTAGGTGCTCATCACCTTTGCAAGGCAAAGAGATACGCCGAACTTCGCAAACTCCGCTGGCTGTATGCTGTAGCTGCCCAACTTAATCCACGACAAGGAGCCTTTTGTGTCGTGTGCAAGGAAAGGCGTCACAAAGAGCAGGGCAATAAAACATATATATATAATGTAGGAGAGCGACTCGAAGACTCGGTCGTCAATCATAAGGATGAGGAAGGCGAGCAACAGGGATGTGCCTATCCACACAATCTGCATACCGCTTCGGGTAGAGAAGTCGAGGATGCCGGCGGACTGCTCGTAGTCATAGCAGGCGCCGCACACGCTCATCCATCCCAGTGCAAGCAGCACCACATAGACGAAGATGGTGAGCCAGTCGATGGAGCCCCATAGCGACGGTGCCTTTTTCTTCTTTGCCTTATTGTTCTTCGCCTGTCTCATTGCTCATCTTGTACAAGTGTTTGTTCTCGAAGCTTGTGGCGCGCGCCTCGCTTGCTTCGGAGAGCTTGCCGTTGATGTACTGCTCCATCATCAAGGCACCGATAGGCACGCCGTATGTTGCTCCCCATGTGCCGTTCTCCACATAGACGCAGATGGCAATCTTCGGGTTCTCGCGAGGAGCAAAGCCCATGAAGACGCTGTGGTCCTGTCCGTGAGGGTTCTGTGCAGTTCCCGTCTTGCCGCATACTTCATAGTATGTCGTGTTGGCAACGCGACAGGTTCCCCCCAGAACGGCCTGCCGCATTCCCTGCACGACGGTCTCGTAGTGCTGCCGCTGAACCTTTGTGTAGTGCTTCTTGGTGTATGTCGAGTCGAGCGGCATTCCCTGCACTTCCTTGACGACGTGCGGGACGATGTACCAGCCTCTGTTGGCAATGGTTGCGCCGAGGTTGGCAATCTGAAGGGGGGTGAGGTTGACTTCGCCCTGCCCGATGCTGATGCTGATGACGGTCAGGCCGCTCCAGTCCTTGTGATAGGCATCGTCATAGAATGAAGCATTGGGAATCATGCCGCGCTTCTCTCCCGGGAGGTCGATGCCTATCGGATAGCCGAAGCCCATGCTTACCATGTAGTCCCTCCATGTGTTCATCGCGTCCTGCACAGTCTTGTACTTCTGCCTGTTGCCGAACATATAGTAGAGCCCCCAGCAGAAGTAGCCGTTGCACGAGGTGGCGATGGCTGGGACGAGGGGTAGGGGAGAGCCGTGGCCGTGACAGCCTACCTTGAGCCCTCTGAAGTGGAAGCCTCTACTGCACGGAAAGGAAGTTGACGGGGTGATGATGCCTTCCTGAAGGAAGGTGAGCGCCTGGCTTGTCTTGAAGGTTGAGCCGGGCGGGTATTGCCCCATGATGGCACGGTTGAGGAGGGGCTTGTGCGGGTCGGCGGCCAGCAGCTTCTGGCTCTTGCCGCGCTGTCGTCCTATCATAATGCGAGGGTCGTAGGTGGGGCTCGACACCATGCAGAGCACTTCGCCGGTGCTCGGCTCGATGGCGACGATGCTGCCCAGCTTGCCCTTCATCAGGCGTTCGCCCAGGGCTTGCAGCTCGATGTCGATGCTCATCGTCAGATTGCGTCCGGGGATGGGTGCGATGTCGAACTTGCCGTTTTGGTAGCGTCCCTTGAGTCTGCCGCGGGCATCGCGCAGCAGAATCTCCATGCCCTTCTCGCCGCGCA
>Ga0247610_10004356_pt1 | contig 15170 bp, 11 predicted proteins | sample 174DNAGHGhighgp2_FD_193483 | JGI IMG/M metagenome (GOLD analysis project Ga0247610, IMG submission 193483) | Sheep rumen microbial communities from Palmerston North, Manawatu-Wanganui, New Zealand - 1742 DNA GHGhigh gp2 | ecosystem: Host-associated > Mammals > Digestive system > Stomach > Rumen... | reverse complement strand
TAAGCTAATCGTTTGTCGCCAGACAGCAGATAGATGATACCGCAATAGGTGAAGCCGTGCTTCAAGATGTTGTGCTGCATAATCTTGTTGTCGCGATGGGTATCTATGCGGATGTTCTTATCATGTGTCTAACAAATTTATAATAAGAAAAACCAAGAATGAAAATGTAATAACATGTATCATCTTATGTGTATATTTTAGGAGTTTCGATTCGCTAAAATATTCACTATGAGTATGTTACAAATGTAACGTATTGAATATCAGGCACGAAAAAAGGGAACCTGATTGATTCCCTTTAAGTTGTTTTTAGCGGAGAGAGAGGGATTCGAACCCCCGGCACCTCTCAGTGCGGCAGTTTTCAAGACTGCTGTAATCGACCACTCTACCATCTCTCCAAGTGTTCGTTAGCTGAAAAGCGGGTGCAAAATTACGACTATTTTTCGAATTATGCAAATTTTTTGGTAACTTTTTATAATTGATTTGGTATTTTGCTCACTTATTCGTACCTTTGCACCATGATTTACCCAAACAACTTCGAGCAAAAGGTTGGATTTGTCGAAATACGGTCTCTGTTGAAAGGAGGCTGCCTAAGCCCGCTTGGCAAGGAGAAGGTTGACGAGATAGCCTTCTCAACTGACTATGCGCTGATATGTGAAGAGCTGGAACAGGTGCGCGAATTCCGGCGTCTACGTCAGGAAGCCGAAGACTTCCCGATGCAGTATTTCTTTGATGTGAGGGCTGCCGTGTCGAGAATTAGACTCGAAGGCACACACCTAGAGGAGGAAGAGGTTTGGGACTTACGTCGCTCGCTAGAGACAATAGCAAACATCGTAAATTATCTTTCGAGAAACGAGGAGGGAGGAAGGAGGAATGAGTATTCTTCTGAAAGTACGGAGAATTTTATTGCTGAAGTTCACCAATACCCTGCCCTATACAGGCTTACGGAGGGCGTTGTAACGTTCCCTGCCATGATACGCCGTATAGACTCGATACTTGACAAGTTTGGTAAGATTAAGGACTCGGCCTCGATGACACTGGCCTCAATACGCCATGAGTTGGCTAAGACAGAGGGCAGCATTTCGCGTACCTTATATACTATATTGCACTCGGCCCAGAAGGACGGTCTGGTGGACAAGGATGCCGCCCCAACGCTGCGTGACGGCCGTCTGGTGATACCCGTTGCGCCTAACTTGAAGAAGCGAATCGGTGGTATTGTACACGACGAGTCGGCTACCGGCAAGACTGTGTTTATAGAACCTACGGAAGTAGTAGAGGCCAACAACCGCGTGCGCCAGCTGGAGGCCGAGGAGCGTCGTGAAATTCTGAGGATTCTAACGGTGTTCAGCGACGAGGTGCGTCCGCATGTGCCGGAGATTCTTGGTTCATATCAGTTCCTGGCTCAAATAGACCTGATATACGCCAAGGCAGGTTTTGCAGACATGACGAAAGGCTTTGAGCCGACAATCTGGCAGAAGCCCCACATTGACTGGATACGAGCCGTTCACCCGCTGCTAGATCTGTCGCTGACAAAGCAAGGCAAGCAGGTGGTGCCGCTGGATATACGTTTGGAAGATTCGAGGAACGAGGAACGGGGAACAAGGAACGAGGAGGGAGGAAGGAGGAACGAGAATAGTTCTGACAAGAAAAACAATCTCGCGTCCCGTCTGTTAATCATCAGCGGCCCCAATGCCGGCGGCAAGTCTGTCTGCCTGAAGACGGTGGGTTTGCTGCAGTACATGCTGCAATGCGGATTGCCGATACCTGTGGGCGAGCGCTCCACCTGCGGACTGTTTGACGACATCATGATAGACATAGGCGACGAGCAGAGCATAGAGAACGACCTGTCGACCTACAGTTCGCACCTGATGAACATGAAGCAGATGATGCGCCAGGCCAACCCCAGGACACTGCTGCTGATAGACGAGTTTGGCGGCGGCACTGAGCCGACCATCGGCGGTGCCATAGCCGAGGCCATGCTAAAGCAGTTCTGGCAGAAACGGGCCTTTGGCGTTATCACCACCCACTACCAGAACCTGAAGCACTTTGCCGAGGACCATGAGGGCGTGGTGAACGGGGCGATGCTCTACGACCGTCATGAGATGCAGGCGCTGTTTCAGTTGTCGATAGGCCAGCCTGGCTCATCGTTTGCCATAGAGATAGCCCGCAAGACGGGCATCCCCGAGGAGGTGATCCGCGATGCCTCAGACATTGTAGGCTCTGACTACATACAGAGCGACAAATACCTGCAGGACATTGTGCGCGACAAGCGCTACTGGGAGGGCAAGCGCCAGACCATTCACCAGCACGAGAAATCGCTGGAGGGCAGGATTGCCCGCTATGAGAGTAGCATTGAGGAGATAGAGCGTGAGCGCAAGGAGATACTGCGTCGTGCCAAGGAGCAGGCCGAGGAGCTGCTGCGCGAGAGCAACCGGAAGATTGAGAACGCCATACGTGAGATACGCGAGCAGCAGGCTGAGAAAGAGGCCGCCCGCCGCATCCGTGAGGAGCTGAACGCCTTCAAGGAGGAGGTGGCCGACATCGACACGAAGGCTAATGACGAAGCCATAGAACGTAAGATACGCCAGATTCAAGAGCGTAAAGAGCGACAGGCCAGGCGGAAGCAAGAGAAACTCTCAAGGAAAGATTCAGGCGAAACAGCCTCCGAGAGCACCATTCAAGCCACACCAGCCAAAAAGCACGAGATACAGGCTGGCGACACCGTGCGCATCAAAGGGCTGACGAGTGTCGGCACGGTGGAAAGCACTGACGGCAAGATGGCCACCGTCATTTTTGGCGGCATGAAGACCAAGATGCGCGCAGAACGGTTGGAGCACGCTGAAGCCCCCAAGGCACAAGAGCGAAGCAAGGCAGAAGAACGCAACGCCCAAATAGCAGGCTCGTACGCTACAGTTTCGAACGAGACGCGCAACGTCATCGACAACCGCAAACTGAACTTCCATCAGGACATTGACGTCAGGGGTATGCGTGGCGACGAAGCCATCAATGCCGTCACCTACTTTATCGACGACGCCATATTAGTAGGAATGTCACGCGTACGCATATTACATGGTACAGGAACAGGCATTCTGCGCCAGTTGATACGTCAATATCTTGGCACGATTCCCAACGTAAGAAATTTCCGCGACGAGCACGTACAGTTCGGCGGAGCAGGCATCACGGTTGTGGATTTAGATTAAGTGTGCGCACACACAAATTCTTAAAAACATTTAAAACATTTGGATAACTCGCTGAAACTTCATAACTTTGCACCGAAATTCTAAAGGATAACGCAGGTTCTCGCGATGAGAAGGCTGCAGAAAGTATAGAGTTATGAAAAAAATTTTAATGATTGTAAGTATGAGCCTGACGGTGCTTCTGCTGAACGCAAAGACCAAGGGCTTTGACTGGAATCCAGTGATGGATGCGATTATTCAAGTAGAAAGCGAAGGGAATCCTAACGCCGTGAGTGGGAACTCAGTAGGCGCTATGCAAATTACTCCGATACTTGTAAAGGATTGCAACCAAATCCTACAGCAGAAAAAGAGTAAGAAGCGCTACACGCTGGCCGACCGCTACAGTGTAGAGAAATCGAAAGAAATGTTCCTACTATTTCAATCGCATTATAACCCGATGAATAGCATTGAAAAGGCTATTCGCTCCTGGAACGGGGGAGTATTCTACAGTGTTCGCGCAACCAATAGGTACTACAAGAAGGTTATGAGCAAAATGAAGTAAGAATTCTATTTGCAAGTCTGATACAAACCGGTTGACAAAGACGAAGGTGCTTGCCAACCGGTTTTTTTTATCAACCACCCCTAACCCCTCCTTTCCAAGGAGGGGGATATAATTGTGCAAAAAAAGAAGTCCGATAGAATCGGACTTCACTTGTTGCGGAGGCAGGACTCGAACATGCGACCTCCAGGTTATGAGCCTGGCGAGCTACCAACTGCTCCACTCCGCGATGTCTGCCAGAGGGCTTTCCCTCATTTGCGGGTGCAAAGGTACTGCTTTTTTTTCATTCCCGCAAATTTTTATGCATTTTTTTTGGCTATTTCAAATAAAAGGGGTAATTTTGCACACGATATTACCAATGTGCAAAAAATATGTCGATATCAAAGACTAGACAACTGCTGGTAGACGTAGCGCGCCAACTGTTTGCCAAAAACGGACTTGAGAACACCACGATGAATGACATAGCCACCTCATCGGGTAAAGGTCGCCGTACGCTCTACACCTATTTCAAGTCTAAGGAGGACATTTACTATGCCGTCATTGAGAGCGAACTGGAGCGCCTTAGCGACAAGCTTGACGAGGTGGCGGCCAAGAAGATACGTCCTCAGGACAAGGTTATCGAACTGATATACACCCACTTGAACATGATTCGCGAGACGGTAGTACGCAACGGCAACCTGCGTGCCGAATTTTTCCGAAACATCTGGATGGTGGAAAAAGTTCGTAAGAACTTTGACGATGCCGAGATAGAACTGTTCCGCAAGGTATATGCCGAGGGCAAGGAGGACGGCGAGTTCGACATTGACAACATAGACCTGGTAGCCGACATCACCCACTACTGCATCAAAGGGCTGGAAGTGCCCTACATCTACGGTCGCATAGCCCACGGCATGACCGAGGAAGCCACCAAACCACAGGTAGCCAAAGTTGTGTACGGTGCCTTAGGAAAGATTAACAAACATTAATCAATCAATATCAACAAGAAAAGAATGGGATTATTAGAAGGTAAGACTGCCCTGATAACAGGTGCAGCACGCGGTATCGGTAAGGCTATCGCGCTGAAATTTGCCGAGGAAGGAGCCAACATTGCATTCACCGACCTCGAAGTGAACGAAGAGACAGAGAAGGAAATTGCCGCCAAGGGCGTGAAGGCTAAGAGCTATGCCTCGAATGCCGCCGACTTTGCCCAGACCGAGGATGTTGTAAAGGCAGTAAAGGAGGAGTTCGGCAGCATCGACATTCTGGTAAACAATGCCGGCATCACCAAAGACGGTCTGATGCTGCGCATGACAGAGCAGCAGTGGGATGCCGTGATAGCCGTCAACCTGAAGTCGGCCTTTAACTTCATCCATGCCTGTGTACCCGTCATGATGCGCCAGCGTGGCGGCAGCATCATCAACATGGCCAGCGTCGTGGGTGTTCACGGCAATGCCGGCCAGGCCAACTACGCTGCTTCAAAGGCCGGTCTGATAGCTCTGGCTAAGAGTATTGGTCAGGAGATGGGTCCCAAGGGCATTCGCGCCAACGCCATTGCCCCTGGTTTCATTGATACAGCCATGACACAGCAGTTGTCTGACGACATCCGCAAGGAGTGGATAAGCAAGATACCCCTTCGCCGTGGCGGCACTGTCGACGACATTGCCCAGTGTGCAGTTTTCCTGGGCAGCGACATGTCGAGCTACATCAGCGGCCAAGTCATCCAGGTGGATGGCGGCATGAACATGTAAGCCGCAAGCCATTGAAAAACAATGATCCCCCGAAACTGCAATTTCGGGGGATTATTTATAATAGCAATAATTCCAAGCCGTTACATCTGCTTGCTTAAAGTTTTCTTCCAAGCCTCGTAAGCACTGAGGTATTCTGCACGCAACGCCATGTCAGGCTCAATCACCTCCAGTTTTTCGAGAGTAGCAAAGGCCTCTTCGCTGTTCTTGTAAATGCCTGCACCAATGCCGGCACCCTTGGCCGCACCTACGCTGCCATCAGTATCGTAAAGCTCGATGGTAGCGCCGCTGACACCCGCCAGCGTATTGCGGAACAGGGGAGAGAGGAACATGTTAGCCTTGCCGGCATGTATTTTCTTGATGTCCATGCCCATCTGCTGCATAATCTCCATGCCGTAGCAGAACGAGAAGACAATACCCTCCTGAGCGGCCCTTACCAGGTGAGCCTTGTTGTGCTTGTTGAAGTTCAAACCGTTAACAGAACAGCCTATTTCACGGTTCTCAAGCACGCGCTCGGCACCATTGCCGAAGGGGACGATGGTGACACCCTCACTTCCGATGGGGACAGAGGCAGCCAGATCATTCATTGCAGCATAAGAGACGTCTGGCGTGATGTTACGGTGCACCCAGGCATTGAGTATACCCGTACCGTTGATGCACAGCAGCACACCGAGGCGCGTCTGCTCCGCCGTATGGTTGACATGTGCAAAAGTGTTCACACGCGACTTCGGATCATAGTTAACATCGCCCAGCACGCCGTAGACCACACCGCTGGTGCCTGCCGTAGCAGCTATCTCACCAGGGTTGAGCACATTGAGCGACAGCGCATTGTTGGGCTGGTCGCCGCCACGATAGGTGATGGGGGTGCCTGCCTTCAGTCCCAGTTCCTCGGCAGCCTCGGCAGAGACACTACTCTGCACGGCAAAGGTGGGAACGATGTCGGCAATCAGCGACTTGTCCACACCATAGTAGTCCAGCAAGAACTGTGCCGGCTGGTTCTCCTTAAAGTCCCAGAACATACCCTCAGAGAGTCCGCTGACTGTTGTGTTAGCCACGCCACTAAGTCTCATAGCCAGATAGTCGCCTGGCAGCAGTACCTTATAAATCTTACTAAAGAGTTCTGGCTCATTCTCCTTCACCCACGCCAATTTTGCAGCAGTGAAGTTGCCTGGCGAGTTCAGCAGATGCGTGAGACACTGCTCAGCACCCAAGTCGCGGAAAGCCCGTTCGCCATAGGGGACGGCCCGCGAGTCGCACCAGATGATTGCTGGTCGCAGCGGTTTCAGCTCCTTGTCAATGCACACCAGTCCATGCATCTGGTAGGAGATACCGATGGCCTCAACCTCATCGGCCTTTGCACCAGCCTCACTCATGATTTTCTTCAGCGACAGCTTGGCATATTCCCACCACGAGTCTGGATTCTGTTCTGCCCACCCTGCCTTGACGGCCATGATGGGAGCCTCTTTTTCAGGGTAAAAGGCCGAAGCCACACACTTTCCGCTGTCAACACTGACCAGCGATGCCTTGACCGACGAACTGCCGACGTCAAAGCCTAACAAATACCTGTTTGCCATTTTGATAATGAATAAAGTTAATCATAAGTAATCCAATTCACCTGCAAAATTCTTTAAAAAAAATCATATTAACAACTTTTTTCGCATAAAAGGCCATTTTTTTACATTATTTTGAGCACAATTAAAATATTTTTTTTACCTTTGCACGTTAGAAACGAATAATTTATTTCATATATGAAAAAGAAGATACTGATACTTGACGACAAAGAGACCATCGCAAAGGTGCTCTCCATCTACCTGATGAGTGACTACGATGTGCAGTGGCTGCCCGACGGGCTGCAGGGTGTAAAATGGCTTCAGGCCGGCAACACGCCCGACCTTATCATCTCCGACATCCGCATGCCGGGCATGCGGGGCGACGATTTTCTTGAGTGGATTAAGCAGAACGAGTTGTTCCGTCATATTCCCGTCATTATGCTATCGAGCGAGGACTCTACCAGCGAGCGCATCCGCCTGCTTGAAATAGGTGCTGAGGACTACATTGTCAAGCCCTTCAACCCGATGGAGTTGAAAATCAGAGTCAAGAAGATACTTCCCAACTGACAAATGCACTTTTTATGATAGGTATTATATATTTAGGCAACAACCCTCAAACCGAGGAACGTCTGAAATATATCCCAGGCCGTCTTGTTCAGTTGACCAAGACCTATAAGGATGCTGCCGCCGCTTGTGCTCCGCACGTGCGCAACGAGCACTTTATCCTTTTCTTCGAGAAGAATGTTCGTGCTGAGGACATCACAGCCATCACCTATCTGCGCAAGAAGTGCTCCAACATCTACATCATCCTGCTGACCGACCAGTTGAACAGCGAGGACCGAGAGATTTATCAGCGATGCGGCATTAACGATACGCTGAACCTAAACGCCTCCGTTGCAGAACTGAACAAGAAGATACAGTTCATCAGCGACCGCGAGGCCATCATGTTCGACGACCAGGTATCTAAGAAGCACATCCTGAAGTTCAAGATTCCCCTCTGGAAGCGGGTTTTCGACATTGTGTTTTCCGGACTGGCCATCATCGTTCTCTCCCCCATCTTCATCATCACCGCCATCGCCATCAAGCTGGAGAGTCCGGGCCCCGTACTGTTCAAATCGAAGCGCGTAGGCACCAACTACACCATCTTCGATTTCCTGAAGTTCCGCTCCATGTATACCGATGCCGAAAAACGGCTGAAGGAAGTCAGCAAGGAGGCCGGTAACCAGTACGCGGAGAAGAACGAGGACGATGAGAAGCAGAAGGCCACCATCACGGCACCTCTTGGCGACGAGGCCGAGATGGCCATGATGTCCATGGGTATGGAGTCAGATATGATGATCAGCGACGAAGAGGTCATGCTTGTTGGCGACGACTTCGTGGTGGCAGAGAGCGATTTCAGTAAGCAGAAGGAGGAAGAGATTAACAATGCCTTCGTCAAGATTGAGAACGATCCACGCGTCACTAAGGTTGGCCGCTTCATCCGCAAGTACAGCATCGACGAGCTGCCCCAGCTCTTCAATATTCTCAAGGGCGACATGTCTATTGTGGGCAACCGTCCCCTACCCCTCTACGAGGCAGAAAAACTGACGGCCGACTCCAGTATCGACCGTTTCATGGCCCCTGCCGGTCTGACAGGCCTGTGGCAGGTAGAAGAGCGTGGCAAAGGCGGTCTGATGTCAGCCGAGGAGCGCAAGCAGCTTGACATCACCTACGGCCAGACCTACAATTTCCTGCTTGACATGAAGATTATCTTCCGGACGCTCTCAGCATTTGTTCAGAAAGAAAACGTTTAATCAAAACAATCACAATCTCAATCATAGAATCTTACATTTTTATATTTATTATGAACAAGACGAATCGCGTTGGTCTTTTCATGCTGCTGGCCTCGTTAGCGACAAGCAGTTTTGCCCAGTTCAACGACAGTGGCATCAGTGCAGGTTTCTTCGACTCCAGCGAAGAGAAAAGCATCAATTTCTCGGAATTCCACCTGCCACCACTTGCCGTTCTTTTTGAGAACGCAAAGTCCACACCGCAAATCCTGACCCTGGCAAAGGCCCAACAGATAGCAGAAGCCGAGGTAGCCAAACAGAAGCGCCACATCTTCTCATACGTCACGGGGCATGCCAGCTACAGTTATGGCGTCTCCGACATGTGGGGCAACAGTTCCACGTCCTACAATCTGCGAATCATGCAGTTCCAGGGCAGCGAACAGAGTTATTGGAACGTTGGCGTCAATCTGGCTGTGCCTGTAGAAGACATTCTTGATTTGGGAGCTGCCGTCAAGCGTAAAAGGATGGAAGCCGAGCAGGCTCAGCTTCAAAAAGACCTGGCCTACGACCAGTTGAAGCTACAGATAGCCTCCCTCTATGTTAAAATCACCAACAATCTGGTATCGCTGAAGACCCTCAGCGAGGGTGCAGCCGCCTACCAAGGTGCCGGAACCCTGAATCTTGAAGACTTCCAAAACGGTAATTTGAGCATTCAGGACTATGCATATACCAAGATGCGCGAGAGCAGTCTGGTGGCCAGTTATCAAGAGCTCCAGTCAACCATCACGACCGACATCCTTACCTTGGAGATTATCACCCACACCCCTATCCTCACCAACTCTACCACTGAAATCACCTTAGACAGCAACATCCAAAAGACGGAAAAACAGATAGCAAAGGAGAACAAGGCTGTTGAAAAGCGTATCAGGAAAGCCGTCAAGGAAGAAGAGGAAAAGATGAGAGAGATGGAGAAAGAAGAAAAGAAGGCCGCCAGTGAGAAGGCTAAGGCAGCCAAGAAAAACAAACAATAACAACCTAAAGTTTTCATAGATATGGACTTATTCAGATATATCGTTCGGTTCTTGTTCAAGATACGCTGGTATCTTGTTATTCTGCCTCTGATAGCCTTGATCGTTGCATGGTTTCTGACTCGCAATATGGAAAGAGTCTACGACACCAACACGACGATTTATACAGGTATGATTACGGGCTACAACATTGAGGGCGGCACGGGTATTGCCGGTGGCAACCCCCAGACGAACATCAACAACCTGATGCTCATTATCACCACCGACCGCACCATCCACGAGGTGTCTCTCCGCCTGTTTGCCCGCTGTATGATGTATGGTAATGCCAACAAGGACAACAACTACATCTCGGCTGAGCATTTCCGCCAGCTGAACTCCATTGTCCCCATGGAGGTCAAGGCACTCATCAACCACAATAACGAGAACGCCACCTACGCCAATCTGAAGGCTTACGAAAAACCCACACAGGATAATTTCCTTTTCGGAATCCTTAATTACCATCAGTATTTTGGCATCAACAGCATCACCAGCCGTCTGAAGGTCATGCAGCTTAAGGGCAGTGACATCATTGACATTGGCTACTCAGCCAACGATGCCGGCATCGCCTACAACACCCTCGACATTCTGAACGATGTCTTTGCACGCCAGTACCAGGACCTGCGCTTTGGCGAGACCAACAATGTCATCAAGTTCTTCGAGCGCGAGGTAGCCCGTCTCTACCGTCTTCTCACGGGAGCCGAGGATGATCTTATCCGCTACAATGTAGACCGTAAGATTATCAACTACCACGAGCAGACCAAGATGGTAGCTGCGATGGACGCCACTCAAAAGACGTCTGACAACGAGCAACTGATGAACTACACGACGAGTAAAGCCATGATGGACTATCTGGAGCGCCAGTTAGGCAACCGCGCCAAGATTATCCGTGCCAACAAGGATTTCACCGACCAGATAACAGATATCTCCCGCATCCAGTCACGCATCTCCAACCTGCGTCTGATGAACAGCGAGGGCGGTGCCAACAACGAGGCTCAGATAGAACTGGCTAAAGCCGAACGAATGCTGCAAAACGCTACAGGCAACGTTAAGGCCCTCACAAAAGACATTGAGGCCGGTTCCTATAGTTCTGAGACAGGTGTTCGCGCCTCTGACATGATAGCCAAATGGCTCGACCAGGTACTGCTGCTTGAAAAGACCAAGGCTGAGATGTCGGCCCAGGACATTATGCGCCAGAAGCTTGACAAGGAAATACTTTACTATGCTCCCGTAGGTGCCACTATTCTTAGAAAAGAGCGTCACATCGGCTTCATCGAGGGCAACTATATGGAAATGCTGAAAGCCCTGAACGCAGCCCGCCTGCGTCAGCGCAACCTGCAGATGTCCACCGCAACCCTCCGTGTGCTCAACCCGCCCATGTTCCCCATGAACGCCCAACCGTCTAATCGTCTGATGATTCTGCTGGGTGCCTTCATGCTCACATTCCTGTTCACGGCTCTCTACTTCTTCATCATCGAACTGCTCGACCGCACCCTGCGCGACCGCATGCGTTCCGAGCGCATCACGAAGATTCCCGTCATGGGCTGCTTCCCCAAGGAGAGCAGTCTGCGCTACCGCCGCTACAACAAGACCATCAACGACATGGCCCTGCGCCAGTTGTCGAAGGCCCTGCTCCCCCACTTCAAGGAGGGTCAGCAGAACGTGCTCAACCTGCTGTCTACCGATGCCGCCAACGGCAAGAGCTATCTGGCACAGGAGCTTCAGAACTACTGGGTATCTATCGGTCTGCCGGTACGCCTGCTGACCTACGATGAAGACTTCCTGGCCGAGGACAGCAAGTTCATCATGGCCAAGGGCATTAAGGATTTGTGCCCCGACATCCTGCCCAACGAGATAGCCATTGTAGAATACCCCAACCTTGACGACAACTCCATCTCGCCGGCCCTGCTGAACATGGGTACCGTCAACCTGATGGTGACCCGTGCCAACCGCACGTGGAAGGATGTCGACCAGAAAGCGCTGAAAGAGCTTCAGTCGCAGCTGGAGAACAAGGATTCGCTCTATATGTATCTCACTGAGGCACAGCGTTATGCTGTTGAGGAGTTTGTAGGCCAGTTGCCTCCTTATACAAGGTTCAACAATTTCGTCTATCGTATATCCCAGCTTGGTCTGACAGCAGTTGAAAATAGTCACGCTAAGTAAATGCAAGACAACAGTTCAACACGTCCAATTGAAAACAGAGGAAGAGTTATTCTACTCTTTCTTCTGTTTTTATTGGCCTTATACCAGTTCTACACGGCAGGCTATAGTGCCTTCACCATGGTCTGCCTGCTGCCGGCTGTATTCCTATGCGTCTATGCGGGGTTCAAGTATCGCATGTCCACCTTCTGGGCTTTGTTTTTCATCAACTACTTCATCCACATTTTAGGCAAGCATTCCTTATTGCCTCCAGGTGTTCCCACCTCGCTGTACAATGAGATGTTCGAAATGCTGCTTTTGGCCATTGCCATCATCGATGTCAGGCAAATGCCCCATTTCGAACGAGCAGGCAACATGATGCTGCTGGCACTCACTGTCTGGTGCGGCTTCTGCACCTTAGAGGTGCTCAACGACACCTGCAACCTTGGCATAAACGTCGGTGCATGGTACACCGGAGCCCGTGGCATGGCATTCCAGCTGATGTATATCTTCCTGGTCTTCACCATTTACATCTCTGATGCTGTTATTCTTAAACGGTATCTGTACGCCTGGGCGGCATTTGCCTTCTTCTCTGTCTTTTGGGCCTGGAAGCAGCAATATATTGGCTTCACCTACCCCGAAGAATTTTGGATTAATAATATTGGCTATGTAACGCATATTATTAATGGTGGCAGTCTTATCAGATATTTCTCCACCTTCAGCGATGCCGCCAACTACGGTTGTAACGCCGCAGCTACAGCCACCGCGTTCGTCATCTTTGGCATTACATCAAGGCTTACCAAAGAACGTATTCTCTGGGGTGTTCTGGCTATTCTCGTCATTTGGGGCATGTTCTCCTCCGGTACGCGAACCGCTATTGCATGCCTGGGAGCCGGTCTTGCCTCATACGTCATCCTGTCAAAGTCATTCAAGATAGCCATTCCCTTCTCTATCATGTTTGCCATAGTCGCCATCCTCCTGGTTTTCACAAACATTGGCAATGGCAACCAGCAAATCCGCCGCATGAGGTCAGCCTTCAATAAGAAAGACGCATCGTCAAATGTGCGTACCATCAACCAGGAGGCCATGAAGAAATACATCCGTGATGCACCATGGGGCATCGGCCTGGGCATGGGTCAGGATAACGTACCAGCCAACAACAAGTTCCGCAAGCTGGCCACCATTGCCCCTGACTCCGAATACGTGTTTATATGGCAGCGCACGGGTCCTATCGGCATTACCGTTTTCCTCATTGCCAATTTCATTATCTTCGTCGGAGGGGCGCGTATTGTGATGTTCAAAATCAAGAACCGGAGCCTGATGGGTATCGGGGCAGGCTTTTGCTGTGCCTTTGTGGCCATTCACTTAGGCGGCTACGGCAATCAGGTTCTCCTGCAATATCCTAACGGTCTGCTGTTTTATGGAGGCATGACCATTGTCTACCTCCTACCTTTCATAGAACCTGAATGGAACCGGATAGAAGAGCAGCAATTCGCCAAGCAGGAGGAGCGCCGTCGTCTGAAGCTGGAGAAGAAGAAAGCATCAAGGGTTTAGGGGATTGAAGAATGAAAAATGAAAATTGAGCTGTCCATCATCACCGTCAATTTCAATGGGCTGGACGACACCTGTGCATTGATTGACTCCATCACCTTCAACGACCATTTGGAGGTGATTGTGGTTGACAATGGCTCAACAGCCGACGAGGCCGCCGTCATCCGTCAGCGCTATCCGCAGGTGCGCGCCATACGGAGCGAGCAGAACCTGGGCTTTGCCGGTGGCAACAACCTCGGCATCGGCGAGGCTTCAGGACAGTATCTGCTTTTTATCAACAACGACACCGTCTTCAAGCATTTCAACCCCCAGCCGCTCATCGACCGTCTCCATGCGTCGCCAGCCATCGGCATGGTATGCCCCAAGATCCGCTTTGCGTGGGACGACTGCCCCATACAGTTTGCCGGCTACACCCCGCTGACGCCGGTAACGCTGCGCAACCGTGCCATCGGCTATGGCGAGGCCGACCGCGGACAGTACGACACCCCCCACCCCACTCCCTATGCCCATGGTGCCGCCATGATGGTCAGCCGCGAGGCTTTGGAGCGTGCAGGCCTCATGCCTGAGTGCTATTTCCTCTACTACGAGGAGCTCGACTGGTCGATGATGTTCCGCCGCGCCGGCTACGACATCTGGTACGAGCCCGCCGTCACCATCTTCCACAAGGAGAGCCGCTCCACCGGCATCGACAGTCCGCTCAAGGTCTACTATATCACCCGCAACCGCCTCCTCTTTGCCCGGCGCAACAGCAGCGGTCTGCAGCGGTGGGCCACCTACGCCTACCTGACGCTTGTTGTGGCTGCCCGGGACAGTGTCAGGCATCTGTTGCGGTCGCACCCCCTTCAGGCCAAGGCCGTCTGGCATGGCGTCCGTGACTTCTGTCTTAACAAACAAAACAAACAGCAATAAGCCTCTCTATGGATTTCTGGTGGATTGTATATGTCATTGACATCGTGCTCTTTGCACTCGTAACCCTGACCGTCGCCTATGTGACGTTCTTCTCACTGGCCTCGCTTATCAACAAGCGGCAGGACACCCCCAAGGCCAAGCGCCAGAACCGCTTCATCGTGCTGATTCCGGCCTACAAGAGCGATGCCAACATCCTGCACACCGTCAACTCCATCCTGAGCCAGACCTACCCACAGCGTCTGTTCGACGTTGTCGTCATCTCCGACCACCAGAAGGAGATGACCAACATGCGGCTGGCACAGTACACCGTCACCCTGCTCATCCCCAACTTCGAGAAGAGTGCCAAGACCAAGTCGCTGCAGTATGCCATGCTCAACCTGCCCGAGTTCAAGATTTACGACGTGGCCGTTGTGCTCAACAGCGACACCATCGTTGAGCAGGATTTCCTTGAACAGCTCAACGATGCCTATGAGGCTGCCGGCACCAAGGCCGTCGTCCCCCATCTGATGCCACGCAACCGCGACACCTCGTCGGCCCGGCTAAGCAGCATCTTCGACGAGATTAACAACTCCATCTTCCGTCGCGGCCACATCACCGTCGGCCTTTCCGCTGCCCTTCAGGGCACAGGCGTAGCCTACGACTTCCAGTGGTTTAAGAGCAACATCATGAAGGTGCGCACGCCCTTTGAGGAAAAGGAACTGGAGGCCGCCCTCGTCCACCAGCGCTACTACA
>Ga0247610_10004354_pt1 | contig 15174 bp, 14 predicted proteins | sample 174DNAGHGhighgp2_FD_193483 | JGI IMG/M metagenome (GOLD analysis project Ga0247610, IMG submission 193483) | Sheep rumen microbial communities from Palmerston North, Manawatu-Wanganui, New Zealand - 1742 DNA GHGhigh gp2 | ecosystem: Host-associated > Mammals > Digestive system > Stomach > Rumen... | reverse complement strand
GTATACCCCTGTATCACATTATAATGATTTGGTTTTTCTTGTGAACATTCTGTAAACCTGTGACAAATGTCATTGAGAGACATCGGCTGGTTGGTGTATAAAAAAAGATGTCAGCACTATATTATCAATCATGAATATCTTAGAGAAAATATTGAATATATACGGATATCGAGCATCTTTTAGAGGCGGAGGTTCTTACGGAGGTTCTATGCTGAAGAAGATGGAAAAACCTATTACATATCTAAAGGATGCCGGGAGGAGGAAAAACCTCGCGGCTGTTTTTATATGTCTGAACCTTATTTTGCTGTCCTGTGTCTGCGTTTTTTTTAGTATAAACCTACATACCGCGTTTCTGAAGGAAAAAGAATCCAGAATCTTCGGAGCTGTTTTCCCGGATACTGCTGATGATTATTATCGTGAGATCCTCATGCAGATCGAAACGAATATCCAGGCAGAGGGGGATCTCCTGCTGTCGAGAGACTGCGGTTATGATATTGAACTGCAGGGACGGCAGATGCTTGAGCTCGCGGACAGAGGCGCAGAGGCGGTTTTTGTCTGCCCGGCTGCAGACCGGGGGCTCGAGGAGGAGATCCGTAGATGTATGCAGTGTGGCACCAGAGTGATCTTGGTGGGGCGGGGCTGTGCGGGAGAGGAAGAGGCACAGGCCCTGGTTCTTTCTGATGATGAAAAAGCGGGGGAGACGCTGGCCGGCTATATCGATGTGAAAGTGAAGTTAGCGCGTATCCTCCTGCTGGGCAGAGAGAAAGACTCTTCGAGCCGTGCCCGGACCGAGAGTTTCTGCCGCAGAATCCTGGGGGATAAAATTGAAAAAAGCCCGCTGCCGGGCGGAGAAAGCGCAAAAACGAACGATAAAGACGATAACGCCGACAGCAGTACAGACAAGAAAGCCGACAGTAACAAAGACGATAATACCGGCAGCTCCCACGATCCCTTTCAGATCGTCCGCCGGGTGCAGGTGGAAAACGGGGAAAAGGAAATGGAGAAGGCCCGGAGCTATATAGGCAGGGAACTGCAGCGCGGCCGCAAATTTGATCTCATCTTCGCGGCGGACGAAAAGCTTGCGGCAGGTGCCTATGCGGCTCTCAGGGAGGCCGGAGAGGAAAAACATGTACAGATCGTCGCTGTGGATGGAAGCCCTGTGGGAAAGAGGATGCTGCGTTCGTCCGGCTATCTTGCCACAGTGATGGAGTATCCAAGTGTTCTCGCCGGAGAGGCAGTAAGACAGGCCTACAGTGAGTTGGAAATGCCTCCCGGGAGCAGGATTCTCACCCAGGTCAAGCTGGTGACAAAGAATATTATCTATTCTTACGATATCGACAAGTGGGAGTGATCGACAAGCGGGAGTGAACGAGGTGAAGTATTGAAAGATAGTCAGGAACTGCGCAGGATCCGCCTTTTTATGGCGAATGTCAATTACCTGTGGACGCTGTTTTATGCATTATTTGTATATATGACGATCCTCAGGGTCATTCGGGAGGAACAGGCGAGCTCGTTTCTGAACGGGTTGAATACAATGCCCCGCTCTCCGCATCAGATGCTGATCCTGTCCATCGTTCTGTCCACGGCTCTGCTTTTAATCCTGATCTTTGGACACAGGATCCTGCAGGGCAATGCGGGCTTTGCTGTCTACGCCGCGATAGAACTGGCGCTGGCGCTTTTTATATTGTCTGTTGATAACTACGATAATACAGGTATCCTGTTGATCATTGCGGCGGACTGGATCGTGTTTGACTGCGATACAGAGGACAAAGTGATCGGAATGATCGTTCTGCTGACCTGTTATGTACTGGCCAGATCACCGATCTCGATTCCGGGTTTTGTGAAAATCGATTCCCGGGAATATCTGCAGTTTTATGAGAGAGGTTTTCAGGGCGTACTTATGCTTCTGCGCAGTATCATTTTTTCAGGGACGACAATGGGGTTCATCCTTTATCTTGTCCTTGCTATGCGCCTTGCAGAAAAAGAAAACGAACGTGTCCGCCAGCTGAACATCCGGCTTGATACAGCAAATGAAGAACTCAGGACTGCGAATGAAAAGCTGGAGGAATATTCGCGCACAGTGGAAAAAATGTCTCAGACAAGAGAGCGGAACCGTCTCGCCCGTGAGATTCATGATACCCTGGGGCATACGCTTACAGGATTAATCTCCTGTATGGACGCATGTCTGACTCTGATCGACGATTCCAAGGAGGACACAAAGAAAATTCTCTATAAAGCCAGGGATGTTGCCCGGCAGGGAATGGTCGATGTCCGGCGAAGTGTCAGCGCCCTGCGGCCGGACGCACTGGAGAGCCTGTCACTTGAAGAAGCTGTCCAGCGCATTATGAGAGAAATGAGCGAGACAGGAGGCGTGCGTTTTTTCTGCGAAATAGATCTGGAAGGTCTCCGGTTTGACGACGATGAAGAAGATACGATCTACAGGATCGTTCAGGAGAGCATCACCAATTCCGTCTCACACGGAAAGGCAACGGAAATATACGTAGGGCTGAAAAAAGCTTATGGCGCGGTGCATATCAGAATCTGCGACAACGGCACAGGGTGTCCTGATTATAAGAAAGGTTTCGGGCTGGTGCACATGCAGGAACGGGCGAGACTTCTTGGAGGGAGCGTGTGTTTTGACGGAAATACAGGACTGGACGGAGGAAAGGGATTTGCCGTTCATGCAGAGATACCGATCCGGTGGGGAAAATAACTGAAGCCAGTAAAAAGCGAGGAATAAGAATAAATGAAAATCAAAGTACTTGTTGCGGACGATCAGGAACTTACAAGGGACTGCCTCAAGATTGTGCTGGGCAGGCGTGATGATATGGAAGTGATCGATGCGGTGGGGACCGGGACGGACGTGATCCGCAGTGTGCGGAAACAGCAGCCGGATGTGATCCTGATGGACGTCCGCATGCCCGGAATGGACGGGGTCACCTGTACGAAGATCATCAAGGAAAACTATCCCGGGATCAAAATCATTGTACTCACAACCTTTGACGATGATGAATACGTCTTTAACGCACTCAGGGACGGAGCGAGCGGATATCTTCTCAAGGGTATTTCCATGCAGGAACTGGCGGAGGCTATCATCAAGGTCAACAGCGGGAGTGCGATGATCAACCCGGATATCGCCTCCAAAGTGATCACATTCTTTTCCGAGATGGCAAAAGGAAGCCTTTCGATCCAGGTGGACAGAAACGGCGCGGAAGAAATCGGAGAGACCGAGTGGGATATCATCACCCTTGTCAGCCGGGGATTTTCCAACAAGGAAATTTCCGCTGAGCTGAATTTTTCCGAGGGGACCATCCGGAATTATCTCAGTACGATCCTCAGCAAGCTGGCTCTGCGTGACAGAACGCAACTCGCGATCTGGGCGGTACAGTCAGAATATTTAGGAAAGCGCGGCAGGGAGCAGCGATGATACACGGGACAGAAGAAGGAAAAAACAGACGCCGCTGGTCAACCGCGGCCCGCACACTGCTGTGTCTGCTTCTGGCGGTCTGCGCCTTTGCGGCTTTTTCCGCCCCTGACATACGCCTTTCCTCTTTGCTGCCAAAACACAAAAAGACCCTGACAATAGGTTTTTTCTATGGCGGCACAGGTCCGCGTGGATATGAAGGAGCACAGAATACAGTCCTTTCGGCAATCAAGGAATATCACAAACAGTATCCGGATGTGGAGTTACGGTTTGAGAAGGGGATCCTCTGCGATGATTATTCCGAGTGGCTGATGGGAAAATATCTCGAAGGGATAGAACCCGACGTTTTTGTCGCGCAGCAGGAGGACCTGTCCGCTCTCGCAGAAAAAAATATGCTGATGCCTCTGCCGGAGGAGCCGCCAGGAAAAGAGCCAGTATCTTATCCCCCTTTGCTGGAGGCCTGCCGGTGGGGCGGAGTACTGTACGCGCTTCCTGTCATGTGCAATCCGCAGATGATGGCAGTGAACACCTGTTTTCTGAGGACCTATGTCGGACATGACCCGGGCACTGACTGGAACTGGGGCGAATTTCGCCAGATGTGCAGGATCTGCACGGGACAAAGCGGCGGAGCGCTGGATCATCCCAGATATGGCGTGACAGGGTACACCTGGGAGATGGCGGCTGCTTCCAATGCAGCCAGGCTTTTTGACGAATACGGTATAAAAAACTATCTGGCTGAGACAAGATGTGTGCAGGCTGTGACCTTTCATTACAGACTAAACGGCCTGTTGACAGATATGGCCGACTTTTCATCCGGCCATGTGGCTTTTTCTCCCATGTGGGCAGACAACTGGCGCAAATACAGTACCGAGCCATATGCGGCGGTGGATGAAAACAGTTTTTCCTGGTACTGCACTACCATGCCTGCCGGCCCGGGAGGGGACAATATCTCGCGGACAGAGCTGTTGGCCGGAGCAATCACCCGCAGGAATACCTGCAGAGAGGAGGCTGTGCGCTTTCTCAAGATCCTTGCCGAAGACAACACGATCCAGCAGTCAGTTCTGGAGCAAACCTGGTGCCTTCCAGCCTCCTCAAAGATTCTGCCGCACTATACCGGCACGGATCGGATCTCCGCAGATGGCTCAAAATCTTCTCACAGGGCAGGGGCTGTCGACTATGACCTGCTCGATCAGATTCTGCAAAAAGCAGTTGTCATACGGCGATTCGGAGAGTACGAAGATATTCTGCATAAGCTTGACAGGGAGATCGGGGAAGCGGGCAGCAGCAGCGGCAACTTCGCTGTGTCCCTTCGCAAAATCTCCAATGCAATGGAAACATATGCCGGGAAACACTGAGCATGCAGCAGTTCTGCCGCAGCAATTATACAGGCGGCCATTTTATGGGCAACGGTTTTCCAGGCATCAAACAAGCCCCGCGGGCAGGACCATTCCTGCCTGCGGGTTCTTTATTTATAAAACCACAGATCCGGAAGACCTCTTATGCTTCTTACTGACGATACTTCCGATGACAATTGTCAATTCCAATTAATGACAATTTTCAACTCTAATCAAAAGAGTAAAATAATAGAATTTTAAGGAAAGGAAACTATATCGCTTCAGTGCTTTCGGACGCCCCGCGAGGGACACAGGGGGCACTGTTGTGGGTAAGAAAGGTGGAGTAATACATGGGGACAAATGGAAAGAATATGGTTCTTGAGATGAAGGACATCGACAAGTCCTTTCCCGGTGTACATGCTCTGGACCACTGCAGCTTTGACCTTTTCGAGGGCGAGGTGCACGCGCTGATCGGCGAGAATGGTGCCGGCAAGTCCACGCTTGTCAAGATCATGACCGGCATACACTCTGACTATACAGGCGAGTACACCCTGTTCGGGAAACCTGTGCATTTCAACTCTATCAAAGAGGCACAGGAGAACGGCATTTCAATCGTGCATCAGGAACTGAATATGATGAACGATCTGACTGTGGCGCAGAACATTTTCATCGGAAGAGAGTCAAAAGGCTTTTTTTGCAATGACAAAGAGATCAATGCAAAGACAGAAAAGCTTATCAAGGACTTCGAGATCGGTGTCAGGGCGACAGACTTGATCAAGAATTTGACCGTCGGCAAATGCCAGATGGTTGAGATCGCGAGGGCTATGTCTTATGAAGCGACAAAGGTTCTGATCCTGGACGAGCCCACGGCCGCCCTGTCCGAGGCTGAGGCCGAGGACCTGTTTGAGAAGATGGAACAGCTCCGGTCGCACGGGGTGTCTATCATCTTTATCTCCCATCGTCTGGAGGAAATCAAAAGAGTCGCGGACCGCGTCACGGTCATGCGTGACGGAAAGTACATTGATACGCTGAACGCCAAGACATGCGATGTACAGGATATTGTCAGGCTGATGGTAGGCCGCGAGGTCATTGAGGCACCCAAAGCAAAGAGCAATGTCGACCCCGGCGCGCCTGTCGTGCTGGAGGCCAAAAATCTGACTGCGCCCAAGGTCAAAAATGTCTCTTTTGTCCTGCATCAGGGCGAGATTCTCGGATTTGCCGGACTGGTCGGAGCCGGACGTACGGAGACGATGCGCCTTCTGTACGGCGCGGATCCTATGGAGAGCGGAGAAGTCCTGGTCAAAGGAAAGCCAATCCTAGTCCATCATTCCAAAGACGCGATCGCAAACGGCATAGGTTACCTGTCCGAGGACCGCAAACGATACGGTCTCGTGCTGGGACTCCCGATCACGGACAACACAGTATTGGCATCCTACGATAATCCCGAGCTTCACAACAGCATTTTTGTAAACGAAAAAAAATGCGGAGCAGTTGCGGAAGAGTATGTGAATAAACTCAAGACCAAGACCCCCTCAGTCAGCCAGCTCGTACGAAATCTTTCCGGCGGCAACCAACAGAAGGTCGTCATTGCCAAATGGCTTCTGCGTGACTGTGATGTCCTGATCTTTGACGAGCCCACGAGAGGAATCGATATTGGCGCCCGCGCGGAGATCTACTCCCTGATGGACTCCCTGGTAAAAGAGGGAAAATCCATTATCATGGTCTCCTCCGATATGACCGAGGTCCTGAAAATGAGCGACCGCATCGTTGTCATGTGCGAGGGACGCAAGACCGGAGAACTCGATATCGCAGAAGCGACACAGGACAAGATCATGACACTTGCGACCAAGTATACAGACTGACCGCTCAGTGGCTGAAAGTTCTTGAAGAAAAAACAGCCACAGCGGTGTGAAGGTGAGATCTTTTACTTTTCACATTTGGGAGGGAATAATAAATGGATAAAAAAGAAACAGGGGGCTTCATTGCCTATCTGAAGGGCGACGGTCTGCAAAAGGTCATCGCAGTCGGATGCCTCATCGTCTTATACGTATTTTTCAGTATTTTCGGAAATCATTTCCTGACATCGGATACCCTTGTCAGTATCCTGGATTCTTCGTATTATATCGGCTTTCTTGCCATCGGCATGACCTTTGTTGTCATCACAGGGGGAATCGATCTTTCCTGCGGCACCGTCATGGTCGGCAGCGCCCTGATCGGCGGCGTCGCCTACAATGTGTGGCATGTGCCGGTCGCGCTGTCCATCCTGCTGGTTCTGATCAGCGCGATCCTCTTCGGCTTCTGCAGCGGCCTTCTGGTCGGCAAGCTGGGCCTTCCGCCCTTTATTGCCACACTGGGCATGCAGTTTATCTCTCTGGGAATCTGCTCGGTCATCGCCAAGGTGCAGACACAGACCTGGCCTTCCCTCACTTCCGAAGACGGCTGGTTCAAGCGTGTGATTTACAAAAATAACGGTTTCCCGGTCGGCGCTATCTGGCTGATCGTCTTCTTTGTCATCGGCTGGATCCTTCTTAACAAGACGATCCTCGGCCGCTACACCTACGCAATGGGTTCCAATGAAGAGGCAGTCGAGCTCTCCGGTATCAAGACTTCCAACTGGAAAGTCATCGTCTATGTCGTAAACGGCTTCTTTGTAGGCCTGGCAGGCATCATTTACGCGGCAACTTATTCCACCATTACCCCGCAGACCGGCGGCGGACAGGAAATGTACGCCATCGCGGCATGCGTGATCGGCGGCACATCTCTCGCAGGCGGTGTCGGCACCCTCTCCGGAACGATCCTCGGCGTCTTCGTCATCTCCGTTCTGAAAACAGGACTCCTGTCCATGGGACTTCCCGTCCAGTGGCAGCAGGTTCTGATCGGTGTCGTCGTTCTGCTTGCCGTACTGGTCGACGTCATCCGCGCAAGCAAGTCCAGGAAAACCTGATCAGTGATATAACAAGTACAGGAAAACCTGACCGGAGGTATAACAAGTACAGTGAAACCTGATCAGTGATATCGCGGAAATCTTCGCTCACAGGCGAAGTTTCTGATAGATGCAGCTTCATTCCCTGCTCTCCGGCATCCACATAATCAGCCTACAGCTTTCATGAAAGGAGACAGGGAATGAAAACCGGACATTTCGAAATACGACCGAAATGTTTTCAACGTTTTTCAACATCTTTTATCGGGAGGAACCATCTTATGAAGAAAAAAGCACTGAGCGTAGTCCTCAGCCTCGCCATCGCAGGCACTCTGCTGGCAGGCTGCGGCGGATCCGGAAGCAGCAGCCAGCCTGCATCAAATGCAGGTGCCGCACAAACCGGTGATGCGGCAGCGACAGATGGCGGCTCTATGGACATCAGAATCATCTCCAAGAGCTTCAACAACCAGTTTTATCAGGCTGCTTTCAAGGGCGCGAATGACGCAGCAGCCGATCTGGGTGTCACAGTCACAACAAACGGCCCTGACGTTGAGACCAACACCTCTCAGCAGGTCGAGCAGGTCAAGGCAGCGGTCAACGCAAAGCCCGATGCGATCGTTCTGGCAGCATGCGATACAGATTCTCTGGAAGAAACTCTGACCGCAGCCAAGGAAGCCGGCATCCCCGTCATCGGATTTGACTCCGGCGTTCCCGGCGACACTACAGGCGCCGTCCTCGCAACTGCGGCAACAGATAACACCAATGCAGGCGCAAACGTGGCCCAGAACCTGATCGCGGATCCCGCCTTCCAGGAAGCGATCCTCAAGGGCACAGAGGAGAACCCCACTGTTCTCGGTATCCTCGCACAGGACGCCACCTCCGGTTCTATCGTCCTTCGTGTCAACGGCTTCATCGAAGAGGCAGTCAAGGATCTCGAGGCTCTTGACGGACTTGCAGGCGCAGTCGATGTCTCTGGTCAGGAGAAGTGGACACAGCCCTCTGCGAAGCCCGCAAAGGTCAAGATCGTCGTCACTGTTCCCCCTTCATCCAGCGCAGCTGATATCCAGTCCGCTTCCAACACAATCTTCAGCACCGACAACCTCGTAGGTGTATTCGCTGCAAACCAGGATGCAGTCAACGGCGTTATCTCCGCTACCAACGACGGCACAGACCTCGACAAAGCCAACGGCAAATACAAAGATATCTTTGTAGTCGGATTCGATTCCGGAACTTCCCAGCGTCAGGCAGTCACCAACGGCCAGTTCCTTGGTTCCGTCACCCAGGACCCTTATCAGATGGGATACCAGGCTGTGACTCTGGCTGTCAAAGCCGCCAACGGTGAAGCTGTTGAAGATGTCGACACCGGCTCCAAGTGGTACAATGCCGAAAACATCGACAGCGAAGAGATCTCCGTCCTTCTTTACGACTGATCGATCAGATAATTAATGAGCCAGTCGATCAGGAGGTCAATCCGCAATTGATCAGGAGATCGAACAGGAATAACAGCCTGCACAATTATTCCTTATTCTGACAACCGCACCGCGGTCGACCATAAACAGGCGCCCGCGGTGCGGCTTTTTTCATAAATACCACAGGGGGTACATATGCATATCCATTTAGACCATATCACCATCAATGTCAGAGACATGGAAGCCAGTGAACGCTTTTACGGAGAAGTCCTGGGACTTCCGAAAATGGAAAATGTCGATATGGGAGACCATGAGATCCACTATTTCCAGCTGGACGGCCCGGTCCGGCTCGAGCTGATCTCCTACATGGACGATTTTGGCGAACTGAAGGCGAATGTAAAGACCAGGGGGATCTACCGCCACTTCGCAATGGAAACGAAGGATGTGGACGCTCTCTATGAAAAAATCAAGGGAGCAGGATATACCTGCCTGACAGAACCCAGTGACGTCGAAAAACTTCATTTCCGCGGCTTTCTGGCGGAGGATCCCAACGGCGTGGAAGTGGAGTTCCTCCAGCGATGAAAACTCCAAAATGGGGTCAGAGCTCATTATGACGCAATGCAAACATCCATAACCAATTAAAATCTGCCGTTATGGCCTGTTTAGACGGCTGTCTCCAATTATCATGGCTTTATCTTTATTGGCGCATCTCTATTCCTATATTCGTGGCTCTCAGGAGGATGTTGCGACTCTTTCCCTGCAGTATATTTTAAAACAGTCCCCTGATTTGAATGCTGCATTTACACGACTTGTTTCAAAAGCCTTACAGGTAGAGCCGGGAGAAGAAATACATTATGTATGTCAAGTAAAGGGTGATAATAAAGAGCGCCCGGATATTGCTGGTATAAGTGATTCAGGAAAAGAAATGATTCTGTGTGAGGCAAAATTTTATGCAGGTCTAACGATCAATCAGCCAAGCACATATCTGGACCGCCTGAAAAAAGAGAATGGTCTGGGACTCGTATTTATTTGTCCCGCCGCCAGAAAGATTACCCTTTGGAGCAAGTTGCTTGAGCTTTGTGAACACAGAAAACTTGAAAAGAATGATGAGTATTGTGTAACTGTTGACGGAGTTCGTATGTCGATCATCACATGGGGAGAGATAATAGAGACTCTACGCTTTGTTGCATCGACACTATCAGTATCATCGTTATCTGACATAAATCAGCTCGATGGTTTTTGCAGGCTTGTGGATGAGACATCTTTTATTCCTTTTGAACAGGAAGATTTCGGCCCTGAGAATGCCAGGCGAGAGGAGCGTCATTATGAAATACTAGATGCCCTCTTTAACTATTTGATTGCCGATAAAAGCCTTCATGCAAATGCAAAAAAACTACGGGCAACAGCATATCGTTCAGGATACGTTCGATACATCCGCGTTAAGGGACATGGCTTGTCTATTTGTTATGACCGAACGATGTGGATGGAAAACGGTTCTGAGGAAACTCCCTATTGGGTTGGAGTTTGTGAAGAGAATTTTGACCAGCCTGAAAGCTATCTGCATGTATTTAAAAGATTTCCTGAATCATGGAAAACGGAGAATGGAGACACTTACCTTGCTTTGTTTGCACCGGTCAATGCTTCATTGGACGAGGTTGTAGAGAGTCTTGCGGGGCAAATTTTAGACTATATTAATGTGATAGATAAAGAGATGGCGGGAAAAGCCGATAAGTAGGCAGTTGGATAGATCTACTGCCCTGACGGTGGTAGGTAGAGCGACTACATTTTATTGGCCAAAGCCAGCTTTTTGCCGGGGAAATCGTGATATTGGAAAGTATGTATAGTGGCCACAATATAGTAGATATGCGAGACGGCTTAAATGAAAATATTAGAATTCTTATCTGGACTAAAAAATAAATCGGTTAGAGAAAATTCTGTCTCAGATTTTAAAAACGACACAGATGGTCAATCTTTGATGGTAGATTCTCAGATTCATGATAATCTTTCTAAAGAGGAAGGGAGAACTACGGGAGACGTTTTTACACGAGAAATAATAGAGTCATTGCAGGCGGACAAAGATGAACTGGGTATAGATGATGAGTTTATTCAACAACTAATCCAATTATTACAAGAAGGGGAGAACAGCACTGAGGATATGATAGAGGGGGATCTCACTTAAGAAAATATCTTGAAGAATTCCATCAATATTGTTGATCACTTCATTACGGATGACAATGTTTTCTTTGCATAAAATACCTCTGCCTCGTTTTTGTAGGCATTTCTGAATTCCATCGGTGTGCAGCCGACATTTTTCTTAAAGGAGGCATAAAAATAGGACAGGTTCGTATATCCGCAGATTACGGCGATGTCATCGATCCGGTCATCGGTGTGGATCAGGCGCCTCTGGGCCTCGCCGATCCGACAGCTGACAATGTACTTGTTGACGGTATAAGCCGTGTATTTGCGGAACTGGCGTGCCAGGTAGTAGACACTGAGGTGGGAGTGGTCCGCAATGTACTCAAGAGAGATATCCTGGGCATAGTTCTTATCGATGTAGGTGCGGACCTCCTGCATGACTTCTCCATGTTCATTGGTCTCCTGGTCATGCACCGCGTTCTGCAGACGGTCCAGAATAATACAGAGAGAAGTATAAAGGAGGAACTGGCTGAACAAGCTTGATTCCCACCCGCTTTTCTGTTTTTATACTGCATCCCTTCCGTTACGATTTCCCTCTGTTCTCCGCGAAAGTCAGCACGCGGACAAGGCGCTGCATATGCGTCATGCCCATAGCAGCAGTCGCCTCCATAATGGCAGGATCCACGCCATTCAGACCTGCCAGGAAGTTGCGCAGCAGCAGGTATTGATTGTAAATCACCAGCGCGATAATCGCCGTCTTCTGCCCCAGACCCGTGAGCGGAATCAATAGAGCCAATAGTGCAAGACTGGGGATGGAATATACCATGGAAACGTTGTTTTGAAGAAACAACAATAAAGAGAGCGTAAATGACCAATGAAGAAGGAAGAAAGATGGACCGTAAATCGGATCCAGGAAGCAGACTATGGCTGTGAAGAAAAAGGCAGATTTCTTCACAGCCTTGGTGTTTACAGGATGTCGATGTATTCGCCGGCAAGGGCTTTGTTCATACTGCGGACAGCACAGAACTTGCCGCACATGCTGCAGGTGTCGCTGTGGTCGTCTTCGGGTCGGCGGGAATCGCGGATGGCCTTGGCTGTTTCCGGATCCAGGGCACACTCGAACTGGGCGTCCCAGTCGAGGACACGGCGGGCGTCGCCCATCCTGTCGTCGATGTCGCGTGCATGGGGGATCCCTTTGGCGATATCCGCTGCGTGGGCGGCAATTTTGGAGGCGATGATCCCCTGCTTGACGTCGTCGACGTTGGGCAGGGCCAGGTGCTCCGCAGGAGTGACGTAGCAGAGGAAAGCCGCGCCGTTCATGGCAGCGACAGCGCCGCCGATAGCGGATGTGATGTGGTCGTAGCCGGGAGCAATATCAGTGACCAGAGGCCCCAAAACGTAGAAGGGGGCGCCCATGCAGATGGTCTGCTGGACCTTCATGTTGGCTGCAATCTGGTCGAGCGGCACGTGGCCGGGACCCTCGACCATGACCTGGACGTTGTGGGCCCAGGCGCGTTTTGTCAGTTCTCCTAGACGGACGAGCTCCTCGATCTGGCAGACGTCGGTGGCGTCGGCAAGACAGCCGGGACGGCAGGCGTCTCCCAGAGAGATTGTCACGTCGTATTCTTCGCAGATATCAAGGATCTGATCATAATATTCGTAGAAAGGATTTTCTTCGCCTGTCATGCTCATCCAGGCAAAGACCAGACTTCCTCCCCGGCTGACGATATTCATTTTTCTTTTGTGTTTGCGGATCTGGTCGATGGTCTTTCGTGTGATACCGCAGTGGAGGGTGACGAAGTCAACGCCGTCCTGCGCATGAAGACGGACAACGTCGATGAAATCCTGCGCGGTCAGTGAGGCTAGGTCTCTCTGGTAATGAATGACGCTGTCATAGACGGGAACGGTGCCGATCATCGCGGGACACTCGCGGGTCAGCTTCTGGCGGAAGGGCTGTGTATTGCCGTGGCTGGACAGGTCCATGATCGCCTCAGCTCCCATATTGACGGCGCTCATGACCTTTTCCATCTCGATGTTATAATCCTTGCAGTCTCTGGAAACGCCCAGGTTGACATTGATCTTGGTGCGGAGCATGCTGCCGACGCCTTCCGGATTCAGCGATTTGTGCAGACGGTTGGCAGGGATCGCGACCTTGCCTTCTGCAACGAGCTTCATCAGATTCTCTGTCGTCATGTACTCTTTTTCCGCGACCTTGCGGATCTCTTTCGTGACGATGCCTTTTCTTGCCGCATCCATCTGCGTCGTATAGGGACGTTTGTTCTCAGATGCAGCGCCTGCAGCAGTCATTCCTGCCGCTGTCATAGTTTCTGCCATTTTGTCCTCCTTGTTATGAAACTGTAACTATGATTTTGTAGAGCGGCAAAAAGTGGTGCCCCCGATCTGCCGCATATTGTATGAAAAGAAGCTGCCGTACAGGCAGCTTCTTTCAACCGAAATAATACTTTGAACCAGTCTTCCCTACGTTGGCATTATCCAAATCAGGTTATCGGTCGAAGGTTGCGCCTTCCTCTCAGCCTGTCACACAAGCTCCCGTCTGTATTCTCTTTTTGATGAGACATTTTTACTTTTCTGTCTCATCGCTTATCATTATACTGCTGTCCTTTTAGGAAAACAAGCCCTAGCATGAGGGGACGATCCTTACCTGCTGTTGACAACGTGAATGCCGATCGCGACCAGGATCACTGCGATGATATACTGGACTTTGAGTTCCTCGTAAAGCAGAAGAGCGGCGAAGATGACGCCCAGGACCGGGATCAGGGCATTGTAGATGGCAATCTGGCTGATGGGGTGGCAGGACAGCAGCGCGTTGTAGATGGCGAAGCATACTGCGGAGATGGTAATCAGGCAGAGAAGGATGAAGCCGCCCATGGAATCGAGGATGGTGGACCTGGCGCTGCTGTTGTAGCCAAGGCCGATGTAAGGAAACAATCCCATATATCAAAGAAATTGAAATTAAATATTCTGAGGAAATATAGAAAATCGATAGGCCGTGTATGAATAGCTAAGTTTATAATTACTCATACTTCGCAGCCTGAGACTGCGCTCAACCCCTTATAAATTAAGGGGTTGCTAACAACAAAAAAGGTGCAAGCCGTAACGGTATGCTAAAATGGTAATAGCTACAAAACCATGCATATCCAGGAGGCTTACACCATGAATAGCATAGCAGAAATCTTTGATAATAGCAAACAGCTATTGGACGGTATCGACGGTTTTATCAGCAAGTACATAGGCTGCGACCTCCTTCGCAGATGCGGTATCCGTAAGATAGTTGATTCTTTCACCGAGAAGAGAGATTACGAGTACGTCGATAACCCCATTCTTCGTCTGATCGGGGATGTTGAAACTTCAAAAGTCCTTCCCAGGTGTGTCAGTGCCAAAAAACTTCTTACTGACAAGATCCTTGCCTGCTTTCATACTGCGGCAAGCCCTTATCTCATGTTCAAGACCGGTACATTCTTCAGTGATTACAGCAAAGACACGTTCTATCGCTTTGACCTTAATAAGAAGGCTAACTGGGAACGTCTCCAGCTTGAGACAGCGAAGAATGTTATCCTGGATATCGAATCAAGGACCGACAAAGATCACGTGAACAGCCTGATCTTTGACGATTCCCTGTACCGCCGCACAGGCGGCAAAGGAACGGATCTGTGCGCAAAGGTCTTCGATCATAATGACAATAAAATGAGGCTCGGTTTCCGCATGATGACCGGTGCATGGTCGAATGGGGAAACCTATATCCCCTTCCTTCAGAGCCTTCTGACAACACGAAAAAAGCATCTGATGGTCGGAAAGGATGAACATGTAGACAGACGCACACTGCGTGGAAAGCGCCGCGCCATGGCAAAGGAGAAAGGAACAGTAGTTGTCCAGTCCATGGTCCAGGAGGCACAAAAGGCAGGGATCCCGTTTGACTACGCCCTGTTTGAT
>Ga0247610_10004353_pt1 | contig 15175 bp, 2 predicted proteins | sample 174DNAGHGhighgp2_FD_193483 | JGI IMG/M metagenome (GOLD analysis project Ga0247610, IMG submission 193483) | Sheep rumen microbial communities from Palmerston North, Manawatu-Wanganui, New Zealand - 1742 DNA GHGhigh gp2 | ecosystem: Host-associated > Mammals > Digestive system > Stomach > Rumen ... | reverse complement strand
CAATCCCCAATCCCCAATCCCCAATCCCCAAATATAATTTTTTTATTATCAATTGTTTTTTGAATATTTAAAGATTTTATAATAAAATTTAATTATTTTTATTTATTTAATATTAGAAATTCTATTTAATTTATATGAGTTTAAAATTCATCATCATCATCTTCCTCGTCTCTTCTTCTATGTCTTGGCTTTCTTCTTTCATCATCATCGCTATCGCTAGGCATACCCTCATTTATATCATTTGCAACAGCTATATCTTTATTTTCTTCATTTTTAATTCTTTGTTCAACATCATCTAAAAAGTTATCTTCGAAATCATTACCTATGATTTTATAAAATGAAATTATTTGACAAATTTGAACATTTAATGACTTCAATTTATTTAATTCAATATTAAATTTATCATCATTAATATCTGATTTCCATAAATCTATTGATTTCAAATAATTTATAGCATTATTATGGTTTGATTTTATTTTTTCACTTTTATTATCTTCTAGGAATAATACTAATGTAATAAAAATTCTAATTGCATAAGCCAAATCCTTTTTATTTATAATATGCTTTTCATTAAAATAATCATTTATTGTTGCTTTTGAATTTTCATTTAATTCTTCTGGATCTTGATATTCATATAGAGCTGAACAAACATTATTAAAAATAATTTTTAAAAAATATTCAAAAATAGATAGTGTTTTATTAACTGTAAGGTTATCATAATTCTCGAATATATTTATAAAATTACCTGATTTTAAATCCGTTAATTTAGGTACTATTTCATATAATTTTGCTTCTTGTTTAATAGAAATATTTTCTTTCTTACAATTATTTAAATATTTTATTAATTCTATAAAATCATATATAATTTTCTGATATAAATCATTATTATCACTATTTTTATGATAAAATTTATATATTGGGAATTTATCATCAATAACCAGCTCTACACAATTATAATTTGTTTTAAAGGAAGTTAGTATATCAGTAACTTGATTACTGAAAACTTCGTTATTATATATAAATTCTGTTATATTTTTTTCATTTAGTAACTTTTTATTTTTTAATAGTAATTCTGTCATAATTTTCTCCATCAAATTGTAATCAATTCTATATTCCCTATATGCAGCATAACTTATAGGAAGATTATCTAAAATTTTTCTATAACATGAATTAAATATTATGTCTATAAATGTAACCTTTGGAGGTAATTTTAAAGTAAAGATTTCATTTTCACTTATTTGTTGTATATTTTTTCTATTTTTGCAATTAATATCAAAAATTCCTTTTTTATATTTTATATCTAATAAATTTTCTAATTTATCATTTTGTTGTTTTATAAATATCTCGTATATTTTAATATATGTTTTTCCAAATTTATTATTACTATCTACAAAAAAGTCATTTATTAAACTATTACTACTTAATTTTGGTTTATTTTTTATTTCCTTTATATTTAATGTATTATAGAAATCTATAAAATCATTAAATTTTTCTTTATTTTTTTTATATATTTCATCATCTACTAGCTTTATTTTTTTATCTCTAGATAGATTATTGAAATATTTTTGTGATATTAAATTTAAAGTAGAATTAAATAGATGAAGTTTATCTAGTGGAATTTCTTTTTCATCAGTTTTTTTAGCCTTTTTAGAGTCTAAATATAATTTTAATATAGGATATTGACTTTCATCTTTTAAATTATCTTTTATATATTTTTCATTTAAATAGTCAGTATAATATAAATATTTATAAAAAGGATAATCAGATTTATTATAATGTTCATGAGATATTTTTTCTGTTAATAAATTAATTGTTGAAACATTATCTTCATCGTTGTTATTTTTAATTTTAGAAATAAAAACACGATGGCTTCCTTTAAAATCTTTAATTATTTCGTTTATTTTAGTTTCTAAGTTTTTTTCTATATTAATTAAGTCATTATATTCTTTAATATTTTTTAGATCGTTTATTACAGGGAATAATTCAGGGAATGTATAATACATAAATTCATCAATCAAATCAATTTTTAATTCTAATAATTCAATTTTTAAAAAATTCCAACAATCGAATATTATTTCATCCCAAGTCATATTTTTTGGTAAGTATTGATCATATATCTCATTATTATCATTTATAGCTTTTGCAAAAAATAAATGTGTGTACAAAATATAATTTAATAATCTATATGATATCTGAGATAAATTTCTTATTATTTTATTTATATTTCTAAAATTATTTTTTGTTGTCTTTAAAATTCCTTTTTCGTTTTCAAAATATTTCTTAATATATTTATCTTTGAATTCACTAAGAGTCATATAATTAATTTCTTTATGTTTTGGATTCTGCTTAAATTCTCTTATTTCATCATCATTTTTAAATATTCTATAATAATCATTCCTTTTAACGATTTTTATTTCTTGACCTTCCAAATATGATCCAATATTCTTATTACAATTTACGCATGATAATTTTGATTCTAAAATTCCTGGTAAACCTGAAGGAACTGAATGATAATACATATTTTTACATAAGCATACATAACAGCCTTCTTTTGGTTTACTTTGAAAATGATCAATAATCATACTGTATACTTCATTAAATGTACTATCATTTCCAGGATAATATTTATCCTTTAAATTATTAAGTTTATTTGTATCATACAATGAATAATAAATTCCATCTTTTTTTTCAAATGATAATTCATTTAAACAATAACGAAATCCGAATAAGAAAGGCTTAATATTGAATGAATTAATATTATATTTCTTACTGAATTTTTTAAATTGATTTGGTTCACAGAATAATTCTAGTGCTTTTAATATTTTTCCTTTGAATAAAGGCTGACAAATATTAGGATAAAAATTTTTATTAATATCAACATTTTCTATTTGTAAATAAGAAATAAAAGGATTATATATTGATATATAAAAATTATCAATTCCATATTTGTCAATATTATATGTTCCTTTGTTTATTTTATCATTAAAACCTTTATTTTTAAATTTCTCAATAATTTTACTTGAATCTTCATAATCGTTGTTATTTAAGGTTTTTACAATATATTCCAATTTATATATATTATTTAAATCTTTGTTTCCAATGAATTCTTTAAAATCAGAATATTTATTCAATAGATAATTTTTAATATTATCTTCCTTATAAAAAAAATTAATAGTAAATTTATTATACAATATTTTATAGATATATAACCTTATCATTTTACAAATATTTCCATTTTTAATTGTGTTAATAATATCTTCTGCGTTTTTTAATTTTGGTAATTTATCTTGAAATATATTTATATAAGTAAAACAATATGATTTTATATATCCTAAACAGAATAATTTGCATGTTTCTTTATTTAATTTTAAATATTCATTTGATTCTGATTTATTGATATAATCATTTAAATATTTAATACATTTTTTAAAAATTTCAAGAGGTTGTGCATCAAAATATATTTCATTTTTTTTAATATAATTAAAATATATCAAAGAATTTTTTTCAAACAAATATAATAATGTTTCTTCTAATATATCTTTATTATCTAATCCAACTTCAATTGATTTGATTATAATATCATTACCTTTTAATATTTTTTCTTGATTATTTGAAAATTTATCTTTTTTCTTTAAATAAGGTTTTAATAAAAGTTGGAATATATCATTTGATTTTTTTATCATTTCATTTTCTACTAATAACTTTTTCAATATCTCTGAATGATAATCAGTATCAGATATTTTTTTAATTTCACTCATTAATATATATTTGATATTATCATAATAATATTTGCTTTTTTTATATATTTCAGCATTTTTCGTTATTAATCCATATAATATTTCAAAATTATTTATAAGTTCAGAACTGAATTTAAATTTATCATCTTTATTAAAGTTATCTTGTATAATATTTGCATTTTCCCGCAACACTTTTTTAATTTTATTTATCTTTTCTATATCTATTTTACTTTTAAATATTTCAATTACTTTAATTAATTCATCAATAATATACATTTCAATTAAAAATATATATAGATCATCACTTAAAGCCTGCAAAATTTTATTTATTTCCTTTAATTTATCATAATAATAATTAATTTCTATTTCTACCTCTTTATTATCCTTTTCATTATTATCAGTATATTCATAAAATTTGATTTCATCTGAGGTAATACATTTGCATATACCAGCTAGTAATATATAATAACATTGATTAACTTCAGTTGTTATTTCTGGATTTCTTTTTATATCTGTAATATAATTAATTAATACTTTATCATCTCGAAATATTTCTTCTTTTATTTTATTTAATAATAAATTATCATTGTTAAAAATTTGTTTGGCTTCATCAATTATCTTTAATATACTCAAAATATAATTTACATTTGATTCTATCCATATTATTTTGATTGATAAAATTTTTGTTTTGCTCATACTGTTTATTATTATATTTTCAGAATTAAATCTTAATTGTAATATTAGTATTATTATTTCATGATATATATCATCTTTCTTATAAAATTCTTTTTTATTTTTATATTTCTGTAAAAAGAAAGTAATATAATCTCTAATAATTAAATCTTTTGTATCTTCCTTTAGAATTTCAAATATGCTACATTCAAATTTATAATTAATTTCTATTTCTTTATCTACTTTTTCTAATAATGATATTTCAGTATTGCGAAATTTTATCTTTAATTTATTATCGTTTTCTAAAGTTTCTCTTAAATTAGATTCATTATTAGAATAATTTGAAATAATATTTTTATTAATATAATTTGAAATCTTCTCATAAAAATTATATAATCCAGGAACATTATAATTAAATAAGAATTTACAATTACATTTATCAATATTGTCCAAAGTTAATACATTCAAATAAATATCAATTATCTCTTCGACTTTTTCCTTATCAATTATATCTGAATTTTTAACATCTAAAAGTGTTGTTAATATATTATTATCTTCAAGTACTTTAAAAATATTTTTCAATTTTTTATTAAATATTTTTTCTATTATATATTCTAATAAACAGGAAATTATATCAACAGTAAAATTATTAATTATTTTCTCTTTAAATATTCTAGTAATTAAATCCTCATTTTCACTATCATTATCATCAATCATTTTATATGTTTTATCCATAATTTTTTCTTTAATTTTTTTATGATTAGCCATATATTTTTCTAATTCTTCTTTATATTCCCCAATTTTATCAAAATCCATTTTCTCATTATTTAATTCTGCATTCAAAAATGAATTTAATGCTTTATTAAATTCATCATCTAGTTTCAGATCTTGCTTTTTCTCTTTGAAAAATTTAGTGATATTATTTGAATCAATATCTGATAAGTTTATCATATTATTACTATTTAAATTATCAATAAATATTTGATTTATTTTTGAATTAATATCTGGTATTGAATATATTCTTTCATTTGTTTTATTGAAATTTCTATTAATATGCACAATAATTAAATAATTAAAATCATCATTTTCAAAATTATTTAAGATGAAATTACTTATAAATTTAATATGTTTTGAGTTTGATTGTTCAAAGTGAATACAAATATATCTTTTTTCTTCATTTTTATATTTTTCTTTTATTTCTTCTATTAAACTTTTTAAATTACTTTCACTTCTTATTTCAGAAATCCAAAAGCACATTCCACTAATAAGATGATCAACTCTATTAGTGTAGGTATATATAATTGATATTTTATATGCTTTATATTCATCTTTCATATAATCATCAAAATTATTAATTTTTTTGTTCTCATTAATATCTTTAATATATCTTTTTCTTAAAATATTATGGTGTATCATCATTATCAGATTCGTTTTCATCTTTATTTGTCTCTATACTAAAATGATAAATTAATCCTTGTATTTCTTCATTTCCACAATTTATTAATAAATCTTCAAGTTTATAATTTGCATACTCATAATGTTTAAGTGTATTTTCTAAATTAAGATCAATAATTAATTTTTTTGATATATTTTTTAAATTATCATTTAACAATTCATCAAAAGATAAAATCATTTTTTCCATTCTATTTAAAAATGCTAAATTACATTTATTCACATATCTTTTCTCCATTAATATTATAATTCTAAATCCATCATTAACTTCAGTTAATTGTTCATCAAAGTTATCTAAAGTTATTCTTGCGAACTTTTTTCCGTTTACTAATTGGAAATTTCTATTATATAAATCAAATAAAAATGGATGAATTTGATTTAAATTTTCTATCACAATTAATTTGTCTTTATTTGCATCGGCTTGTATATGATTTAATTTCATAAATCTGTAGGCTTTGCTATTATCATCAACAAAAGGGCTTCCGTCATATAACTGTATATATTCTTTAATTTTATTTTGTAATTTAATATTCTGAAAAATTAATGTAGTTAAAGATTGTCTTATTTCCAATAATAAATATCGACTATAGATATCTTCAATATTAGTGTTTATACAATAATTCAAATTATATTCATTAATATTATTTTGATCTATTTTTAATTTGATATTTGGATCTTTTTCTTTAAATTGTAAATTATATATTGATTTGAATAAATAAACTGATTTTAATTTAGTTTTTTCATTCTCTTTATATAGTAAATAATTCTGTAATATAAATTGAATCTTGTTTACCTTATCTTCTATATCTACTAGCTTTAAATTCAAATCTATATCAATTTCATAATCAATTCCACCAAAATTTCTTTCGATATATTTTACTATTATTTTGACTTTTTCTGCATCATCTGATTCAGTTGATCTTCCTAATTGATATGCTATTCCCTTAATTAAATTGTAAAAATCACGATTACCGTGGAAATCTATCCTTATCTTTTTTTCTTTTTTAATTAAATCTTTATATAAATCTTCATTTTTTATATCAGCAAAATTTTCTTTACTGATTTCTTCCCATACTTCTTTTTTTTTTGCTTCATAAAGTTCATTCTCATTTGATTGTAAATTTTTTTCTGTTTGTCCAACAAATTTATCTTCTGAAGGATTTTGGACACTTGCTTGGTTTTCAGATTTATTTTCACTGAGATCTTTTTTTTCTATATTAAAATTTGAATTATTATCTTTATTATTAAAATCATCTTTTTTTTTAGGATTATAGTTTCTGATATATTTTTTAAATACTATTAATTCTTTTATTGTTTGTAATTGTTGTTTGTAATCGAAATAAGTATTTGATAGAATTTCAAATATTTTATCATTTATTATAGTTGGGCATATACTTTGTACAATACAACAGGCTGTTGCATATATTTCATCTTGTTTTTTATCTAAATCTGGAACTGATAGAACTAAAGCTCTATTAATTTTTGCAGCGTCTAATGAATAGTTACTAATTCCAACAAAACTTATTCCATCTTCTTTACCAGCATAATCCAATTTAGAATGTAGGACTTTAAGTGGATTACTATCTGATTTTTCTGCTAACCCTAATTCGTCAAATAAAACCATAGAAATAGGTAGTTGTAAATTCTTTTCAATCTCTTTTTTCTTTCTATAATATTCAAGCTTTTTTCCTGCTTTTTCAAATAAAGATTCAACATCTTCAGGTTGAGTTGATTCGGAACCTTGGAAATATGTTTGAATTATTTTTGGGAATAATTTGAAAAATTCTTTTTGAGAATATTCACCTCTCATCGATTTATTCATTATTTGAGCGCTTAAACTTTTACCACTTCCAGGTTTACCAATAATTATAAGAGGTATATTTGTTATTAATGATATAAATAATAAGAATACATTTTCTTTTAACATTGTATTTTTTCCTATTCCATTATCTAGTTCTATTTGTTCTATTAAAAAATTTTGTTCGATTTTAAGAAAATCACTGAAAAATTTAATATTTACAGGTCTTGATTCTATTTCAGACCTAAATTCATCATTTTTAAAATTACTAACAAGTCCAGTTTCTTTTTCTACTACATTTTCATAATATTTCTTATATTTAAGTTTTAGTTCTTTTAAAAGTTTTAATTTTTTTTCTTTTAACTCTTCTAATTCTTCTGGCTTTAAATTATTATCTTTTGGTAAATTATTCATTACGAGCTTTTCCTCCTCTTTATTTAATTGTATTAATTTTTCAGAATTCTTTTCTTTTTCTTCTAAATCTTTTTCTAATCTTGTCATTTTTTTCTCTTCTTCCGTTAAATTAGTATCAAGTATATTTTTTATTATCTCTAATTTGGATTGTCCTGCTTTTGCAGAATCTTCTTTATCTTTTTCTTCATAACTTAGAATTTCATTTAGGTCTTTAAGTTTTGTTGATTCTTCTCTTGCATTTACTAATTTTAATAAAGATGCTCTTATTTTATTTTCGAATTTATTTCTTTGATTTGTTTTATTATCATCGATTAACCTTATATAATAACATATATAAATAGAGCAGATTATACTCCTTATTTTATTATTTTTTTCGTTATTATCTCTATCTAAAAATTTATTTTTCTTTGCGAAATATTCTTTAAAAAATTCAACACATTTTGTAAATCTAGCTATTTCTCTTAATGAAACCACCGAATCGTCAAATTCATTTCTTAAATGTGTATGACAGGCCGATATTGTTTCAGTAGTATATTCATGTAAATCTTTTTCTTCTTCGGTAAATAATTTTTCTATTATACTATTTATATATTTTTTTTCATCATTTTCATCGATTGAGCCAAAACTAAAAACATAATATAATAATGATTGTGGAAGAGGTTGTACTAAATACACTAATTCATTATCATTATCATCAGATAAAGTTAATCCACATTTTTCTTTATTTCCTTTTCTTTTTCTATAAGGATTGCATGCTCCTATTAAACGAATATTATCACTTATTTTTTTTCCTCCATATGTCCTATTAATAAAAATTTCTGTTATTAATGATAAAGATAAACATGTATTGATTTCATCAAAAAATAACCAAAGCTCCTTATCTTTATTTTTTCTTGCAATTTCATCTTTTTTGTCCATTATATCACATAATTTCTCATCATTAATTCCTGGATGTATATCAATAATTTCAACAGTTTGTACTCCATTATTTAATAATTGATTTAATTTAGTTATTAACATGGTTTTACCGCACCCAGTATCACCCATAATAATTACTGGAACATTTGCTCTTATTCTATATACTAATAAAATCATTTTTCTAAAGTTGTCTATTGTAATAACATAATTTTTATCTTTTTCTTCTAATATAGATTGTAAAGATTTAAGTTCACCCACATTTTTATCAACTTCATTTGGAATATCTAATATAGTTTTTATTTTCAATAAATAATCTTTTGAACTTTTATAATCATTTGTATCTTTTCCAGGTAATAATAATTTGTGTACTATCTTTGTTTCATAATTTAGAAAAATTAGTGGAGTATCAAAAATCATCCTACTTAAATCATCTTTATAAGCCTTTGATAATTTATCTATGGTAGTCATATTTATACTATTTTTATCTTCTTTTTTAGTCAATAATTCTGCAAAACCACCATTTGTGAAATAATGTGTACATTTTGCAAATTCTGTTATACGTTTTTTAGTTACATCTTCAATATTTCCTTTTTTATCTGTCGATGTAAGAGTTAATTTTCCCGTAAAATTCATAAATTGAGATGTGAAAAGTTTAATAAATATATTTATTTGATGAAAAGAATATTCTGTAATTCCAATATTATCTTTTACAAATTGTTTTATTTTTTCATTTGAATCTATATTATCTAATAATTTTTTAAATGTAGAAATAATATCTTTTGAATAATTAAATTCAGGTAACTGTTTTAAGGTAATATTTTCTTTTTTAAATATATTTAAAACACAGAAATTTGATAAATAATCATCAAAACTATTCGGTATTTCTATATAAATCGAAATATCTTTTGGTATGAAAAGAATATTTTCATTATTTGAATAAAATTTTGTAATTAAAAGTGAAAAGAAAAATTCATTCATTATTGATATTACTTTAGTCTCAGTTAAATCTAAATGAATTGCAACATCCTTATAATTATAATTTTTAATTTTTTCTAAAAGTTTTTCTAATTTACTATAAATAATATCTTTAGTTAAAATTCCTCCTAAAGGAAAATGAAAATAATTTTTACCATTTATTAATTTTTTAATCTTTTCAGTTTTTCCTAATCCACATATTTCTGAGGTGATAATATTTATATTTCCTAGTTTTGGTAATATTTTATTTGTGTAAGTTTGTTCTGTAATTATAATCTCATTAAATGTTTGATTATCAACCTTATTTAATTCTTTTAAGAATGAATTTATGTTTTGATTTGTTTTTTCATAAATAAAAACAATACAAGGATATAAATATTCTTTTGTTGTTTTTTTTCCTATATTTTGCTTTTTATCCTCGTTATATTTTTCATTTTTATAAGTTAATAAATGATCCAAATAGGAAGTCATTATACTTTGTTGATATTCTGAAAATGATTCATTTAATTCTACAACAAATAGTGTATTATAATTACATAAAATTGCTCTATGGAGGAATGATTGTATTTCTTCAGAAGATGTTGATTTATTTGTAATTAAAACGTTTTGAGCTATTGGTAATTGGGTTAATTTATCCCAAAATAGGTCTATAATAAATTTTTCCATTGTATTTTTATCGCATTCTTTCGTATAAATTCCTCTAAATCTATCTTTCGGAGTTATTATCATACTCTTATAATGATCTGCAATATTTCTTATACCATTTATATTATTTTTTTGGAATAAACTTCTTATATACTTTGATATACTCTCAAATGAATTTTTATTATATAATTCATATTGCGTTATAAAATCCTCAGCATTTTTAATTCTAATTTTTTCTCCTTCTTTTACTATTATATTATTATCTGTAATATTTAAAATATATCTTAAGAATGATTCTAAAAGAAAATTTGATTCTAGATGCTTCATAAAACTTCTGAATTGTTTTCCAAATAAAAATCTAATATTCATTTCTTCTTTATAAACTTTATTTAATTGAGAAATATGTTTATTTTTAACAGTTAATAAGAATTTTTGAATATCTTTAAATATCATTTCTTTATCTTCCAAAAAATATTTTACATCTAGCATTTTTACTTTAATATTTATATTTATTGGTAATGTGCTTCCTTTCATTCTTAGAACTCTCATATATTTATAAATAGTTTCCAAATTTATTATTAAATTTTTAAAAAATATCATTGTTTCTTTTTTATATTCTATTTTATTATGTTCAACAATAGTTTTCGTTCCATTTTTTTTATTTTCCTCTTTTTTTTCGATATCAATATGTATTTTATTTTTTAAATGTATTAAATCTTTTAGTTTTATATTTACTTTTTCATTTTGTTCCTGGCTAACATAATAAAATTTTTCTGAATCTGGATCTATTTTAAGTGTTAAATCAGTTTTAATAATTTTAATAATTTGATCATATATATTATCTGAATCTTCAACTCTATCTAATTCTATTATATATTGAAATATTTGAGAATATTTATCAAATTTATCTATTTCTTCAGGATCTAAACCTTTTATATATTCGAGTCTTTTAAAATTATTTTCTTGGTCTTTCATTTTATTCATATGGGAAATACATTTTTCAGTGGCAATAACATCTTCTATTTTTATTGCCCTATTAGTAGGCTGTATTTTATCTTCTAAATATTCTATATTGGTGTTTTTATTTATTTTTTCAAATATAAAATCTATAGCTTCTTGTTTATTATATAAGCATTTGAATAATTTAGTATAATAATTATTTTTTCCTCTATAATTATATATGCCTTTATCATTTAATTCTTTTAATTTATTTTTTATATCTTGTGGTGTTTGTTTGGGTAAATTTAAATATTCTTTTGAAATTTTATTATTCCAATCATCATTATTATCTTTTGGAAAATTTTTGAAAAAGAAAATAATACTATTTATTTCTAAATCATATTTTTTAGTATTAAATAAAATAGTCAATTCATCAATTAAATTCTCATTATTTATTTTATATCGACTTTTTAAATCTTCTATAAAATTCTTTGCATCTTCCTCATTATTACATAATTTTTCCCTTATTCTGTTGACTATTTTTTGATTATCTTTATATAAGTCATTAACATTACCATTTTCATTTAAAAATTGTCCTATACTTTCATATTTCTTATAAGCTTCTTTGAAATCTGTGTCATCATCCTTTTTTGGATTAATATCATATATAACCTTAAAAAGTAGAAAATCTTTTACTTTAGAAATTTTATTTGCTAATTCTAGTAATCCTTTCTCTTTACATTTTTTAATTAAATCTCCAACACCTCCTTTTTTATATTGATTTACATTTATTTTTTCTTTCCCTTTGATATTATCAATTAAATCCGATATGATATCTTTATACTTTTCTTGATAATATTTTTTAATATTGTCCTTTATAAATTCTAAATTTTCTAAATCCTCTTTCATATTTTTTGATTCTTTTTTCAATAAATCAATTTGTGTTTTTGTATTATAATCTAATCCAGGTAATATTATCTGAATTAAACTAAGTCTTTTTCTTATTAATGATTCATCAATATTTAAAAAATATTCTAGCTTTTTTTTCCTTATATTTCCGTCTAAATCTTTTTTTATGTTTTTCAATAAATCTTCTATTTTTGTGTAATAATTTTCATTATTTTTTATAATAATTCCTTTTTTATATAGTTCAAACATCAAATCGATTTTAAAATTATTTGTATCAGAAAAAAATTCTTCTTTTGTAAATAAATTATTTTCAATTAATTTTTCTAAAAATTCATTTATATTATCCTCACTTTCTTTTTCTAATTTTTCTAATTCTTTTATATTTTCATTTTTAGGTTTTTCTTCACCCTCTTTTTCGTTTTTTTTAATTTTCATTTGTAAACAATCAATTAATTTTTTTATGTTTTGAATATCTTCATCTTTTGTTACTTTTTTGGAAAACACATCAAAAATATATTTTTTCATTTCAATTATTTTATTTTTTTCATCTTCAATAAATTTATTTTTGTCTTCATTATTATCATCAATACATAATTTTAGTAATTCTAAAAAAATTAAAGGTTGAATCTTTTCCGATAATTCACTTATTTTATCGTGAATAAAATCAAATTTACTATCTTCTTCTTTATAAATAAAATTGATAAATACCAAATGCGCAACAACTTTAATTGCCTCTTCTAATCTTTTTCCGTAAAGTTTTTCAATTCCTTTTCCTAAAATATTATCATAACTTTTAGCTAAAGAATCTAATATAATATTCTTTTTTTTAACAAGGTCGAAATTAATTAATTTAATTATATTCTCGAAGTCGGATATTTTTTGTATTTTCGAAACTATTTTTGAAATATATTTATGTATATTTTCCTTAAATATTAATTCAAATTTTATTTCTACAAAATTCTTAATAAATTCATTATCAATTTTGTTTAAATTAAATGAATCAAATATATCTGTATCTACCTTGTTTGAATATTTAGTTTCATTAGGATTGTAATAAGGATTATATTTTGTTATAAAAACTAATTTATCTATATCAGATAGTTGTTTGTCTTTATTTATATACCCTTTAATTATTTGATCTAATAAATAAGAAAATTCATCTATTTCATCATAATTTTTTAAATCAGTATATATTTTAGATTTTTTATTTGTTATTAAATCATTTACTAATTTTCTATATTTGATGAATTGTTCTCTTAATTTAGAGCAAATATATATATTATTCATTATTGCCTCTTTATAGTAATTTAATATATAATTCCAGAAATCGCTTGATAATTGAATTAAAAATATTCCATTTTCTTTACAATATTTTAATATAGAATTAATATAATTAATTATTATTGGATATTTATCACCTTTAATTTTAATTTCTTCTTTTTTAAATACTAAACTTTTTCCTAGCTTAATTATATATTTTTCTTTATTTTTATCATCTTTTTTGGGTTCTATATATTTTTTACAAATTTCTTCTTTATTTGTATCAAAAACATTAAGAAAATTTTCTAAATCTTTAATATAATGCAATCCAATTTTAAAAGTAGAAAAATCATAATTTTTTTCTATAATATATTTTATAAATTTATCAAAAAATTCAAAATTTTTATTGATTGGATTTATAAAATGAGCATTATATATAATTAGAATTTCATATGTATCATCCGGATATATAGATGATAATTTATCTATAACTTTTGAAAAATTTTTTAAATCATAATAGTTTAGATAGCAAAGAATAATCCCATAAAATTCAACAACATTATAACTAAATTCATTTCTTATTTCTTCTGATTTTGTTGAAATTTCCTCAAATTTTGAAGAAAAATTTTTTAAATATGCTTTTCTATCTGTATTTTCATTTTCATCTGAAATATTAGTTTCTCTAAATTTTTTCATTAATATCGATAATAAATCCTTCTTTTTGTATAATTTAAGAAATAAAGAAATCAAAAATCCAAAACCTTTTTTGTTAGAATATAAATCTATCGTATCTTTATATAATATATCAATTTTATCACTTTCTCCGTTTTCTTCTAATGCTCCAATAAAATGCTCTATTTTTTCATTGTATTCAATAACGTTTTGGTTAATTTGTCTTCTAATAGGAATAATTCTTTTCCCTACTTCTAACGTTACATCATACACAAAATTATTACCTCCATTTTTAAATGAAATAACATATCTATCATCACCTATTTCAAACTCAAAATGATATTTATTAGATTCTTCTCCTGTTTTGTTTGATTTAGGAATCCTGTATATCTTTTTATAATTATAAAATTTTTTATTATCGTTGCCATCTCCATCATAAGAATCTTTACAGTAAATACATTCAGGCCATTCACTTTTTTTATCAGGAATAACAAACTCAATATCACTGGATATTTCTTTTTGTGTTCTTGGATAATAGATAAAGAAATACAGGTTGTTATCCATCTAAAAGTATAATTTAAATGGACTTTATATATTGATGAAAATTAGTTAAGAATTAAAAATTAGTTAAGGGATTTTATACAATATAGTAGAATATTAATTTTAATTAGTTAATTTATATATTATTTATATATTATAAATATAAATAATAAATTTTTTAAATTATTTTTAGTTATTAACCCCATGGGGATTGGGGATTGGGGATTGGGGATTGGGGATTGGG
>Ga0247610_10004349_pt1 | contig 15186 bp, 23 predicted proteins | sample 174DNAGHGhighgp2_FD_193483 | JGI IMG/M metagenome (GOLD analysis project Ga0247610, IMG submission 193483) | Sheep rumen microbial communities from Palmerston North, Manawatu-Wanganui, New Zealand - 1742 DNA GHGhigh gp2 | ecosystem: Host-associated > Mammals > Digestive system > Stomach > Rumen... | reverse complement strand
AAACGTATCACAAAGGCAATGGCAGAAGCCGCCGCACACGAACTGGCCAAGATTGCTTTCGACAAGAAGGTAGAGAAGGCAGAGAACGATCTCCAGCAGCTCGCAGAGCATTTCGTCCGTAAGTACATTCCGGAAGAGGTGCGCGAGGTAGGAGTGACCTATGTTGAAGCCTATGACCACGAGAGTAGAGCCGAGTTTACCACAGAAGGTAATGGTGGCTACAACTACAAGTACGTCAGACTGTCCTACGAGCATCCGAAGTTCAAGCGCATCCAGCTTTCGATTGAGGATTGGCGCTCTCTCGAGAAGGCCGACAAACTTCTTCGCGACATGCAGGATGCTCGTCGTGACTACGACTATGACGTGCAGACAGCTCTCTTCAATCTCCGCACAGAGCGAAACGTCACAGACCAGTTCCCCGAGGCCCTGCCGTTCCTCAACTTCACAGCATGCACCGCCCTGGCACCGAACCTGACTCCGCTACGTGCGCTTCTCAATCAGAATCTCTAAGTCTCTCTATGCTGCAACACCGTTGCAGCAACTATCAACCAAATCAAGACGAATATGACTGAAATGACTTACCTGCAGCAGTTCCAGCAGCTAAAGACGAAGTACGCCGACGCGCTCTTCCTCTTCCGCTGTGGCGACTTCTACGAGGCTTATGGCGACGATGCCGAGGTTTGCTCAAAGGAGTTAGGTATCACGCTATCCAGCGTGGACGATATGAGATTCTGGCCGGAAGACCGTCTTGTCTCATTTCCCCATCATGCTCTCGATGCGTACCTGCCGAAACTAATTCGCAACGGCCACCGCGTGGCCATCGTCGACCAACTCGAAGACCCGCGTAAAACAAAGCAACTCGTCAAACGAGACAGCCTCTAATTGTGCAAGTTATTGTTCAGGTTATTGTTCAATTTTTGAACAATAACCTGAACAATAAAATGCAGTGAAATATCAACTTATTGTTCAAATTCTGAACAATAAAACTCTCGTCTCGCGCGTGCGCGATAGTTACTCTATAGAATATAAATAATTATAATATATTTATATATCGGTCGAAATTCAAAATTAAAATCGTAAATTTGCATCTGAAATTCATCAAAAAATGAACAAGTTCGCACTGTTCCTTTGGTGGTGTACCATCATCATCCTCTTTACTGGCTACCTCGGCTTCCTGCTGACGGTGGTCATCGCATCTGTTATCATCTTACTCTACCTGCTTTTCTACAAGTATCTCCTTCATCGGCAATGGCGAAAGGAGCAGCGCGACTATCTCGACGCGCTCTTTCAATACGAGAACCGTGAGGAATACGAGCGTAAGCGTCAGGAGTACATCGACAATTGGGGTAAAGACCCAGGCTCCTACGACGAGCGACGCGACCGGCTCAAACGTGAGCTGGCTAAAATCAAGTAGTCTCTTTAGGGTTAGTGCAGCGAGGTTCGTACTCGCTGTAAACCCACCAAGTTTAACCAAACCCTAAAGCGTATGAAAGAAATCAAGTCTCTGTCTTTCGAGGAAAACAAGCGCTATCAGGCAGCTATCGTCAAGGGCTATTTCGACACCTACGACGATGACCCGCGAGCATGGCGCCACTCCTTCCTCGGAACATTCATTTGGAAGCATCCTACGCGCATACCCACCTTCGACATCTTTGCTGAGGTCGTTGGCCACTTGCCGACGTGGGCAGACATCACGGACCAAAATCTGCGCGAACTTCAAGAGGCTATGGCCAAGCGCTATTGCGCCAACACGTGCAAGAACCGCTTCGCTGAGTTGAAAGCTATCATCAATGAGTATGCCGACGAGCAGCCAATGGCCACTCAGAAGTTCAAGCGCATCCTCGTGGCAAAGAGCGAACCGTCTCAGGCGGTCTATCTCAACACTCACGAGATTGCAAAGATTCTGGACTATCCTCCGCTCACCGATATCGAGCAGTATGTGCGTCGCATCTTCCTCATTGAAGCGCTCACAGGTGCTCGTAACTGCGACTCTGTGCGTCTCTCGCTGGAGAATGTTGACTTCGAGAAGGAACCGCCGCTCATAACGTACTTCTCTCAGAAGGTTCGTAAGAACGTCCATGTTCCCATGCACACCTCGCTTCACGCCATCCTCGCTGAGAAGGTGGAGTGTCCTGCGCCGTGCCTCGACACCTTCAACTCCACGTTGCGCACCATCTGTCAGCGGTGTGGCATCAACGAGCGCGTCACAATCTTCCGACGCGGCAAAGAGACGACAGACGAGAAATGGCGCTATGTCAGTTCTCACACTGGCCGACGCTCTTTTGCCACTAATCTCTTCATGCAGGGAGTTGACCCTTACGAAATCTCTGAGTATATGGGCCACTCTTCTCCGCAGATCACTATTCAGCGGTACATCATCGGACACAAGAACACGTCCGACGCTGCCATCCGCTTCTTCACAAAAGAATTATGAACTACCAAAACGACACAACCTACTCGTTTGAGGAAGGTAAGACCTTTAGCCTCGACACGCTGCCGAAGAATGCGTTACTCGTAGTCTTCGACGACTCTTTCATCATCACGCATGGCATGAGCCGAGCAATCAATAAGGCAATGGCTGGCCACGGCACGGTGCTCACACCTGCCGAGGCCGCACAGCGCTTTCCTGACCGCTTCTCCGTCAAGCAGCACAACGTCTCTGTTCTTCTCTCAGAAGCACAGTACAAGTATGCAAAGATTCGTGGAAAAGGCTCGCCTGCTAAGTACATTCGCGATTTTATTGACATGGATATGAACTTAAATCCCATCAAGCCAATGAAAACATGACAAAACAAGAACTTCTCAGCGAACTGCAAGGTATCTTCGCTGACGCGGAAGCAGGCACCGACCTTACAAACATTGAGCATCGCCTCTCTATCGCCGCCACGAAAGTGGACGCGCTGATAGAGTCAGGCAATGCTCCCGAAGAGTTTACTCGCTTCCTCACAACTACGCTCGACGCTATCAGAACTGCCATCGGCAAAGACCCCGACAAGGCCCACTTCTACATCAAGGCTTTGTCCGAACTTGTCAGAGGCAACAATGATGCTGCCGAGGATGCGCTCGACCGATTCTCCGTCGGTCAGTTCCTCAAAGAGAATGGGCTGATATAGTCAGCCCTTCCTCTTTTTCTCCAGACGCTTCTCATACTTCTTCATGGCATCTACCACGGTGTTGTCAAGGAGCTTCGCGTAAGTCTCTCGCGTCTGCTTGGTACTTGAATGGCCCAGCACACGCGCAATAACCTCCATATCCACGCCGCCGTCATTCAGCAGCATCGTAGCGCCTGTGTGGCGCGCCCAGTGGGTCGTTATCGGCTTGTCTATCCCTGCCGCCTGAGCCACGAGTTTCAGATACTCGTTGTACTTCACGTTACTCAGCAGGGGCAGCTTGCCGCCGTACTTCTTCAAGACGTTCTTCGCTCCTTTCAACAGCAGGAGCGTAAACTCCACGCCAGTCTTTCCTCTCTTCGCCGTATAGACGCTCACGTCAGAGCACAAGGCATCTTCGCCGCCTTGGATGGAAGAGAGGTCGAAAGCAACCAAATCGACGTAACTCAGACAAGTGTACGTCTGGAACACGAATAAGTCACGCACCCTTTCAAGGCTCTCTGTGCCCATCGGTGCGCGCTCCAAGCGCCTGAACTCTTCCAAGGTGAGATACTTCTGCAGACCGCAGCTCTTCTCCTTCTCTATGTGAAGCCACTTGTAAGGGTTCCGTTTCAGCATCCCTTCATCCATAGCATCAAGAATGAAGCTGTTCATGAAGCGGTGGTAGTTGTTCCACTTCGAGTAGTTCTTCATCCCTGTCTTCGCCAGGTCTTCATCCATCTTCATGATGTTCCTGTCCGTCACGTCGCTGAAGAACACAATGTGACCCCACGCTCTGAGCCATTTCAGAAAACGATCGTAGCGGTCTGCCGTGTCGGCACTCTTGCCATACACGCGCACCTTCGCCCTGTCTTCACAGAAGTCCACGAAGAGCCGCTTCTCCCTCGTCAGGGCCTCCATCCTGCTCGGAATCTCGTCAAGGTTCAGCGCTCCGGCATCCATCATGGCGTTCACCACCTTGCGCGCTTTCACCATGATAGCGTCAAGGGCAGCGTTCAGTTCCTTCGCATCCACACGGTTCGTCACCGTTCCATTATGCCAATGCTTCGGGAGAAGGCGAATGCCTGTTGACATCCACTTGGCCCTGCGCTCAAACGTCACTCGCAGTTCTACGACTGCTTCTCTCTTACTGGAAGCGATATGCCTCCTGTCATACACGAAAGTCAGAATTGGTACAATCATAATCGAATAAATTTTATTGTTAATAATCAGTAAAATGTTCCTTTTTTGTTCCGTCTGCCACACTATCGCGTCATTTTCCACGAAAGTGTAAAACATTGCCCCGAAAGGTGTAAAACATGTGTAAAACATTCCGTCCGCATGAATGATTATTTATCATCATAAATCTACGTCCGTTCAGAGAGGTCTCTATCCCCTTATTAGGCTAATACTCAACCCATTAAGGACACCCAAAACCTATAAATAACTGATTATCAACAACAAAAGAAGGAAGCCGTTTTGCGACTTCCTTCTTGTTTCAGCGGAGAGTGAGGCTCCTTTCTGCGGAAGGTGAGGGATAATCTCACGAGTGCTCTTCTACGCTGATAATCAGTCGCTTATCTCCGACTAAGGGTTCAACCTATTATTGGGGTGTAAAACATTTGTAAAACACTATTTCACGCGTTCATAGTTATATTGGAACGGATGACCATCAACTCTCTCGAAAGTTAAATGGTCTGCGTCCTCTTCATGTACGCTATACGAGCCTTCTCCGTCAATATAGAGAGAGCAATACTCGTACTCGTAGTAGTTACCGTGACCGCCCATCATTTCGCCAACACTCTTTCTGACAGAAAGCGAATACGGAACAGAATCGTTCATCATGCCGTCAGAGGAAAACTTTATAGTCTTTCCCCAGACACCATAATGCTCTTCACTCGTCTGCCATGTGCCGACGAGTATCTGCTTGAAGTGAGCAAGGTCAACCTTGTTCACCACATCGTCGTTGCCGTCATCGTCACCGCATCCGACGAAGGCAAAAGCCATCAAAGCAAAGATTAGCCATTTCTTCATATCAAAAAACTCTAACTAAACCTACAACCAAACTGACTGAGTAAACATCTTCCCCAGGAACGAAGAACTCAGGGTACTGCTTATTGTCAGATACACACCGAAATCCATTCTCCCCTTCATACAGTCTCTTGACGACAATTCCCTGCGAGGTGAACAAAACGTGAGGTTTTCCCCATTGAACGAAAGCCTTCTCGTTCACTTTCAGGCAGGCTATCTCGTCGCCACTACGAAACTCTGGCTCCATGGAGTCGCCACGTACGAAGATCGTGAAGTCATAGCGAGGCATCTGTGCTATCACAGGCATTGGCTCGCTATACTCTTCTATGGCTTCTGATAATGTACCCGCGCAAGCGTATGTGAGAATACGCGGGCGCGTGTCCTTTTCAGACACATTCCCGCAGAGCCAGTCGAGACTCACATCAAAAACATCTGCAACCTTCTCGGCGAGAGGCATGACGTTCTTCTTGCCGCTCAGCATCTCTGAAATCATGGAGTCGCTAAAGCCTACCATCTTGGCAAGCCCTTTCTGATTCAGATTCCTGCTGGTGAGCAAGGCTTTTATGTTCTTTGAAACCTCGTCTTTGTTCATAGGAATATGTTTAATTGTGTCACTTTTTTCAAAAGTTTGTTATTATTTCGCTGATATTTCTCGATTAGCGAATTATAATTCTTATTTTTGCAAATGGTTTCGCAAACGAACTCGTAACGGATGCGTCCGCAATCAATCTTGGGTGCAAAGATACGCATTTATCATCATTCGTATGCATATTCCTGCGAATAATACGCGAATAATAACAAAATTTGGCAATAAAACGTGAATAATTAACAAATAAATACAAAACGATGAAAGCAAAAAGAAAACCCATCATCCAAGTGCCGCACGGCAATGTAGATAAAATCTGCAAGGCCGTCCGATGCAGACGTACCGCCGTTTACGACGCGCTGGCATTTAAGACCAACTCAGAACTGGCCAACCTCATTCGCCAGACTGCCATCAGTACATACGGTGGCGTGAAGACTACGAAGCTCATCATGTCATAACATGGCTCTCGTCATTCTCCTGACTGTCTGCATAGCAGGAACAGTCTATCTCAGAAAAGAAATCAGTTACCTGTCTCAAAATTTATGGAAATAGAACTCTCACCAAAGTCAATCAGTCTGCTTGCCGACGCTCTCGCTCCACGTGTCGCCGTCATCATCATGCAGAAGATGAACGAAGACCCGATGAAGGAAGAGTGGGTTGACACAAGAACAGCAGCAAGGATTCTCGGTATCAAGCCCAATACATTGCGTAAGAATATCGACAAGTACACTCACGTCAAGTCCGGCGACAAAAGGCAGGGACATTTGCTCTTCCTACGCTCCGAACTCATAAACGCTTTCGCAAAATGATACTACCAGACCCATTCGCAGGATGGACGAAACGAGAGAAGAGAGACTTCTGGCTCTCATTCTTCTTCACCGTCGTCGGCTGCACAGCATTATTCACAATTCTAATTATCACCGCCCCATGAGCAAAGCAAAAGCACTTGAACGGATGAAGAAAAGCAGTCCGTCAACCTACAACAAAGTAAAGGCGCTTATCGAACAGCATGAGTGCCTGTGGAACCTACCCTTCGACAAGTTCCAAGAGCTGTGCGGAAAGACACTCCGACAGTTGGTCAAGGAAGGACACTGCAAGAAGCCGTTGTCCGAAGATGTTCTCAGGGCCAAACACGTACTGGCCATCTAACGGCTCTTCGCCGTCGCTGCTCCTGCAGCACATTCGCTCTTTGACTTATTGATACAACAAAGGAAGGATGAAACGCTTATGCGGTTCGGTATGTCCGAAGTGGATGCACGTTCTGATTACTTACTATTTGCGGCTACAACTCTTAGGCCAGCACATGACACAACAGAACGCCACGACTTGGGTTGCGCCAAGCGCCGCAACACGGATGGTTAGTTCAGCAGGTAGAACGTCGGTCTCCAAAACCGAATGTCGGGGGTTCGAGTCCTCCACCATCTGCAAGATTCGCAAAGAACTCATAAATGATACCTATGGCTCTGGCGAGAGCCGAAAAACCTAAACCCACCCTTTCCTCTCGTGAGAGCCGGAAGGGTTTTCAATAAACGACAATTCACCCTATTTATTCACATAAAATCATTCAGCATGAAAGATTCAACAAACATCAAGATGCAGCTCCTTGAAAAATATGGGGATGCAAGTTGCATGGAGTCTGTGGACTTCTGCCGTGCGGCCTATCGGTTCATTACCGAAGAAGATGATGCCGCAACACCTTCTACAGAACAGCATGACATTGTTTCTGCTCCAGCCCACGTACAGGCTATAGACCTTGGCCTGCCGTCAGGAACTCTCTGGGCCGATCGTAACGTAGGTGCCAAGTCACCCGAAGATTACGGAGCCTTCTTCTCGTGGGGAAACACAGAACCTCTCTACCCTGTAAACAGTGGAAATGACTGGGGCGACGGTGATGATGTTTTCGCTGAGGAATGTGCTTTCACCGAAGACAACTACAAGAAGACTGAGGGCTACAAACTGAAAGGCAACATCGACCTCTCTCACGACGCAGCACGTATAAACATGGGAGAACCTTGGCTGATGCCTACATCAGAGCAGTTCCAGGAACTCTATGATAACTGCACTTGGATTCGCAAGACGGTCAACGGAGTGAACGGCTACTTAGTAACGTCGAAAATCAACGGCAACTCCATCTTCTTCGCGTGTGCGGGGTATTGTTATGGTACGTCGCTCATCAATCGCGGGTCGTACGGCTACTACTGGTCGTCCACGTACTACTCTGCCACGAATGCGCGCCGCTTGGTCTTCGGTAGTTCGTATGTCCTTCCTCAGGACGACTACTTTCGGCGCTGCGGCTTCTCTGTGCGGGCTGTTCAGAAGTTGCCTAAGAAGTAATCACACATTCTTTCACGCCCATGCCGATTACCGCCCTCCACAAGAGGGCGCGGCATGGTCGGAAAGAATGTCATCCAACCGTGGCAGAAAGTCCGTAAAATGGTGCGACGGATAAGTAAGTTTGGCCTGAGCGAGGTTCGAGTCCTCCTGCCACGACCAACAATTCTTTTAAGAATATGAACTACAAGGAACAAAAAGCAGAATGGTTGCGCAAGCATCCGAAAGCAACAGCGGAAGAAGCCTACGAGGCAGGTTATCAACAGTCAACAGACAACTGGTGCCGACGTGAACGATGACGGCTCTCGACATTCTCTTCAATCTGCGTCAGCAACGACGCGACGCGCACATCCAACCTGACTTCGTTCCGGAAAATACTCTGTTCAGAGCGCTTGATGGTGCTTCCATCGAGAACCCCAAGCAGCAACTCAACGAGGCGTTCCAGCAAGGAAAGATTCGTCTTCACCGAACTATCAACGGACGCTCCGTAGAACTCATTGACTGAATTTCCCCCAATCAATCTTTATACGATTAACAAAGGAGTAAAACCTCTCGCGACGAGCCGTTTACTCAGGTATATTTATTCGTGAAATTCATAAACCAATGGATGCCACCTGTGAAGGCCGCATCCATTTTTCTCCAAGCAGTCTCTCACTCGGCGGCATTTCCGCTGAGTACACATAACCCCAAAACACAAGATTATGAAGCAAAAGAAAAAGAAATTCTCGTCAGTCGAGAAAATGTTGCCGCTAATCCAGCAGCTACAACAGACCCATTCCAGAAGGTGTGATGCATTTTGGATTCACACAAGAGCAGAAGACGGACGTTTCTGGATAGACGTTACCGTAAACAATGATGGACTCGCCTTTGCCGACTTTAGTTTCTACAATTTCGACAAGGCAGAGACACTTGAACGTAAATACAACCGACTCTGTGATTATCTCAAACAAGTTTAATTTCTAAAACACTCGCTTATGAAATTCGTAGTTTCAAAGAAAGCACTCGAAGAGGAAATCAAAGCCCTCTCGAAAGTCATCAACAAGAAGAACGCGCTGCCCATCCTCTCGGACTTCGTGCTCGAAGTAAAGAACACCACGCTTATCGTTATGGCATCCGATGGTGAAATCTGTGTGCAGACACAGGTTCAGCTCTCCGAGAATGAAGGTGGCGACGGTATCTTCTGTCTGCCACAAGAGGACATCACCAACGCCCTCAAGCAACTCTCTGAACAGCCCATCACCATCGAGGCATCGCTGGAACTGGGCAACTGTACGGTCACTCATTCCTCTGGCTCCTTCTCGTTCATCTGTGAGTCTTCCGACGAGTACCCCAAGCCTCACTTCCCATCGCCTGAGTCCACGGCCATCAACATCGACACCGAACAGGTAAAGAAAGCCATCGCCCGCTCTCTCTTCGCAGTCGCTCACGACGAGTTACGACCAGTAATGAACGGCATCCACTTCAACTTCACCAAGGAATATACCGACGTGGTGGCATCCGACGGTCACCGACTCATTCGCAACCGCGAGTATGGAGTCATCGTTGACTATCCCGCCTCGTTCATCATGCCTGCCAAGGCTGCAAAGTTCATCAACACCGCTCTCGGCAAGGATGGTGGTCAGGTGACATTCCAGTTCGACGACAACAACTGTGTGGCCACCTTCGACTCTACAACGGTCAACTTCCGACTCATTGAGGGCCGCTATCCTAACTACGATAGCGTCATTCCAAAGAAGACCAACCACGACGCAGTGGTTGACCGCCTCTCATTGATCAACGGCCTGCAGCGCGTCAGCCCCTTCGCCAACGAGTCAAGCAACCTCATTAAGTTCACCTTCAATGACAACGTGCTTACACTCGACGCTGAGGACTTCGACTTCTCACGCACAGCAACAAACCGCGTCGCCTGCGACTTCTCTGACAAGCAGCTCGCCATCGGATTCAAGGGTGCCAGTGCCATCGAGATTCTTAAGAACCTCACGGCTCCCGAGGTCATCTTCAAGATTGTCGACCCCTCACACGGCTGCATCATCATCCCCAACGACGATGACATCACCGAAGAGGAAATCACCGCTCTGCTCATGCCAATGCTTATCAACGACTAAGCCCATGAACGAGCAGAAGACCACAGTGCCCTGTGCATCAGCGCAGGGTTTTCCTCACCATCCTGGCTCTTTCAAAGAGCATCGCCAGTATTACTATCGTCGTCATGGCCGTTACTTCGAGATTATGAAGTCCGACCCGCCATCACCTAATGGCGTAATGACAGCATCACCGCTCTATCCCAACGAGCGCTATCTCTCTCAGCAGGAAGCCAGTCGCCGAGTGTATGAACTCAACGGCTGGCCTCAGAAACAAGAAAGCAAACCAATCCATCTTTAGTTTTTATGACAAACATCTTAGAACAGCTCAAAACCATCGAGCACAACAAGATTCCTGACCTCGCTCGTGACAAGTTCATCGAGGTTTACACTCAGAAGTATGGCGCTCAGAACGCCGAGGCCTTCTTCGAGGAACAGCGTGGCTTCTTCCTCGCCGAAATGACATCAGGCTCATACAAGAACCTGCTGGCCGCTGCCACTGGAACAAGTATCTACTTCGCATTCCTCTTCCTCGCCATCAACAACCTCTCACTCGAAAAGGGTCTCTCTACGACCTGCTACCTCGAATGTCGCTCACAGAAGATTGGCGAGAAGCCTGATCCAAACGGTGGCCGTCCGCAAGCAGTCTATGAGCGCTCAGCAGTCATCACCGTCACAGGCTATGGTGAAATCCTGCTCCGTCAGCGAGCCAAGCAGATTCGTTCTGTTGACAATCCGAAGGTGGTCTATGACTGCGACACCTTCCGCTATGGTGAGGACAACGGACAGTCTTACGTCAAGTACGAGAAAGCCATCCCTCGCCCACAGGGTGCGCGTATCATCGCCTGCTATGTCCGCATCGTCAAGGCCGATGGTACCGTTGACTACTTCGTGCTCGACACCGACGAAATGCTGCGCTTGAAGCAGTACTCTGGCAAGTCGAACTTCGGAAAGCCTAACGCGCTCTACGGTCAGTCTGCCGACTGCTCCGATATCGACACTGGCTTCTTGAAGTCAAAGACGGTCAAACATGCTTTCAAGGGCTATCCCAAACTCTCCATCGGAACAGGTGGTGCTATGGAGTCCGACAAGGATGAAGAGCCAACACAGGCTCCTGCTGCCGCCGCTTCCGCTCCTGCCGCACAAGGCGTTCAGGTTGATGCTCCAGAAGACACTCCCTTCAATTAACATCAGTAATTATCATGGACGATAACAAACAACTTGCAGTCATCACACAGCAGACTGCCGAAATCACAAAGAATGTCGCTTCTATCAAGACCGACATCACCAATGCTGCAACCGACAACAACAAGTCGCTGCAGGCCTGCCTATCAGCAGGCGACCTCCTGCTCTCGCGCTCGTCGGAAATGAACGACGAACTGGACGCAGAGATTGCTTCCTTCATCAAGAAGGCCAAGGCTACGGCCAAGGCAATGAAAGACCGCCGTTCTACCGTCACACAGGTCTTTGACCTCGTGAAGAAAGGCTTCACCACCATGGAGAACTTCCTCGATGCCAAGTCTGAGGAATCCATCATCTACAAGCTACAGAAGAAACGCGACGAGTACGCCGCTTTCAAACTGGAGCAGCAGCGTAAGGCCGAAGAGGAACGTCAGCGGCTCGCCCGCATCGAAGCAGCCAAGACTCAGCTACGCGAGGATGTTATCACGGTATGCAATCAGATTGTCAACGAGAAGACTTCCGAAGCACTCGACCGTCTCTCTGAGAAGTTCCGTCTGATGACGCTCGACAATGCGGAACAGATAAAGAAGGAAATATCTGAATATCATACCGAAATCAAGATTGCATCCTTCCTGGCCGACCGCAAGCCGTCGTTCTCGCCTGAGATTCCTGCAGAAGAGGCGCGAAATATCATGAACGCGGCCTATAAAGAGGTGAACGAATCGCTCACCAAGTCCTACGCCGACTCAGTAGCTTCTACCAAACAGGACCTACTCGACACCTTCGACTCCAAGGTTTCTGAACTGCAGGAACAGAAGCGACTCGAAGACGAGCGACGCAAGGCCGAAGAGGAAGCGAAGAAAGCTGCCGACGAGAAAGCCAAGGCTGAGGCTGAGGCTCGCGCCAAAGCTGCTGAGGAAGAGCGTAAGAAGCGCGAAGAGGAACTGAAAGCGGCTGAGGCACAGGCTGAGAAAGAACGTCTGGAGAAAGCCGAGGCCGAGCGTAAGCAACGCGAGGAAGAAGAGCGCATCCGTAAGGCTCAGTCGCAGACGCAGACGCTCTTCGACCAGGCTCCTGCCGTCGCCGCTCCTGTCAAGGCGAAGGTCTCTCACCACATTGAAATAGATGATCCTACTGGCTTCCTCGCCATCATTCAGATGTGGTGGACGCATGAAGGCTCGAAGATGTCACTCGAAGACCTCAACAAGAAACTGGGCTTCATGGTCAAGACTTGCGAGAAGGTGAAGAACAAAGAGGACATCACAGTCATCGACCCTGCCGTCCGTTATGTCGAGGACATCGTGGCAAAATAGTCTCTCTTGGGAAGTGTGCAGCGTGGTTTTTGCCACGCTGTCCTCCCCACTATTTGTCTAACCCTTAAAAGAATAGTGTATGAACAAGTACAAGACTGTCATCGTCGTTCAGCCTGTGTCATGGACTGGCGACAAAGTGAACAAGTATCAGGCTACTGCCACCGTCTCTAATCATGCTAACGAGGTTGTCAAACGCATCCAAGGCGACCCAAAGCCTAACGAGGCACTGGCCAAGCAGTCGCTTCTCGAAGAGTTGCGCATCTGGCGTGACGTTACCATCGAAGCCTATGCCGACGTGAGCGACATTCTCACCGAAGAGGCAAAGGCCGAAGCAGCCGCCAAAGAAAGTAAGTAGTCATCGTGCCCTGCGGTTCTCCGCAGGGTTCACCTAACTCCTATCAGCATGAATCACGACCCTTACTACTCTCGCTCAGAGGTATCTAACTCCGACCTCACAGCCCTGCGCAACAAGCTACACCCTGCCCTCGACTTCGTGAAGCCTGCGGCACGTGCCAAGGCGTTCCACCTCGGTACGCTCGTCGATGGTCTCGTCACAGAGCCTAAGAACTGCAATCACTACAGGCTCACCGTTGGCGACGAGAAATATACGTCCGACGAATGGAAGTGGGGCAAGCAGCAGCTCGAAAAACTAAGAAAGGCGGCAACGAAAGATGCTTTTCTCGACTACGTGCTGAAAAATGCCGTCGGCCAGCAGGTCTTCGTCAACCCCTCTCAGCACTTCGACCTCGGTTGCTACTCCTTCGACCTGCCTACGCGCTGTAAGTTCGACTGGCATCTGGGCCTCTTCGGTGGCGACCTGAAAACATGCAGCGCAACGACACAGGATGCTTTTGAACAGAGCATCGACTTCTTCGATTGGGACCGTAGCCGTGCGTTCTACATGGACCTGACGCACTCTATCAATCCTTCTCTGGGCAATCAGGACTTCATCTACGCAGTCTCAAAGACGGCAAACAAAGTCTTCTTCAAGAAGATTGTACGTGGCGACGAACTCTACGAGCGTGGCCGACAGAAGTACCTCGAACTTGCATTTCAATATTGGCTCTTCACGTAGAGCCATCGTTTCCATAGTCTTCGGGCAGGGCGCCACCCTGCCTACTAACAACCGTTTTTTATTCACCCATTTTAATAACAAGCATTATGAAAAAGACTCATTCAAACAAGAAGAGAAGTTCTTTCATTTCGGCCATCCGTGCCAGTAAGTATCGCAATGTCCGTCTCAACGGAGCAAAGCCTGTCTTCACCAAGAGTTACACAGACAAGCGAGTGGCACACTCCGCTCATGGCTTCAGCGGCATCCGCGACGGAGAGGCCGTTCAGACGCTCACGGTCAATCTCGTGAAGTATCTGCAGAAGAAGGTCGAGAACTTCAACCCGAAGAAGCAGCGCATCGCCATCGAGGACCCGACACTCACAGGCTTCGTGCTCTCCTTCTTCACTGGCGGCAAGCGTCACGAGAAGTACATCTGCTTCAAGACCATGCCTAACCGTGCGGTCTATCGTCGTTGTAACCAATTCGTGCAGGCTTATGCCTAAGTATCAGCCTTACCCCTATCAGGAAGTCGGCATTGCCAAGACCCTCGAAATGAAGCGCTGTATCAACGGCGACGAAATGGGTCTTGGCAAGACCGGCCAGGCCATCGTCAGCGTGGCTCGCGCTCACGCTACGCCATGTCTGGTCATCTGCCCTGCATCATTGAAGATAAACTGGCAACGAGAGATCGAGAACTTCACCGACCTCCGACCGCTTATCCTCAAAGATAGCGTGAAGTCCACCTTCCCTTATCTCATAGGAAAGATGAACCTCTATGATGTGGTCATCGTCAACTATGAGTCATTGAAGAAGTTCTTCGTCGTCCACGAAGAGCGTGGGGCCAAACTGAAAGACATCGTCTTCCAAGAGGTCATCAAGCAGTTCCGCTCTGTCATCATCGACGAGTCACACCGCTGCAAGAACCCAACAACGGCAACGGCAAAGCACGTCATGGGCATCTGCCACGGCAAGGAGTATATCAACATGCTCACTGGCACACCTGTTGTCAACGACCCGAAAGACCTTGCCACTCAGTTGTGCATCCTCGGACGTATCGCTGACTTCGGAGGCTACTCTGAGTTTGTCAATCAGTATGGCGACGGTAAGCACCTCGCAGAACTCAACGCCATCCTGCATAACTCATGCTACTTCCGTAGGGCCAAGAAAGAGGTGCTGAAAGACCTGCCTGACCTCACGCGCTCTCGAGTCATCACAGAACTCGCCAACCGCGACGAGTATGATCTCTGCGCCAACGACCTGCGGACATGGCTCAAAGATTACAAAGGGCTGACCGATGCTGAGGCTCGTCGTAAGATGCGTATGCAGGCACTCGTCAAGTTCATGAACCTGCGTAAGCTGGCAGGACAGGGAAAGGTCGATGCTGCCGTCCAGTTCATTAGCGACACCGACGAACAGATAGTGGTCTTCGCTGAGCACCACGACATCGTGGACGCGCTCAAAGAGGCCTTCCCCGATGCTGTCTGTGTCACAGGCCGTCAAAACACCGTTGAGAAGCAAG
>Ga0247610_10004348_pt1 | contig 15189 bp, 13 predicted proteins | sample 174DNAGHGhighgp2_FD_193483 | JGI IMG/M metagenome (GOLD analysis project Ga0247610, IMG submission 193483) | Sheep rumen microbial communities from Palmerston North, Manawatu-Wanganui, New Zealand - 1742 DNA GHGhigh gp2 | ecosystem: Host-associated > Mammals > Digestive system > Stomach > Rumen... | reverse complement strand
AAAGCAAAAGTTACTTCCGGAGTCCTTGAATGCGAATGCCGTGAACTCATGCAGGAGTTCTTCCGGCAAAAAAGATAAAAGACTAAACGATAAATGATAATATGATAAACGACAAAATGATAAATAGTAAAGTTGTTAACACAGTACTACGTCTTGGGGTTTTTCTCCTGCTCGCAGCAGTTATTGTACTTATCTTCCCACGCTACAGCAACACATTCCGTTATCATTATGAAATAGGCAAACCATGGGGGTACGCGACCCTTACGGCTCCTTTTGATTTCCCGATTTTCAAAACGGACGAACAGGTAGCCAAAGACCAGCAGCAGCTCCTTTCTACTTTTGCTCCATGCTATGATTATATCCGAGGTGCGCAGCGCGAAGTGCTTGTTGTTTCTCTGCAGGAGATGGAATGGCTCCGAACAGAGCAGATTTCACGTATATCGGTAGTACAGGGAAGGACTTCGAAGATATATCCCATATCTTCTGTCTATACTCCGATGACAGCGCGAAGAGAAAAAGGATATGATTGTGCTCAAAACCTTGTCCGAGATACTGCCCTTACCTCCACCCTGCGCCAGAAACTGCTTTCTGCGCTTAATTATACGCAAGATATGGTTCAGAAAGAGGAACGTATCATTGAGCAAGGAGAGATAGTTACTGATTATTCCTATCAGGTCCTCCAGTCTCTATCGCGTGCTTATAGCGACAAATCTATCGGAGCCAAACAAAGGGTATGGACGCTCGTTGGTGAGTCAATCCTTGTCCTTCTTTTCCTTTGTCTATTTATAGTTTATCTGTTTGTCTTCCGCCCGTCTTATATCCATAAGACATCAAGAGTACTCTTTTTCTGTCTTCAGATATTTATAGTTATCGCCCTTGCTTGTCTTGCGTTGCGATTCAATCTCTCTGTGTATATCATTCCTTTTGCTTGGGTACCCATCTTGACGCGCGTATTTCTTGATTCCCGGACTGCCCTCTATCTCCATTTTACCACGATTCTTATCGCCTCTGTCATAGTTCCTGCGCCTGTTGAGTTTTTCTTTGTACAGGTGGTAGTGGGAATGGTAGCGGTATCTTCGTTGTCAGACATGACGAGAAGGGCACAACTCGTTCAAACGGCAGGATGGATTCTTCTTGCCCAGACAATTGCTTATACGGCAATCTCTTTCGCGCAGACTGGAGACATCAACTCCATAAACTGGAGAATGTACCTCTATTTCGGCATCTGCGCCATACTCACAATAGGTTGTTACGGCTTGATTTATACGTTCGAAAAAGTATTCCACTTCATTTCGTCTATCACCTTGGTCGAACTGACGGACATTAACTCCGATCTTCTTCATACGCTCGCGGAAAAAGCCCCTGGGACATTCCAACATTCCATGCAGGTTTCTAATCTAGCTACGGAGGCAGCCAAGGAGATAGGAGCGAATGCCCTGCTTGTCAGAACAGGAGCACTATATCACGATATAGGCAAAATAGTGAATCCTCTCTATTTTATTGAGAACCAGCACGGAGCAGATAATCCTCTCTTGTCAATGAAACCGATGGAGGCTGTGCAGGTGATTATCTCTCATGTTACAGAAGGCGAAAAGATTGCCCGTCAGCACCGGCTTCCTGAGGCGATTGTCAATTTTATCACAACTCATCACGGGACCTCGCTTGTGAGATATTTCTATAATACCTGGTGTAACGCACATCCCGGGGAGCAGGTAGATGAGACACTCTTCCGTTATCCTGGCACCAAACCCACCACTAAAGAAGGAGCTATCCTTATGATGGCGGATGCTATTGAAGCGCGTTCACGAAGCCTTGATGATTTCTCGGAAGAATCCATTGCAAAAGCTGTTAATCAGATGATTGATAGTCAGATAGCCGATGGTCAGTTTGCAGAGACACCCCTTTCGTTCAAAGATGTAGAAGACATCCGACGAGTCTTCACTGCCCGACTGACAGCCATGAACCATCACCGCATTTCATACCCGACTCTGAACAAATAGCATCAACCAAACAACGGCTATTAAATGATAAAATCAGTGGTACATGGCAAATGACAGCATGACAAATAAGTTATATTTGGCTCCCATGGAGGATGTCACCGATCCGGCCTTCCGGATGCTTTGCAAGCGCTATGGAGCCGATCGGGTCTATACGGAGTTTGTCAATGCCGACGCGCTTGTCCGAGACATTGCATCCACTACGCGTAAACTGACCATTCATGACGAAGAAAGGCCGGTAGCCATTCAGATTTATGGCCGTGAACCCGAAGCCATGGCGGATGCCGCGCGGATTGTAGAAACCGCCCACCCCGATTTTATAGACATTAATTTCGGTTGTCCTGTAAAGAAAGTGGCGGGAAAAGGAGCAGGGGCGGGGCTTCTTCGGGATGTCCCCAAAATGCTTGAAATAGCCCGTTCAGTAGTCAATGCCGTACATACTCCTGTAACTGCCAAGACGCGTCTCGGGTGGGATGAGAAAGACCTCATTCCCCGTGTCAATCCTCTTGGTCTTTCCACTTCTTCTGCTTTGGGATGTGACAATGCGGAACTCTTCATCGTCGAGTTGGCACTCGCCCTTCAAGATTGCGGAATTCAAGAGCTTGCTATTCATGGCCGCACACGTTCACAAATGTACCGCGGAGAAGCGGATTGGACGCTTATAGGTGAAGTTAAGAATAATCCGCGCGTGCATATACCTATTATAGGGAACGGGGATGTGTGTACGCCCGAGCGCGCCCGTGCGTGTTTTGACCGCTATGGAGTAGATGCCATAATGATAGGTCGTGCCACCTTTGGCGCTCCGTGGTTATTCGCAGAAATGCGCAATGCACTATGCCCAAACTCTCCAAACAATCCTGATTTTCCAGTCTCTATGGCAGACAAGGTCGCAGTTCTCAAAGAACATGTCTTGTCTTCAATTGCATGGTGTGGCGGAGACGAGCGCAAAGGAATTCTCCATTCAAGGCGTCATTTTGCGTCTTCCCCTGTATTCAAAGGTCTCGCAGACTTCAAACAAACCCGCATAGCACTCCTTCGTGCGGACACAAAGGAAGAGGTGTTCCGAATAATGGATTACATCGTAGAAAATTGGTCTGTAGATACATATAATGAGGTGAAGGAATAACGAGAAAGACCCAATGAAACCATATTTTGTACATCACACTTTGTCACTTCGTACCTTTTTTGACTCCAATGCGCTTTGGTTGTCAATGGTCATCGGGGCAGTAGGATATCGATTTTTCCTTCCTCTGCAGCCTTCGCTACCTTGGCTCATTTTCTTTATGCTTTTTTTTACGTTCTGTAAGGTTAATCCACTTGATTTGCGTCTTCATCGGTGGCATTGGGTCGTGCTATTCCTGCAAATCTTCCTTTCCCTCGCAGCTTATGCCGGTGTTTATTTCTGGACAGGGAACAGGATCATTGCTCAGGGATTAATGCTTTGTTTTATTATGCCCACTGCTACCGCAGCGCCTGTCATTGCCGGCAAGCTCGGAGGCTCCATACAAAACCTCACCGCATTTACACTACTTTCAAATCTGGCAACCACCATCATTGTACCGGTGCTTTTCCCGATTATCTATCCAGCTGCCGAGAAAGCCTTTTGGCCTGCATTTACGCTCATCCTTAGTCACATAAGTCCTCTATTGCTTGGTCCTTTCTTTGCTGCATGGTTTCTGCGGTTGGGTTATCAAAGGATTCAAAAGAAAGAGTTCGTACTCTCGACGCAAATGGCACAAATTCCTTTCTATCTTTGGGTTGCATCAATCATAGTCCTAACCGCAGTTGTGACTCAAACAACACTAACCAATTATGAGTCTCAAATCACCAATATATTAACTTTGTTAATATTATCTTTTTTCGCATGCCTTATCCAGTTCGGCCTCGGCAAATTCATCGGATATAAGTTCCCGGCGCCTTCCAAGGGAAAAGATTACCAAGACGTACTTGTCAATCCTGCAGCAGCGCCCAAAACCATGTCCGGAGTCTCCTCTATTACTGCCGGACAGGCATTCGGACAAAAAAACACATCTCTCGGCGTTTGGATGGCTCAAACTTATCTTGACCCTTTGGCTCCACTTGGGGCAGCGGCATATATCATTTGGCAAAATGTCTTTAATTCCGTCCAGTTAATGGTCGTTGCTCATAAAAAATAAAGCATTTATTATTTGACTTTAGACTAAAAAATGATTTTTTATTTGCATATGTAAAAAAAAAGTTGTACCTTTGCAGCGGATTTTAATACAGAAAGTTCTTTCAGGATATTTAGAACAACCAGAATACTTTAAACACGTAGAAAAACACCATAATAACAAACGTTTTGTTTAACTAAATTTTTAAAATCATGAAGAAAATCTTCTCTCTTTTCGCTGCCGTTCTTTTCGCAGGCAGCATGATGGCAACCGAAGCTACAATTGCTAAAGGCGCAGAAAACTCGTATGATGACGTATCGATGAACGGGAAACCGGCTATCAAGTTGGGTACATCTAAGAAAGCAGGCGACATGGTAATCACAGTCGGAGCAGGTGCTACATCGCTTATTTTTCATGCTGTAGCATGGAAAGGCGAGGGTGATAAAATCCTGACCATCACGGCTCCAGAAGGTGTTACCGTTACTCCGGCAACTGTTACTCTCAAGGCGCACGATGATATCAACGGTAATTTTGAAGGTGGTGGAGATAAAGGAAAAGCATTCCTGCTTGAAGACGAAAGCGAATATGAGTTCACGGTTGAGCTCTCGGGCGTTTCCGCAGAAACAGCGTTGAGCGTAACGTATGAGAAACGTTGTGTCATTTGGGGCGCCGAGTATAATTCTTTCGCCACGGCAATTAGCAACACAGAGGCAGGCGTGAAGGCGGTTAAGACCATCGAGAACGGACAAGTAGTTATTGAGAAAGCAGGCGTACGCTATAACGCTTTTGGACAGATTGTTAAGTAATTAACACGCTATCATATGTGAAATGGGATGCTTCTGCATCCCGTTTCGCGTGAAATATAAATACTTATTAAAATAATAAATCATGAAAAAATTCTTTTCTCTTTTAGCAGCAGTACTCCTCGCTGGCAGTATTATGGCAGCTGACGCTATCACGTGTGCAGCGGCAGCAGAGGCAGCGAAAGGTGGCAGTACTGCAACGGTAACCGTAAGAGGTTATGTAACCAACATCGCTTTTGCATGGAAAGATGGCTCTATGAGTTTCTGGATGGCAGACACTAAAGATGGCGGTAAAGTATTCGAGGCTTACAAGTGCGAATGCGCACAGGCGGACGCTCCTGTTGTAGGAGACCTTGTTGAGGCAACCGGTAATCTGACGATGTACCAAACGACCGCAGAATTGGCAGCCGGTTGTACGGTAGTGATTATCGAAAAAGCCCAAGGCGGTGGAGTTCCTTCGGATGCTATTACTTGCGCAGCGGCAGCAGAGGCAGCGAAAGGTGGTAGTACAGACAAGGTAACCGTAAGAGGTTATGTAACCAACATTGCTTTTGCATGGAAAGATGGCTCTATGAGTTTCTGGATGGCTGACACTAAGGATGGCGGTAAAGTATTCGAGGCATACAAGTGCGAATGTGCACAGGCGGACGCTCCTGTTGTAGGAGATCTCGTAGAGGCAACCGGTAATCTGACGATGTACCAAACGACCGCAGAATTGGCAGCCGGTTGTACGGTAGTAATTATCGAAAAAGCCCAAGGCGGTGGTGGTGATGTTCCTGCAGAAATCAAAACCTGCGTTGATGCTGCTGCGGCCGCATTGAGTGTGGCTAACAACAACGACCTCTACAACAATGGCGCAGAATACACCATTCAGGGATATGTTACCGAAATAGCCTATGAATGGGCAGCCGGCTCTATGAGTTTCTGGATGGCAGACGCAAAAGACGGAGGTAAAGTATTAGAGGCATACAAGTGCGCTATAGAGAAAGAGGAGGACGCCGTACGCGTTGGTGACCTCGTGAAAGTAACGGGTAAGTTGACCAAGTTCAATAAGACACCGGAGTTCGCAGCCGGATGCACCGTAGAAATCGTAGAGCGTGCAGAAGTAGTAGAGGCGAAGAATCTCGGCGAGAAGACAATCGCAGAGTTCCTCGAGCTCAAGAACACGGTGGATACTTGTATTCTCACCGGTGTGGTGGACAGCATCAAAAATACCACATATGGTAACCTTTATCTCTCAGACGCAACCGCTCAAGTTTATGTGTATGGCGTTCTTACTCCTGACGGAGAGAAGCAGAAATTTGAAGAACTGGGTGTCAGAAAAGGCGACACGTTGACAGTATTGGCTCTTTACAGCGAGTTTCAGGGTGCTCCGCAAGTCAAGAACGCTATCTTTGTAAGTGTTAAGAAGAGAGTTATTGAGCCTGGAGAAGAAATAGAAGTCAATATGAGCGAAGGTTTGATCTTCAGTAGCTATGTAGAATCTGAAGGATGGTGGCAAATGTATGGTGAAGACGAGCACTTTGTTATTTCTATTTCCAACGTAGAGACCATCGAGGCAGAAGGAACTTATACTATAGACGATCTTGATGGCGATTATACTTATCTGGGTATTATCAATGGTACCGATACCGCTTTTGTTGCCTTTGTAGATGGATCAGTTACTCTCTCCAAAGATGCAGAGAAGGGAACAATCAATGTTGCTGGTAGCTTAATCGGAAATGATGACAATGCTTATCTTCTCAACTTGGTATTCGTTGAACCGAAAGCAGAGGAGACAGTTAACGTAAACATTATTGATGGTCAGATAGAAGATGCCTATGCTGATTATGGTCTGTATGGACTGTATGGCACAGACGAGAACGACATCTTCGTCATGATTTCCGTATGGGCAGAGGAAGGACTCCAGGGTGATTTCAACGAGCAAGACCTTGATTATGAGTCTCTTGGATCCGGTGTTATGGAAGGTCAAGATCCTGCAGAAATCTATAAAGCATCTATAACCATTACTCCGGGTAATGGCGAAGACTACAACGTCACGGCTGATTTGCTTTGCTTCAACAACAAACTGTATAAGGTAACGATGTACATTCCTTCAACAGAAGGCATCGAAGGTGTTGAGGCTACTGTCAACGCAATCAAGTCTATCGTTAACGGTCAACTTGTTATTGAGAAGAAAGGTGTTCGTTACAACGCTACCGGCGCTGTCGTTCGTTAATTCAACCTTCATAATGAAGCAGCCACACATGGCTGATTCGTAGAGGTTTTCCAAAGAGGGTGTGTCAATAGAAATGGCACACTCTCTTTTTTTATGGTTACTATTATCCATCAGACATCATTTTGACCCAAATAGTATAAGAAATGTGGGATAGAAAAAGTACTTAAACTATGTTTTGACAGTAGTGTAGCGTACCGTGTATGGTCTATGTATGGTCTAGATATGGTCTAGGTATGGTCTAGTATATTCTCGTTAGATTCTTGTGTTTATGTTGATAAATGCCAGTAATAGGCGGGGCATTGAAGTTTGATTATGTTTGGGGTGTAGTTTGATTATGTTTGGGGTGTAGTTTGATTATGTTTGGGGTGTAGTTTGATAATGTTTGGATTGTGGTTTGATAATGTTTGGATTGTGGTTTGATAATGTTTGGATTGTGGTTTGATAATGTTTGGATTGTGATGGATTGTAGTGCGTGAAAATACAAAAAAATAAATTTTTTTCTTGCATGTTCGAAAAAAAAATAGTAACTTTGCGGCATATTTGCTTACAATGGGGTCTTTGGAATATTAAGAAAGTAAAAATAAACATTATTAATAATAATGTAGAAATAAACGTCATTGGCTAAAAGAAAGTAAAACATACGTTATTAATTAGAATGTAGAAATAAACGTTATTAGTTAAAATAAAGTAATATACGTTATTAATTTAAATGTAGGAAAAAGCATTATTAATAAAAATATAGTAATAAAATAGTAATAAAATAGTAATAAAATAGTAATTAAATATTAATTAAATAGTAATAATATTACTAACTAAAATCAATTAACAAACATTATTAACTAAAAATCTATTAGTATGAAGAAAATTTTTTCTTTATTGGTAGCGTTGACGGCTGTAATCAGCCTTTCCGCTAAAACGCTTTATCTGACGCCTAATGCCAATTGGCAAAAAGACAATGCCCGTTATGCCATCTACACGATCGATGATGAGAAATGGGTTGACATGGCAGCCGTTCAAGGCGAGTCCAATCTCTTTTCAGGTGAAGTGGGCGATGCGATCGCGAAAGTTATTTTCTGCCGTATGAATCCTGCTACATCGGAAAACAATTGGGACAACAAGTGGAATCAGTCGTCCGACCTCGACCTGGAGGAAGGAAAAGACCACTACACGGTAGCCGAAGGCGCATGGGACAAAGGCGATGGCTCATGGTCGAAGTATGAAAAGTATGTTTCCTCATGGAAGGAAATCAAGTTCACCGCGACTACTGAAGCCGGTAAATTCAACGACTCCGTATTCAGCGTAGAAGGTTTCGAACTCAGATGTACCGATGCCAACTCGAAACAAAAGACCAATGAAAGCAACGCATCGTTTGCAGATGAGAAAGAGAAGAATGACTACAATTTCCGCTTCCAGACAGGCGGCAAGTCTTCTGCCAACAACAAATTGGTATTGACAATACCGGCAGATGGTGCACTCCGTATAGCCGTAGTAACCAGTACAGACGGAGACAAAGAGCGCATGGTAACTGTTCTTCAGGGCGAAAAGAAACTGCTCGAAGAGCATGCATGGGACAAGGATGAGAAGGTAAATGGTTATTTCCCCTATCTCCAGGTGAATGTGAAGAAAGGCGCAGTAGAGTTGAACTATTCCGCCGGTGTTAATTTCTATGCCTTCGGTTTCCTTGCCGGCGGTTCTGTTCCCGAGCCAATTGACCCATCGACAGCGGCTAAGTTCTATATTACCGGTTCGAAAGAGTTGGTAGGCGAAGCGTTGGCATGGAATCCTTCTGCAATCAAAGTAACGGAAGAGAGCTACACCTTCAAGTCTTTGGCAGCAGGCAGCTATCAAATGAAAGTGACGGTTGACGGCGATTGGAAGACCGCAAAGGGTTATTCCAACTTGACCGAGAAAGCTGAAGGATTGAGTGCCGACAAAGACGACAACATCTGTTTTACGCTTTCAGAGGCAGGTGACGTGAAAGTTACCTATACGGCAGAGGTATTCAAAGTAGAAGGTAATTTCAAAGTTGCTCCGGTTGACCCGACAGCGGCTAAGTTCTACATCACCGGTTCGAAAGAGTTGGTAGGCGAAGCGTTGGCATGGAATCCTTCTGCTATCAAAGTAACGGAAGATAGCTACACCTTCACCGCCTTGGCAGCAGGCAGCTATCAGCTGAAAGTGACTGTGGACGGCGATTGGAAGACCGCAAAGGGTTATTCAAACTTGACCGAGAAAGCCGAAGGATTGAGTAATGACAAAGATGACAACATCTGCTTTACGCTTGCAGAGGCAGGTGACGTGAAAGTAACCTATACGGCAGAGGTATTCAAAGTAGAGGGTAATTTCAAAGAGGGAACTCCGGAACCGCAGTTGCAGACCGGATTCTACCTTGTAGGAAGCCTCAACGAGTGGAAACCGGCAGCAGAATATCATTTTGTGGGCAATCCTGACAACCCTGTAGAGTTCATGCTCCAAGTAACACTGGCAGCCGGAGACAAAATCAAAGTGGTTAACGTGCTTGACAACAATATAACCGCTTGGTATCCTGCAGGCGAAGGCAATGACTATGTAGTAGATGCCGCTCACGCAGGCGATAAGACTATCTATTTCAACCCAGACTATCAAGAAGGCTGGGCAGAATTTGGCGGCTACATCTGGATTGAAGCGAACAGCGGTGCAGGAATCAATAACACTACTGACGATGTCAAGACTGTGAAAGTCATCCGCAACGGTCAGCTGCTGATTATCAAAGGCGACAAGATGTTCAACGCCCAAGGTGCGCAGATGAAATAAGTTTGGAAACGTGAAGGTTAGTCCGAATATCGGATGAGCCGCAAATAAGAAATGAGACGCCAATTGACGTCTCATTTTTGATTTAATTTTCAATGTTTACCGCTTTCCGAATCAGCGGTGCGATTTCGGTATTGTCGTGCCATCCGGTGAAGAGTTCAGCTCCCGCTCCGATGGCAAAAACAGGAACCGCATGTGCGGAGTGTGCCCGTGTGGTCCACCCCACATGCGCTTTCTTGTTAAGCAAAGCGATGCCTTCGTCTCCGAGTTGGTTAATCGATTTGTACATGGTTTCGATGTCCTTATTCTTCTTCGAACGAGCGGCTTTGTAGAGCGCTTTCAACTCTTTCTCTTCCTCAGGAGTGATTTCGACGTTTTCCCAAAAGCCCAATTGTTCCTTGTAAATTTTCTGTACTTGCTCCCAAGTGGGTTTCTTGTTCTCTTTGAACAAGTTGGTGAATAAATCACTCAACGCCGCCACCGAGCACTTCTGGTATTGTAAAACATCCAAATGCAAGGTATAATCGCTGTTGCCCAACGCCATACCTCCCGTTTCGTGGTCCGCGGTGACCACAATGAGGGTTTCGTCCGGATGTGCTTTGTAGAACTCAAACGCAACACGCATCGCTTCATCCATGTCCCATAGTTCTCCGTACGCCGTGGCGGCATCATCCGCGTGGCAGGCGTAGTCAATCATTCCACCTTCCACCATCATAAAGAACCGCTCGTACCGACTGTCTAAAAACGGAATAGCCGTGCTGACGATTTGCGTCAGCGTCAAGTCTCCCTCTTTGCGGTCTATGGCATATGAGAGGTTGTCACCGTGTTTTGCACCCCGGTCATCATCTTTCTGGACAAGGATGAGTTTGTTGGCTGCAGTTTGCAGTTGTGCAACTTCGTCAAAGCCGTGCGCAATCGTATAGCCGTTTTGCTCAGCCAAGCGGTATAAGTTGGTTGTTTTGTCGTCATGTTTGCCCTGTGGATAGTGGAACCCGGCTCCTCCGAAGAAATCAAAATTGCTTTGGCATAACTGCTCTCCTATCTTGTAGTAAGAACTGCGTTTTGGCACGTGCGCGTAGAAAGCAGCCGGCGTAGCATGGTCGATGGCGACGGTGGTCATGATTCCCACTCCCCATCCTTGGGCCTTCAGTTCCTCAGCAATCGTACTGAGGTTCAAACTGTCGGCATCGAGTCCTAACATGCCGTTCTTTGTCTTGCTGCCAGTAGCCAGACATGTTCCTGCTGCGGCGCTGTCAGTAATGCCGTTGCTTTTGGAGTACGTGGAGGCGTGTCCAGAGAAGGGGAAAGTGGTCATTAGCGTCTGAACTCGTCCGAACGGTTCTCCTTGAATGGCGGATCGGCACATCTCCGCTCCCAGTACTTGGTTGGAGCCCATGCCATCACCGATGAAATAGAAGACATACTTGGGTTGTGCCCATACGGAAATCGCCGCAATGAGCAGTAGTGTGAATAAAAAGAATCGTTTCATGTTATTTTTTCGTTTTTTTTCTTTTGAACGGCTTAGGAATAGGCTTGATTTTTTGTTTTTTCTCCTGCTGCCTCCGTTGCCTTTTTCGTTTTCTTGCTTCCCGACGTTTCTCCGCTTGGTGAGCCTCCCTTTCCTCGAGAGTCATATGCGGCGGCGGTTCAATTCCTTGTTCGCGCAGTCGTTGGTCCTGAACCTCCTGCTGATGCTCAATAATGCGCTCTTTTTCTTCACGTTTCAGCGTTTCCAGATCCTCATTGGAAATAGGTTCGTGTGCTAACAAGTCTTCGTAAATCAGAAGTGTCGCCCATGCATCGGTGCTTGCGTAACGTGCCTGTTCAGGAGTCAGTTGGGTGTTCTCCCAGTTGGTCAGCTGCTGGCTTTTGGAAATCTTTTTTCCGAAACAGATAGCGAAAATCTTTTGCAATCCCAAATCGAAGATGCCATAGTGCGTAACCATCGATTGTACATCCACACAGTTGGCGGGTGTGAAATCCCGTCTGCGTCTTAGTCCGTTGATGTCGTCCTTGAAGGCTAACCCCACTTTGCATATATCCGGATCGGCGAACAGTTCCGCCAGCTCTTGCGGCATGCCCACATGCGTGAGTCTGAAGAGGTAACACCGTTCGTGGCTGGCAATCTGAAGCAGCGCAGTAGGGTAGTGAATGCCCCTTTGGAAGCTTGGTCTCGCTTCCGTATCCACTCCTAAGACTTTCTGAGTGCGCAGATAAGCGACCGCGTCGTCCACTTGTTCCTCGCGGTCAACGACAATCACTTCCCCCTCAAATGCCGCTAATGGCATCCACTGAAGCAGCTCCTTGCTGATATGCGGTATATAATTATTCAATTTTCGATTCTTCTATAGCGTGTAGTGCCCGCATTACAGCCAGCACTTTCTGCCCCCAATGGTTATCAAACGCCTCACGGCAGAGAACGACGGCGTCGTGCATGATGTCTTCTTCGCCCGTTTGAAAAGCGGCAGCCATGTCTTTCAATTCCTGATAGAGATCAGCCAAGCCCTCAGAGATATAGGCAGTTTGCACTTCATCGGTATAAATACCTTGGTCCACAAAGACATCCAAATAGGCATCGTCCAGGCCCAAGAGGTTGCGCATGCCAGCTAAAACGTAATTGTAGTCCTCCTCCGTCACAAAACGCTGCGGCTCCTCGTCCGATAAAGTTTCTTCTTTGTCGAGCAGCCGTGTGCGCAGATAGAGCACAGGAAGGAGGCGTAACAACTGCTCTCGCCAATCGTCACAAGCGTATTCGTTGCTCTTTTCTATGAGCAGACACGTTTGTGCCGCGGCGGTCACAAAAGCGATTGTTGTGTCCTTATAAATGAAAGATTTCATGTTATGATGAATAAAAATCGTGCAAAGGTAAAGAAAAATTTTGATATATGCAAAAAAAATTGTAACTTTGCACCGTTTTTTAATTCTAACAGGTATGAAAAAAATAGTAGTAGTGGCTTTAATGGCCTTTAGTATGGCTGCCGTAGCGCAGCAAGTGACCCCGTTGTCAATCCAGTTGGCAGAGTTTAACAGAGATTCTCTTCGCAACTTGTATCTTTCTCAACCGGCTATGTACCGTGCTTCTTTGGATGTTGTAGCCAAAGATCTTGCGAAGAACGCGGATGAGGTGAAAGCCGCCAGAGCAGAACTGAAGATAGAGCAGGCGCATGCGAAAGAAATCGGTAACTCTCTCAAGAAAGCGACCAAGATGGCAGCTTCGCTGAAGAAACTCTATGGAAAAGAGCGCGGTGAATTGAACAAAATGCGTAATGCGGTAGAGGATCAGCAAAAGACCCTTAAGAATCAGGTAGAACTGAACGAGGCTACTCGCAACAGTTACTTCGCATTCCTGGAGAAAGAGCAGCATGAACTGGGTGAAGCCATCAGCGAGGTAGCAGACAGACTGCGCTCCATCGAAGATCTTGAGAATGCCATTCGCGCAGGTCAGACGAGCCTCCAGAGTTATGGTTCACAACTGGTACAGAAGGGCGCAGAGTTGGACCGAATCGATGCCCAACTCAAACAACGTGTTGCCAGCGTACAGGCAGAGCAGAAAACAGCCAAAACAATGAAATAACCGGCTTGACGCCAAACCGTTCCACGTATGAAGGTAATTAATCTATCGGAGCAAAACAGCGTTCTCAATCATTTCCTGCGCGAAATACGTGACGTGAATATTCAAACGGACAGCCTTCGTTTCCGGACGAATATCGAGCGTATCGGCGAGGTAATGGCAATAGAGATGAGCAAGTCGCTCCATTACGTCAGGACAGACGTACAGACCCCGTTGGGCATCGCGCCGGTGAATGTCACAGACGAACAGCTTGTGCTGGCTACTATTTTGAGAGCAGGAATGCCCTTGTATCTGGGTTTCCTCCGTATTTTTGACCATGCAGAGAATGCGTTTCTCAGTGCCTATCGGCGTGTGGCGAAAGACGCGGAAGGAAAGGAGCATCTTGAGATAGTGGCTGAGTACATGGCAGCGCCTTCGATGGAAGGAAAGACGCTTGTCATCGCCGACCCGATGCTGGCTACAGGAATGTCGATGGAGGCGAGTTATCTATCTCTCTTGAAGCATGGCAAACCCCGCCATACGCATCTGTGTTGCACCATAGGTACTCCGCAAGCGATTGATTATCTGCGTGAAGCGCTCAACGACAGTCCGGATGTTACTCTTTGGTGTGCGGCGATAGATCCTGTGCTGAACGAGAAGAAATATATCGTTCCGGGGCTCGGCGATGCGGGTGATCTCTGTTTTGGTGACAAATTATGATTTGAATTTTGAATCTCAAATCCTCCATACGGTATATACCTGCGGTGTTTATTACCGCAGGTATTGCTATAGTCAGCCTTTGGGAAAATCCTCAGATGGAGCCAGTCATTATGGTCAGCGACAAACTGGTTCATGGACTAATGTACATATTATTGGCAATCAGTTGGACCATGCCTCTCGTGCGTACGCGCAACGCACGCGCGTTCCCTATTTATAGTGGTGTATGTCTTACCGTAACGGCGTATGGCGGACTCATTGAACTTCTTCAACATTGGTGTACACGAACCCGCACAGGAGACCTCGCCGACTTTCTCGCTGACTTTGTCGGCGCACTCGCAGGAATAGCGATGGTTGTTATTTTCAGGTTTATACAGAAGCAAATGGTACAAAACAAATGATAAATCCACTCTATGACATCGCTTTGGGTTTTCTGTTTCATACCCGTTTGAGAAAATCGCTGGCACTGGTGGAGCATTATGGCTCCGCCGAAGAAGCGTGGCGTCATCTGGAAGAACCGGAGATGTCGGTTAGTCTCGCCCGTGCGGAGCAGGAACTGGAATGGATAAACGCGCATGGAATACATGTTTGGACGCTGGCGGACAGTGATTATCCATATCGTCTTCGTCAATGCCCGGACAGACCTCTGGTGCTGTATGGAAAAGGTAATATACAACTATCCGCCGGACATATTGTTTCCATTGTAGGAACGCGCAGACCTACCGAGCGCGGCAAAGAACTCACAACGACTCTCGTTCGCGAGTTACATCAGCGTCTGGACTCCGTCACGATTGTCAGCGGAGGGGCTTACGGCATTGACATAACAGCGCACAGGGCGGCTATCGAACTGGGAATACCTACTATTATTGTTCCCGCTCATGGCCTCGACCGTATTTATCCCTATCGTCATCGTCCTGAAGCGGTTGCGTCATTGGCGCATGGAGGTCTTGTGACCGAATTTCCCTCAGGAACAGAACCTATG
>Ga0247610_10004346_pt1 | contig 15200 bp, 9 predicted proteins | sample 174DNAGHGhighgp2_FD_193483 | JGI IMG/M metagenome (GOLD analysis project Ga0247610, IMG submission 193483) | Sheep rumen microbial communities from Palmerston North, Manawatu-Wanganui, New Zealand - 1742 DNA GHGhigh gp2 | ecosystem: Host-associated > Mammals > Digestive system > Stomach > Rumen ... | reverse complement strand
TATTGCTGGCCGGTCTGACTGCCCTCTGCGCAGCGGGCTGCGGCAAGAGTGACGATACCGGCGCAAGCCGCAGCGGAAGCGCAGCCGGCGAGGACGCGGACGAAGAAGCGGAGGAAGAGGAAGAAGATGATGAAGCGGACGCTGACGGGAAACAGGAAGCGGACGCGGAGGATGCGGATATCGCCGGGAAACTTTGCGGGAAATGGAACTTTGTCTGTGCCAATGAGGGCTTTGCGGGCGCAGATCCGGAAGACTGGTATTTCCATATGGCTGAGGATGACGGCGGGATCCGGAAGGAGATCGAGTTTTATCTTGACGAGGGGATCCTCTACGCGGACTATCAGATGCAGGAATATGAATGGAGCAATACCTGCTATCATCTGCCGGTAACGATCGAAGAAGGGGCACTCTATGAGACCTGCGATAATACGGAGTGGTATGCCACGGTCCGGCATCCGGATCTGGAATCCCTGAAGATCTCCGTTACCCTGACGGATGACGATGAAATGATGTCATACGAGCGGTATGATACCGAATATGAGGATGGGACGTCCACCTATCTGGTCTTTACGACGTTCGTAAAGGAGGGATCGGAGGCGGAGGAGCATGCCTCAGACTTCCGCTATGACAGGATCGTAGAGGTTTCCACGGCAGAGGAACTTATCGCTGCGATCGGTGATCATACGAAGATCCTTCTGAATGAGGGCGATTATAATCTGTCCGGGATCGCAAACCGGACGGATACCCGGAAAGTATGGTTTGATCCGTGGGGATTCGGAACGGATCATATCGTGATCCATAATGTGAACTGTCTGTGCATTGCGGCGAAGGACGGCGCGGATGTAACGATCAGCACGGATGCGCCGGACCAACCGGTGTTACAGTTTAACGACAGCAAATACGTTTTCCTGGACGGAATCAAATGCGTTCACAACGTGCCGGCGGGCGGCTGTACCGGGAGCGTGATCTATACGGACGGGGTCTATGATCTGCGGATCAGCAACTGTAACCTCAACGGCAGCGGGACCTACGGACTGGAGTGTGATAACACGACATTGATCCGGTGCACGGACAGCGAGATCGAGCACTGCACGAACGGGATCATGTGGCTTTCGGAATGTTATTCGGCATCGTTTGACAACTGCGATATGCATGACAATGTGAGTTCTTCCATGATCATGCTGTATAACAGCTGCGACGTGTGGTTTGCCGATTGTGAATTCAGCAACAACGTGATCGATGAAGGATCCTATGCGTCCACTTTCGTGGCCCCCATTGCGGAAAGCAGTAATATCGGCTTCCGGCGCTGCATGTTCCGGGATAACGTCTATCCGGACTTTTCGAACGGGGCGGAAATATTCCTGGAAGACTGCAAGTTCTCGGATCAGTAACGATCGGTGACGGACCGGCGACGGTCAGCGGAGTCGGGCCGGATCGTTAAACGGCCGCTCGTGGGAGTTTTATTGTACATTTAAGCCCGGCAGACGGGAAATGAGCCTCCGGATGATTGACGGATGATAAGGTGTAGGGTAGAATAAAAAACGTATCCCACATCGATCATACAGCCAGTCGGAAAGGAGGCTTTTTTATGTCTATGAAGAGATTTTTGCTTTCGATCGTAACGGCACTTACCGTGTTTATCGCCTGCTCCGGGACAGTTCTTGCGGCTCCGCAGCAGATGCCGGACGGAAATGTATTTGACCCCGAGTATTATGCGGCAGCCAATCCGGATGTGGTGGCGGCACTTGGGAGCGATCCGGCAGTGCTGTATCAGCATTATCTTCTCTGCGGCCAGAAGGAGGGACGGCTTCCTTATGCACCTGCGCAGGGAGCGCCGCAGCCGGCAGGGAATCGTTTCGCACAGAAGCGGATCGAGGTGTTCTCGGCATTGTTCCTGAACGGAAAACTGATCGAGAACGGAAAAGTGACGGAGCAGAGTGCAGGCTCGGTACGGGTCGAATATCCCGAGGGCTGGTGGAGTTCATCGGGATCCGGGATCCGTGTCTATACGGATGAATCCGCGCTTTTTGATGCGGCAGCGTATGCGGCGGCCAATCCGGATATCGCAGCCAGAGTCGGCAGCAGCAAGGCGGCTCTCTGGGAACAGTATAAGACGGAAGGCGCTTTTGCCGGAAGAGTGGCGGCGGGAACAAGTTATAATGCCAATGCCAAGCTGGAGATCATCCGGATCGCGCAGTCCATCACGACACCGTCGATGAGTACGGAGGAAAAGATCCGCGCCGTGCATGACTGGATGATCAACTACGGCAGCTATGACTACTCGTACGCGGATGTATCACAGACGATCGAGGGTTTTATCTACAATCATACCGCAGTCTGCGCCGGTTATGCAAAGACTTTTGCGTATTTCATGGAAGTACTGGATATCCCGTGCGAGGTGATCACGGGATACGCGGGCGGGGATCATGCCTGGAACCGTGTCGCGGTAAACGGCCAGTGGAAGTACATCGATGTGACCTGGGATGATCCGCTGTGTTATTACAACGGAGTTCCGCAGCAGATACTGACCTATGATTATTATCTGATCTCCGAGGGGCAGATGGCGAAAGACCATTATGCACAGGAGTATCATGATTACTATTGAGCAGGGCGGACGGAACTGAGCGATGAGCCTGGAATGGAAGACCAAACGGATGCAGTGGAAGGTGCAGATGTACCTCCATACGCATCTCGGGTTCCCGATCGAAAAAAAGAAATATTACGGCAGACCGATCCTGGATATCCGGCAGACGGGCGAATGGCTGAAGGAAGCGCTCGTCTCCGGCAGGGTCTTTACGGCAGCGAGACTCGGAGGCACGGAGCTTCGGGCGATGGTCGCTCTTCAGCCGGAGTTTAAGGATGCGAAGCAGAAGGAGGAACGTTTCGCACTGCTTCGTACACTTTCCGGTTTCTTCGGGAGCACGGAGGATTATGAACGCTTCGGCAGGGAGATGGAAGGCTGGCTCAAGGAGATCGATCTCTGCGGGGTATGGTTTAACCAGATGGAGGACTATATCCTAGAGCACCACGGGCGAAAAGACATGGTATACGGGAAACTCGAAGGACTGGAGCCATGGTATGTGCCGGAGGATCCGTGGACGGCTGCGTTAAAGGGCAAGCGGGTGGTGGTGATCCATCCTTTCGCGGAGAGTATCGTGAAGCAGTACGGAAAACGGGAGCAGCTTTTTGCGGGCAGCGATATCCTGCCGGAGTTTGACCTTCGCGTGGTCAAGGCCGTGCAGACCCTGATGGGGGAGGAGACCGAATACGGGAGCTGGTTTGCGGCACTGGACCATATGCTGGAGGAGGCACTGAAGGAAGATTTTGATGTGGCGCTCATCGCCTGCGGAGCCTACGGGCTTCCGCTTGCGGCAAAGCTGAAACAGGCGGGGAAGAGTGCCGTGCATGTCGGTGGATCCCTGCAGCTGCTTTTCGGGGTGATGGGCGGCAGATGGAAAGAGATGAAGGAGCTGAAGCCTTTCTATAACGATGCGTGGGCCTCTCCGCTGAAGAGCGAGGGGCTGAAGGCGGGAAACGAACAGGTGGAGAAGGCCTGCTACTGGTAAAAGAGACATGGATATCGCAAAGATCATTGCAAACGAATTAAAGATCAGGCCGTCGCAGGTCGAGACGGTCATCAAACTGATCGATGAGGGGAATACGATCCCCTTTATTGCACGTTACCGCAAGGAGATGCACGGCGGTTTGAATGACGAAGTCCTGCGTGACCTGGATGAGAGGCTGACCTATCTTCGTAATCTCGGAGAACGGAAGGAAACGGTATTAAAGAGTATTGAGGAACAGGGAAAACTCACGGAGGAGCTTAAGAAAGCGATCAATGATGCGATGACCCTGGTGGCGGTGGAGGATCTGTACCGCCCGTACAAGCAGAAGCGCAGGACGAGGGCCATGATCGCAAAGGAAAAAGGTCTGGAGGGACTGGCCGTCTGGCTGCGTATGCAGCGCAGTGCGCATCCGGCAGAGGAGGAAGCCGAACGGTACCTGGATGCGGAAAAAGGAGTGATAAGCGTGGAGGAAGCACTTTCCGGTGCGATGGATATCATCGCGGAGGCAATCTCCGATGAGCCGGAATACCGCAAACAGATCCGCGATATCACGAGACGGGAGGGCGTGATCGTATCGGAGGCAAAGGACAGGAGTGTATCCTCGGTCTATGAGATGTATTACGATTTCAGTGAGCCGGTCGCGAAGATGACGGGTTACCGTACCCTTGCGGTGAACCGGGGAGAAAAAGAAAAGATCCTGACGGTCCGGCTGAAAGCGCCGGAGGAGGAGATCCTCGCCTGGCTGGAACGGAAAGTGATCCTTCGGGAGGAGGATGCGGCGGCACCCTTTTTACGGGAGGCCTGCAGGGATGCCTATGAACGGCTGATCCGGGAATCTACGGAGCGGGAGATCCGCAATGAACTGACGGAGAGTGCCGAGGACGGAGCGATCGAAGTCTTCGGGAAGAACCTGGCACAGCTGCTGATGCAGCCGCCGATTGCGGGATGCACGGTGCTCGGCTGGGATCCGGCCTTTCGTACCGGTTGTAAGCTGGCGGTGGTGGATGCCACGGGAAAAGTGCTGGATACAAAGGTCATCTATCCGACGGCACCGCAGAATAAAGTGGAAGAGGCAAAGCGGGAGGTTAAGGCGCTGATCGCCAGGTACGGGATCAACCTGATCTCGGTCGGGAATGGGACTGCGTCCAGAGAGTCCGAGCAGATCATTGCAGGACTGCTGCATGAGATCCCGGAGCAGGTACAGTATGTCATCACCAATGAGGCGGGAGCATCCGTCTACTCGGCGAGCAAGCTGGCGACCGAGGAGTTTCCGAACTTTGATGTGGGGCAGAGGAGTGCCGCATCGATCGCAAGAAGGGTGCAGGATCCGCTTGCGGAACTGGTCAAGATCGATCCGAAATCGATCGGGGTCGGACAGTATCAGCACGATATGAACCAGAAGAAGCTCGGAGATGCCCTGGGCGCTGTCGTAGAGGACTGCGTCAACCGGGTGGGCGTGGATCTGAATACGGCGTCCGCTTCTTTATTGGAATATGTGTCAGGGATCAATAAGACACTGGCAAAGAATATTGTAAGCTACAGAGAGGAGAACGGCAGTTTTAAGAGCCGAAAGGAGCTGCTGAAGGTTGCGAAGCTCGGACCGAAGGCATATGAGCAGTGCGCCGGATTCCTAAGGATTCCGGGAGCAGCTAACCCGCTGGATGCGACCGGAGTGCACCCGGAGTCTTATGAGGCCGCACAGAGGCTGCTGGAAAAACTCGGGCGTTCGATGGAGGAACTGTCGAAAGGCGGATTGCCGGGACTGGGAAAAGATGTAAATAATACGGCAGAACTTGCAGGTGAAATCTCTGTCGGCGAGATGACACTGAAAGATATCCTGAAGGAACTGGAAAAACCCGGACGCGATCCGAGAGAAGATATGCCGAAACCGATCCTTCGATCCGATGTCCTCGGGATGGAAGATCTGAAGGAAGGAATGGTCCTGAAGGGAACGGTGCGGAATGTGATCGATTTCGGAGCGTTCGTGGATATCGGGGTCCATCAGGACGGCCTCGTTCATATCTCCCAGATGAGTGATCGCTATATCAGGCATCCGCTGGAGGCGGTATCGGTGGGAGATATCGTAAAGGTAAAAGTACTCGGGGTGGATCCGGTGAAAAAGCGGATCTCACTTACGATGAAGGGCGTCTGAAAAGAGGTTGCAATGTTACGTAATCTTGTTTTTTTAACAGGGATGGGGTAACATAGGGAACGGATCAGAAAAGGGTGCATCCGGCAGGGAGGAAAGAAATGATCAAGCAGGAAATCGCAGCGATATTAAAAGGGAATGCATATCCGGGACGGGGGATCGTTCTCGGAAAATCACCGGACGGAAAAAGTGCGGTGACGGCATATTTCATCATGGGACGCAGTGAGAACAGCCGCAACCGCGTCTTCGTGGAGGATGGCGAGGGAATACGGACGCAGGCGTTCGATCCGGCCAAACTGAAGGATCCGAGCCTCATCATCTATGCACCGGTACGTGTGCTGGGGAATAAGACGATCGTAACGAACGGAGATCAGACGGACACGATCTACGAGGGCATGGATAAGCAGCTGACGTTCGAGCAGAGTCTCAGAAGCCGTGAGTTTGAGCCCGACGGCCCGAACTATACGCCGCGTATTTCGGGGATCATGCATATCGAGAACGGAAAATACAGTTATGCGATGTCGATCTTAAAGAGCGATAACGGAGATCCGGCTTCCTGTAACCGCTATACCTTTGCCTATGAGACGCCGAAGGCCGGAGACGGGCGCTTTATCCATACCTACATGAGTGACGGGGATCCGCTTCCTTCCTTCGAGGGAGAGCCGGAGTGGATTGGCATCCCGACGGATGATATCGATGCGTTCGCGAAGCTTTTGTGGGAGAGCTTAAACGAGGAGAACAAGGTTTCGCTGTTCGTGCGATATATCGATATTGCGAGCGGGAAATACGAGACAAGGATCCTGAATAAGAATCAGTAAGAAATATAGGGGAAAACACGGGCCGGAACGGATCATGATCCGGTACCGTGCGTGAGAAAGGGGATAAAAATCGATGAAAGAACTGGAACTGAAATACGGCTGCAATCCGAATCAGAAACCGTCGAAGATCTTTGTGAATAACGGATCGGATCTCCCGATCGAGGTTTTGAACGGAAAACCCGGTTATATCAATTTCATGGATGCATTTAACGGCTGGCAGCTCGTAAAGGAGCTGAAGGCGGCGACGGATCTGCCTGCGGCGGCTTCCTTTAAGCACGTATCGCCTGCCGGAGCGGCAGTGGGCATCCCGCTGAACGATACGTTAAAGAAGATTTATTTTGTGGATCCGTCGATCGAACTGAGCCCGCTGGCGGCTGCGTATGCGAGAGCCCGCGGTGCGGACCGCATGTCTTCCTTCGGTGATTTTATCGCCCTTTCGGATGTCTGTGACGTGGCAACGGCAAAGCTGATCAAACCGGAGGTCTCCGACGGGATCATTGCTCCGGGCTATGAGGATGAGGCGCTGGAGATCCTGAAAGGAAAAAAGAAGGGCGCCTATAACATCATTCAGATCGATCCGTCTTACAAGCCGGAGCCGATCGAGCACAAGGATGTTTTCGGCATTACTTTCGAGCAGGGCAGAAATGAACAGCCGATCACGAAAGAACTGCTGACGAATATCGTTACGGCAAAGAAGGATCTCCCGAAACAGGCAGAGATCGACCTTCTGATCGCGCTGATCACGCTGAAGTATACGCAGTCCAATTCCGTATGCTACGCCAAGGGCGGACAGGCAATCGGTATCGGAGCCGGACAGCAGTCCCGCATCCACTGCACCAGACTTGCCGGAAGCAAGGCGGACAACTGGCTCCTGCGCCAGAGCCCGAAGGTACTGGATCTGCAGTTCGTAGACGGCATCAGCCGTGCGGACCGCGACAATGCGATCGATCTCTATATCGGAGAGGATTATATGGATGTTCTTGCGGAGGGTGCCTGGGAGAAGATCTTCAAGGTGAAGCCGGATATCTTTACCAATGAGGAGAAGCAGGTATGGCTTTCCCAGGCGACCGATGTGGCGCTGGGCTCGGATGCGTTCTTCCCGTTCAGCGATAATATCGAGCGTGCCGGAAAGTCCGGTGTGAAATACGTGGCGGAGCCCGGCGGTTCCAAACGGGACGATGCCGTGATCGAAGCCTGCGATAAACTCGGCATGGTGATGGCCTTCACGGGAGTCAGACTCTTCCATCATTGACCGAAAGCTTCGAGACGAGAACGAGACGAAGTCGAAGTTCGAGTCCGAAGCGAGGTCGTTCTGGGAGATTAGCGAAACGAGGTGCTTGCACCGAAGTTGAGCTTAACGAGCAGAACATCCCGAAAGCTTCGAGACGAGAACGAGACGAAGTCGATTTTTTAAAGGAACTGTGATTTACACGGTTCCTTTTTTTACAGTTCGGAGATATTATGGATCAGGATGCGGCTTCCGAAGATGACTGCGAGCACGTCCAATACCAGCATCAGCCCAAGGACGATGCAGTGGACGGCGAGGATGGGCAGCGACGTCAGTTCAAACAGCAGGAAAGCGAGACTGCAGAGGAAGACGGCGGTGACCATACTGATCCCCATGTTGAAGAAACCGTTCAGGTTTCCCCGAAGTGCGCTGTATTCGTCATCCCAAAGCGTGTAGGGGGCGGCGCTGTCCATGCAGAGTCCGACGATGATCTGAAGCAGCATCGCGGAAAGGGACAGGATGCCGTAGAAGATGGCCTGCAGAAGCGGGATCCGGAGGGAAACGGCGATGATCGCGACACTCACCAACAGCGTCGGTACGGTAAGGAAAACCGGGATCAGTGCTTTTGCGAGGATCTGTTTCCTGTAGTCAAGCGGGATATATTTGATGATCTCGATATGGGCGCCTTCGCGGGTAAAAGCGGTAGATGCCAGCGAGTTTAATGCGGAGGCGATAAAGGCAACGGCGATCATCACAAGCAGGAGGATCAGGGAAGCTCTCGGGAATCCCTGCCGGTACAGCTCGATGAAACGGATCATATTCGGATTCGAGCCGGAAAAATGCAGCAGGACGCAAAGGCCGGCCGGAAAGATCAGATTGATCAGGACACAGTTGGAGAGGTATGCTTTGGTGCGTGTCAGGACGCGCCATTCTTTGCGAAGGTAAGCGCGAAGCGGTGAGACCCGGGAGAACACAAGATCCTCGCGTCTTACGCTTTTTCGTGAGGAGCCGAGGGCACCGGCGGTATAGAGTCCCTCCTGATAGGTGAAACGGCCGAGCAGGAGCATCGCCCCGACGGCAGCCGCGTTTCCGAGCAGGCAAAGGAGCAGCGCGACGGGATCATTATTTCCGATCGCCTTAACCAGCAGAGGATTTGTGAAGAACAGACCGTCGCAGACACGGAAAAAGAGATTGTTTTTGGCCAGCAGGGAATCTACATAGTTTTCAACCGTGACGCCGCCCATACTCCGGAAGGAAAGCAGGAAGAGGCCGAGGAAGAGCAGCAGCAGTATGGTGGAGCTGCGGTAAAAGACACGGCTGTTACGGACTCTTCTCAAAAAGAACATTAAGAGAAGACTTAATATTGTACAGTAAGTCAACGGCAGTAAGGGCGTCAGAAAAGTGCCGATAAGGGCCGCGAGGATCGAAGCGGCTCCGAAAGTATCGGCGGCGCCGCAGGTTTTCACGGATGCGGAGAAGAAACCGATATACATCGAAAGAAGTACCGCAAACTCCATGATGCTTTCCGCGAGGTAAGTAAAGCGGAATTTGGCAGCCAAAAGCTGCATGGGAGTGAGAGGGAGCGTAACCATATGCTCACGGTCGGAGGAAAAGAACAGTACATTAAAGACGACCAGCATCCCGAAGATCAGAGACATGGCGGAGATCAGGTGGATTTCCGAGAGCAGGCCGTCGACCCGGTTTCCGGCTGTCATCAGTGCCTGTGAGAGGATGTCGGTAATGTAGCCGATGATGATACAGCAGGGGATCATGATACAGGAAAGTGCGATCACCGCAAAAGCAAAATAGACGGATCCCCGCACCCCGTTTTTCGGCATCGGCATTTCGGCGTTTTTCCGGTAGACCCGGAAGAGGGAGCGGATCTTATTCATGGATCATCTCCATAAAGATCTGCTCGAGATCTTTTCCCGGATGGGCTTCCTGCAATTCTTCCACAGTGCCCTGATAAAGGGCATGCCCGTGGTTGATGATGAGGATACGGTCACAGAGCTTTTCCGCGACTTCCAGAACGTGCGTGGAGAACAGTACGGCGTTGCCCGCCGCTGCGTGTTCCCGCATCATCTGTTTCAGTTCGTAGGCTGCAGACGGATCGAGACCTGTCATCGGTTCGTCCAGGATCCACGCGGGGGGATTGTGCGTCAATGCGGCGATGACCATGAGTTTCTGCCGCATCCCGTGGGAATACTCCCGCATTTGGGTGTTCAGGGCATCGAGCATGCCGAAGCGTTCGGCCAGATCGGTGATCCTGTCGCGTCGGTCCGCTTCGGAGATCCCGTAGATATCGGCGACAAAGTTGATATATTCAAGACCCGTAAGCTGCAACAGAAGATCCGGGTTGTCCGCAACATAAGCAAAGGACTGCTTGGCGGCAAGGGGCTCTTTTACGATATCATGTCCTGCGATCGTGGCATTCCCTTCGGCAGGCCGCAGGATCCCGGTCAGCATCTTGATCACGGTCGTTTTGCCGGCTCCGTTCGGTCCCGCAAATCCGACGATCTCGCCGGGCTTGATCGAGAAAGTGATGTCATCCACGGCTTTAAAACTGTCGCCGTAAATAAAGGTCAGATGTTCGGCACGGATCATTGCGAATACCTCCAATCATTTTATGCTAACACAGAATCGTCGGAAACCGCAAGTAAAATGAGAAAAAGGGGCGACGGATCGCAGGAAGGCAGGGAAAGCATCTTGTGAAAGTACAAAAAAACGGGTATAATGTAGATGTTTCATTGCATCCGGACGTCGGAACCGGCGGGGCCCGGAATCATTTGTAAAGGAGTGCAGGCATGGCAGAGGTCAAACGTTTTCTGGCGACGCTGAGGCATATCTCGCCCGTGGATCTGGAGTATTATCTGGAGGAGGAACACAGTTCGGGGCATGTTCTGAAGCCTCTCGGGCAGGAGAGTCTGCTGTTTCTGAGTTTTACCGAAGAAAAACCCGAAAAATGCGCCTATGTGGTAGATGTATCCGCGCTGCCGAAAGCGATGTACGTCCCGACCCTGGTTAAAAAGGGGTGGGAACCGATGGGGCAGGCCATGAACTGCTATATTTGGAGACAGTACTATAAGGATGACAAGCGCCCGGAAAACTTCGCGGATCGTCTTTGTCTCAGGATGCACTGCATCCGTCTCGGGATCGTGATGCTCATCGTGGCACTTCTTTTCCTTGGATTGTCCGCAACCTACTTCTACCTGCTCTGGAAAGAAAAACAGCAGGGAATCCCGGATCATTTCTGGAAATACCTGATCTTGGGGATTGTCCACCTCCCGTTTTTTGGCTATGCGGCCTGGGCGGCACGAAAACTCTTCCGGGAGGCTGCGGCTCTGATGGAGCGGCTGAAGGCCGGAAAGATCATCTCCAAAAAACAACAGGATATCTGATCTGAAGAATGTCTGATCGGGGGATCCATATGGGTCCCCCTTTTTTTCTGCTTCCATTATTTGATTTTTCGGTTGATTCTCACGGATCCTCTGTTATTGCCTTTTTTGATCCGGTACATTCTTTGCATTCTTTTGTTCCGGAATCTGAGTCCGGACAAAGCCGAACGCATGTTCCTGAATTTGCGCATGGTTTACCATATTGAAAATGTAAATTTGAGAAGGATAATAAAATAGTTAACATAAAATATTGAAGTAATCACTTGACACCTGATTTATGGGAAATGACATAAAACCGTATAGAAAAAATATTAAATATAAAATCATGAATTGCAAGTATAATATAAAATACAGAAGAAATTCAGATATTGACTAGAAGAAGTTGTTTACATAAATAAATTAAGAAATGATAAAAATACATACCATAAAATTATTATGAGGGCACAGAAAATTGGCAGATCATGGACATAACAAGTTTACATAAAATATTATTACACATAAAAACAGGTCATAAAAACTTGTTGATTTAGTATACATAAGTAATAAACATAAACAATATATCCGCAACAAAAAAAGCGGATCCGATCCGCTTTTTCATGGCTGTAAGTATCGACTAACGGTTTTCCCAGAAGGACAGAACGGCATCCCGGAGATTCCGGCTGCCGACGACGGAATAGCCGGCCCATTCGCGGGGGAATAGGCGCATATAAGAACGGTCTGTGAAGCGGCTGTCGAGCAGGGCAACGATCCCGTTATCTTTTTCCGTACGGATCACGCGCCCGGCAGCCTGTAATACCTTATTCATACCGGGGAAACGGTAAGCATAATCAAAGCCCTTTTCCTCAAAGAATTCCTTGATGATCTCGCGTTCGTTGCATACCAGCGGCAAGCCCGTTCCGATGATGATGCTGCCGATCAGGGCATCTTCTTTCAGGTCGATGCCTTCGGAGAAGATCCCGCCAAGCACGCAGAAGCCGATCAGCGTATCCGGAAGAGCTTCGCTCATGTCCGCAGGAACGAGCCCGGTGCGGGAAAAACGGGAGAGGAAGCGCTCTCTGGCGTCTTCGTCCATGCGCTCCTCCTGGCGCAGGATCTCCATGCCGTCGGGAAGCTCAGGGAGACGTTCAAAGGCTTCCTGCACACGGAGCAGAAAAGCGTGGGAAGGAAAGAAAACCATGTAATTTCCGTTACGGGAGGAGGTGATATCCAGAATATGCTCCGCGATACGCCGGTACAGTTCGTCATTTCTCGCCTTATAGAGGCTGGTAACGTCACGGTCGATGTACAGTCCTAACTGTGAAGAATTAAATGAAGATTTTGCATAAGCCTCATAGTCGGATACTTCGCCGCCTAGGAGATTTTTATAGTACTGCACCGGAAGCAGGGTGGCAGAGAACAGGATGCTGCTCCGTCCCTTGGCCATCGCCTCGGATAGATTCTTCCTCGGGTTGACGCAGAGCAGCTTCAGCATGAAATCACCGTTCTCTTTCAGCTCGCAGTAGATCCGGTAGTTTTCATCAAGACGCTCATAAATCAAAAGAAAATGGCCGATGTTAAACCAAAAGTTAAGAACATCCTGGCGAACCCCGGTGTTTTCTTCTTCGTCCAGAAACTGTGTGATGGAGGTGTTGAGGCTTTCCGCCATCCCGGCGAAGCTGTCGACACTGTCCAGCAGACGGTATTTCTCGCATTCCCGTTTCAGACGGAGCAGCTCCCGGTTGCATCGGTCCAGACCGCGGATCACTTTGAAGAGCAGAGGGATCCCTTTCGGGTGTTTGTTCTGTTTCCCTTTTATTTTTCCTTTTTCGGTGGAGGCCTTTTCGGAGAACTTCTCGGTTGCCTCGTTTAATATTCTTTTTAACAAAAGAAAATCTTCCTTTATTAATTCGGCGCTAAACATATCTCGGCCGCGATCCACGAGATTATGAGCCTCATCTACGAGGAAAATGTAGTCTCCGGAGGCGCCGTCCGCAAAATAGCGCTTCAGACAGGCGTGCGGATCGAAAACATAGTTATAGTCGCAGATGATCGCATCCGCAAACAAACTTATATCAAGACTTAATTCAAAAGGGCAAACCCTGTGTTTCTCAGATAATTCCAGGATATCCTCCCGGGTGAGACGGTCCCGGGTCGTGATCGCTTCGTAGATCGCATCGTTGACACGGTCAAAGTGGCCCGTGGCGTAGGGGCAGGATTCCGGATTGCAGTCAGCTTTCTCCAGCGGACAGATCTTTTCTTTGGCGGTGATCGTGATGCTCTTCAGGGAAAGACCCTTTTGCCGGAGCAGGTCGAGGGTATCGTTTGCCACCGTGCGGGTGATGGTCTTTGCCGTCAGGTAGAAGATTTTTTCCGCCATATCGTTCCCCATGGCCCGGATGGAAGGGTAGAGTGTGGCAATGGTCTTACCGACTCCGGTAGGAGCCTCGAGGAAGAACTTCTTTTTCTCGAGGATCGTATTGTATACATAGCCGACGAGCTCTTTCTGCCCCTCCCGGTACGGGAAAGGGAAGTCGATGCCCCGGATGGAATCCCGGCGCTTCTCATTCCAGGCAAACTGAAAGTCCGCCCATCTGCGGTATTCCGTCATCAGTTCCTCGAACCAGGCCGTGATCCCGGCAAGCGAGTATTCCTCAAAGAAGTACCGGAGAGCTTCCGTCTCGATGTTGCAGTAGGTCATCCGTACGCGGATCATCGGGAGGGAATGCTGTACGGCGTAGATGTAGGCATAGACTTTTGCCTGGGCCAGGTGCACAGGCTCCGGAGCACGCATCGTCTCTACTTTTCTGGTCACGCATTTGATCTCGTCGACGGTGATCTGAGGGAACGCTTCTCCAGTGAGATACTGGTTCAGGGAGATCTGATTGGCGGTGAGGCTGACTTCGTCCGGAGAGATGCTGCTCTCGTCGATGATCCCGTCCGCACGTCCGTCGATCTTTACGATATACGTTTCCGTTTCATAATCCAGCTTTAGCGGGACTTCCGCCGTATACTCCGCTCCCATACTGCGCTGGATCATCCGGTGAAGACGGCTGCCCTCCTGCATGGCTTTCTCGGGGGAGACGCCGCGACGATTGTCGATATCCCCGCTTCGCAGGAGAAACTCTACCAGCTGTCTCACGGAGATGCGGATCTCATATTTGGTGTTTTCGGGGATCTTTACGGCGTCACTCATGGATATCAGCATATCACGAAACGTATGTTCTGTAAAGGCGCTGCCGGGAAGCCGCGGATCTCTTTTCTGCCTTGTCTTTCCGTATCGAATGGTGTATGATAACGAAGGTTTACAAAAAATAAATTAAGGAAACTTCGTTCCGTGCGTCCGGGTCCGTGAGGAGGACGAAACGACGGAGCGGATGAGCCGGAGGGACGGGAAATGTGTGAGCATAAGATGAGAAATATCCTGGCGGGGATCGGGATCACCGGAATCCTGCTTTGTGCCTGCCAGACGACGCAGCCTGCAGCGCCGGCGCCGGAAAATACGGGAAATGGGGCGGGGCAGGCCGCGATGCCGGATGCGGCACCTTCGGTCTCGGCAAACGAAACGGAAGAGGAAGAAGTGAAGGCTCCGGCGGAGTATGTGGCCGGCAGCGGAGGTTACTTTGTAAAGCTGACGGATGGCATCTATTTCCATGATTACGAAAAAGAGGCATTTGAAGAGCTGGCGAGGGACGGGAATCTGCTGGCTTACTGCCTGACTCCGTCCGAAGCGACGACGCTCTGCAGGTACGATGAGGAAAGCGGCGAGGTGACCGGGATCGTCCGGGACGGAAGTACGGGGCGCCTCTATTGGCTGGGGGACCGCTTTTACAGTGAACGTTACGGCGAAAACGGAAGTGAGATCGTAACGATCACGCCGGAAGGAGAGTGTGAGGTCTATGGTCCGGGGCGGATCGCCGGCACGCCGGAAACCTATACGGGAAGTGCGGAGCCGCAAGGAAAGGCCGCAGATACGGATGCGTCCGGGGAGTCCGACGGCGTAAATGCCGGAGGCGCTCTGGCGGTCTGGCGTTTCGGAACGGAGGGGACGACGCTGGAGGTGCTGGA
>Ga0247610_10004345_pt1 | contig 15203 bp, 15 predicted proteins | sample 174DNAGHGhighgp2_FD_193483 | JGI IMG/M metagenome (GOLD analysis project Ga0247610, IMG submission 193483) | Sheep rumen microbial communities from Palmerston North, Manawatu-Wanganui, New Zealand - 1742 DNA GHGhigh gp2 | ecosystem: Host-associated > Mammals > Digestive system > Stomach > Rumen... | reverse complement strand
TTTTCACGGAGGGACAAATTTAATGAAAAAAATTATATGTTTAGTGCTTGTTGCAGTTACTCTTGTTCTTTGCTTGTCAAGCTGTTCAATGAGTTATGCAGCAGCTTCACTCAAATCAAAACTTGAAGGAGCAGGCTACAAAGTTGATGAATACTCAAAAGTTGAATTCGAAGCTGCTCAGCGTTCAGTTGCACTGAAGACCAGTGAGATGGACGGTCTTGAAAAAGTTCTTTATGCATACAAAAAGACAGCTGATGATTCTGAAGAAGGCATTCTGATTCTTGTTTTTGATTCAATAAAGAATGCAGATAAATACGGAAGCACAAGCGACAACAAAGCAACAGAAACAATGGGACTGCTTTATGATTTCGGAAGAAAGATTGCACCTGCAACCGATACTTTAGTATACGGAACAGCAAACAACCTTATCTGGGCCGGATCAAGCGCAGCAAAGAAATCTGCTGGAATTCAGTAATATTTTTTGATTAAAAATAGACTGTTAAGATCAATTCTTAGCAGTCATTTTTTTGTGAGAAAAAAGCAAAAACATCAGCAGCCTGATTGTTAATAATCATTGTTGTTATTTGATAAAAACTTTGAGAACACATATTCAAAGGGGCCGTAACACTGACGGCCCCTTGATAATGCTATCTGTCTTCGCGGAAATATGACAATCCGAGAGATGACGGCGGCTGATTTTCTTTTTTGTTCTTGACGCTTGATACAATCAAGATGATTATTGTTGCAATATACGGAAGCATCTGGAGAATCGGTTTTGTTTTTAGAGTTGTCTCTATAAACGGAATCAGTGTAATGTACGAACTGAAACTGAACAATACACCAAACAGAATTGATCCTGCGATGGTTCTGAGTGGTCTCCACAGGGCAAATATAACAAGTGCAATAGAAAGCCATCCATAAGCTTCAAGGCTCTTGTAAGCTTCACCTGAAGCAGAGTAGTCAACTATGTAGTAGAGTCCGCCAAGACCTGAAATACCTGCACCAATTGTGGTTGCAAGATATTTGTATCTGATTACGTTGATGCCTGCTGTATCTGCAGTAGAAGGGTTTTCACCGACAGCTTTGAGGTTTAGTCCGACTTTTGTCTTGTTCAGAATGAACCATGCAAGAATGATGATGGCTATTACCAAAAAGAACATGACGCCAAGTTTTTGAAGTGAGTCGGTTCTGGCTGCAAAAGGAAATCTGAAATACTTCTTCGGAATGTTAAGATACTTGGTTTGTGTTGCTTTTGCCATTAGTGTCATCATAAGACCTGTGCCAAAAGTTGTAAGTGTAAGACCTGTCACGTTCTGGTTGCATCTCAGGGTAATTGTCAGGAAACTGTATATGAGTCCCATCAGAGCTGCAGATGCAAAAGAAGCAATTATTCCGAGCAGTACTATCAGAAAACCGGGCATTCCGGATGTTCCTATCAGGTTCAGCATCAGACATCCGCCTGCGCCGCCCATACACATGATACCGGGTATACCGAGGTTCAGGTGTCCGGATTTTTCAGTGATTATTTCACCTGTTGAACCGAACATGAATGTTGCACCGAATGCAACGGAGTCAATCAAAAAGTTTATCCATGTTGGCATAATCAATTGACCTCCTTTTTATCGGTTTCTTCGTTTGTTGTCTCAATATCCGGCATTTCGTCTTCATCTTTTGCTTCTTCAGAATTGATTTCCTGCTGCTCGGTCACCTGAGTCGGTTCATGGGTTTCCGGTACAGCTGCAGTTTCTTTTTTGCGGAAATTGATTTTATAGCGTATAAAGAATTCGCAGCCTATGATGAAGAAGAGAATTATACCGATCAGAATATTCGGAAGTGCTCCACGCACATCAAATACTTCTGAAATCTTGCTTCCGCCCATATCAAGGAAAACAATCAGACCGGATGTTGCTATCATTGTCAAAGGATTGAAATTGGCAAGCCATGATACCATGATTGCTGTAAATCCCTGTCCGTTGACAGATGTGCTTGTTATGGAGTGGTCAATTCCTCCGGCAAGAAGGAATCCTGCAAATCCGCAGAGAGCACCGGAAAGAATCATTGTTCTTATTATTACTTTCTTTACATTGATTCCGATGTATCTCGCAGTGTTGTTGCTTTCGCCTACGACAGCTATCTCATAACCATGCTTTGTATAGTAGAGGTATATAAACATGATTACTGTGAGAATCAGCACAGTTAATATTATCAGGAAATAATTGTGAACCGGTGTGGGGAGCCATCCGACTCTTGTTTCAAGGTTCACAATCCCAAGAGCATTACCGCTGGGCACCCAGACCAAAAGCATGTAGGCTACAAGATATGTGGCAACATAGTTCATCATCAGTGTGAACAATGTTTCGTTTGTGTTGAAGAATGCTTTGAATATTGCAGGAATTCCGGCCCATACAATACCGAAGAGAACTGCTGCGACAAACATGAGTATCAAAACTATCCAGTTAGGCATTGTCTTGCAGCTCTGGGCAACTGTAATTGCTCCGAGCATTCCCATAAGAACCTGTCCTTCAGCACCTATGTTCCAGAATTTCATTCTGAATGCGGGAGTCAGGGCCAGGGCAATGCACAAGAGAATGGCAACGTTCTTAAAGAACTTCCACGTCATTCCTTCTGAAGAGAAAGAACCGTCAATAAAGCATTTGTAGAATTCAAAGATTCTTCCCGGATTGGCGTTCAGTTTTTCAATCAGAATAAGAGCTACAATACCACTGACGATAAGGGAAGCGACGATAGCTATTCCACGTATTCCGAGTGCCTTCCAGGGAGACATATACGCTCTTCTGGTAAGATGAACTAACGGTTCGAAATTCTTTTCGTTTTTAACCTTCATTCACTTCGCCCCCTTCTTCAGTTGTTTTTTCCTGAGTATCATGATTGAGCACTTTTGTCATAAGAATGCCCACTTCCTGTTTCGTTATGCTTCTTGCATCGACGATACCGGTTACTTCGCCTGAGTTGATTACCATGATTCTGTCGCACAATCCGAGCAGAACGTCAAGATCTTCGCCTACAAATATTACAGCTGTTCCTGTTTCTTTTTGCTTATTCAGCAGATTGTATATAAGATAGGACGAGTTTATGTCAAGTCCTCTGACGGGATAAGCAGCCATCAGAACTTTCGGAGATGAAGAAATCTCTCTTCCTACCAGGACTTTTTGAACATTTCCACCTGACATCAGTCTCAATGGGGAAGCTAATCCCGGAGTGACTACCTCGAGTTCACTTACTATTTCTTCAGCCAGATGTTTTGGCTTTTTTCTGTTTACAAATATAGATCCGCCTTTTCGATAACTCCTGAGCATCATATTGTCTGTAAGGTTCATGTTACCGACAAGTCCCATGCCAAGTCTGTCTTCAGGTACGAATGAAAGTTTTACACCCAAATCTCGTATCTGAAGCGGAGTCTTATCTCTGAGGTTCATTATTTCATCTTCGTTGAAAAGGATTTTTTCGTCATTGACCAGCTTTGCGATTTCGCTGTCACGCATTCCGGTCAGAACAACTTCTGACCCGTCTGCATAATGGAACTTGTGTTCTTTGGCCAATTCTTTGATTTGTTTGAGGTCTTTGTGGAAGAAAGTTACCGGTCTGTTTTCTTTGGGGTTGTGGAATATAATTTCACCCTGGGTCAATGGCTGAAGTCCTGCGATTGCCTCTAGGAGCTCTCTTTGACCGGAACCTGCGATACCGGCTACTCCGAAGATTTCTCCGCCGTTTACAGTGAAAGATACGTTTTTGAGAACAGGCAAACCATACTTGTTGTTGCAGCAAAGATTCTTGCATTCTATTCTCGGGCGCGGATTTACAGGATCACTTCGTTTGATGTTGAGAGTGATCTTCTTACCGACCATCATTTCAGTCAGTTCATTTTCATTTGTTTCAGAAGTATTGACAGTGCCAATGTATTCGCCTTTTCTGAGGATTGTGATTCTGTCGGATATTTCCATTACTTCATTGAGCTTGTGTGTGATAAGAATAATGGATTTTCCGTCTGCTTTCATAAGACGAAGAATGTCGAACAGTTTCTTTGTTTCCTGTGGTGTCAATACGGCTGTCGGTTCGTCAAGGATAAGAATGTCAGCGTTTCGGTAAAGAACTTTTATTATTTCTACTGTTTGCTTTTCTGAAATTGACATTTCATAAACTTTCTTTTTCGGATCAAGTATGAATCCGTATCTGTCTGCAATTTCAGAGACTCGTGCATTGATTTTGTTTATGTCATATTTTTCTGAGTCTTTTATTCCGAGAACAATATTCTCAGCGGCAGAGAAGAGTTCAATCAGCTTGTAATGCTGGTGAATCATTCCGATCTTATTGTCAAATGCGTCTTTTGGAGAACGGATGACTTTTTCCTCACCGTTTACGAATATCTTTCCGCTGTCCGGGAAATAGATTCCGGATATCATATTCATGAGGGTTGTTTTTCCGCTTCCGTTTTCGCCTAGTACTACGTGAATTTCACCTTTGTAGACTGTGAGATCGACATCCTTGTTTGCCTGTTTATGACCGAAACTTTTGCTGACTTTTTTGACTTCTAGAGCTATTTGTCTTTCTTCCATATAGTTCCTCTTTAATTGGAATTAGAGCTGTTTCGCTGGAAACAGCTCTAATTGAATATGTGGTTTTGGTGTATTAGTACTTCTGGTTGAGAAGTTCAATTCCATCTATTTTTACATCAAAGTAAGGAGCAGAACGGAATTTTGATTCTTCGAAGTATTTTCCGTCTTTAACAACCTGTGTGTCAGGTGCGAAAGCGTCGTCTGAATCTACATCAGCTTCGTAAGTTGTCAGCTTCTTGCCGTCAACTGTGATGAAGTTGTCTTTTTCAGTATCGAATACTTTAAGTGTTCCTGCTTTGAACTGAGAGATGAGATCTTTGAGTTTATCTTCTGTTCCAGCAGCAGCAACTTTTGAGTTCCAGCCTGAAAGAACAACTGAACCTGTCTGGATTGTTCCAACCCAGTCTGTGTCAATTTCACCACCGTTTACAACCTGTTTGATGAGGTATGCATAGTATGGAGCCCAGTCAATTGCAGAAGAAATGATGAATGTGTTCGGGCCGGCATCATATGTTGAGCCGTTGTATGAAATGTTCGGAATTCCTGCATCTTCACAAGCTGTAGGAGCGCCGAGTGAGTCTGCGTGCTGAGAAATGAGATCTGCGCCTGCAGCAATCAAAGCATTGGCAGCATTTCTTTCTTCATCCTGGTCATACCAAGAACCTGTGAACTGAACTTTCATTGTTACGTCCGGGCATACAGATTTAGCACCGAGATAGAAGCTTGTATAACCTGAAATAACTTCAGCATATGTGAATGCGCCAACATAACCCATTACAGGATGATCACCTTTAAGTTTGCCTGCAGCTTTGATTTCGTTAAGTTTCAAACCAGCAGCAACACCGGCAAGGTAACGGCCTTCGTAGATGGCAGCAAATGCGTTGTGGAAGTTAGGTACATTGACAGTGTGAGCCTTTGTTCCTGTTGCATGAGCAAATTCTACGTCCGGTTTTTCCTTGGCAGCCTGAATCATGAAATCTTCATGACCAAAGCTGTCTGCGAAAACAACTTTGCATCCATTGTTTGCAAGGTCAATTGCAGCTTCGTAGCATTCATTTCCTTCAGGAATGTTTCTCTTGATGATAACCTGTTCATCTTTCATACCAAAAGCAGCCTGAACAGTTTTGATACCGTTGATGAAGTTGAGGTCATAGGTTGAATCTTCGTCATGGAGAAGAATTACACCTATTTTGAAATCTGATGGAACAGTGAATGTACCTACTGACTGTCTGGGCAAGAATGAATCCTTCATGTCTGTACCGGTTTCAGTTTTGCCTGAGCAAGAAGCAAATGCCAAAACAATCATAGCTATCATTGCCACAGAAAGAATTAAAGAAAACAATTTTTTCATAAAGACTCTCCCTTAAAAATGTTTTTTTATTTATTTAATGAAAGTTCAACTTTCTATTAAATCTGGTTAATGTAAAAATTCTATACCGTTTTTTCCGTATAGATTGCAGACCTTGGCAAGGGACTCAACTCTTATTCCTCGGCTGCGGATTTTGTTTCCGCCTTCCTGATATACCTTTTCCACAAGAGCGGCGCATCCTACAAGAGTGGCACCGGATTTATTGACGAGCCCAATCAGCGCTTCCATTGCTTCGCCGGTTGCAAGAAAATCATCAACAATTAAAACACGGTCATTTACTCCAAGATAGTCCTTGGGTATTATGACCGTATTGTCGCAGTTGTGGGTATATGAATGAAGGCGAGAAGAGTAGCATTCTCCGGCGATGTTTGATGTGTTGTGTTTTTTTGCGAAAACTGCAGGAGCGTTGAATTTCAGCGCAACAAGTGCAGCTATGCATATCCCCGATGCTTCTACCGTAAGCACCTTATTAACATTTTCGCTCGCAAAGAGAGTATGGATTTCCCCGGCAAGTTTGTCAACAAACGGAATGTCCATCTGCTGATTAAGGAAACTGCCAACCTTGAGTACATCACCCTGGCCAACAATGCCCTCTTTCGCAATTCTTGTTTCAAGTAATTCCATATGATTGAAATCTCCTTGGCGATCTTTATGTATATATTTTATATCTTAATATGTAACTATTCAACAATTATATATTCGTAAAAAAGTAGAAAAAATAGTTTTTTTTACTAGTTTTGTTGTCAAAATAACCAAAAATGCCAAATGAGATAATTTTGCATATGGAAAAATGAAGAACGATTGTGTAGAATGAAAAAAGAAAGTGGGTGAAATGTTATGGAAAAAGTCAATTTCGGAATAATCTGCGCATTGAAAGTTGAAGCAGAAGGACTGATCAGCAGAATCGAGAACAGGGACAGCCGTGACATATGCGGCATTATATACAATTTCGGAACAATAGGGAAAACCAGCGTTGTTGTGGCAGTGTGCGGAATGGGCAAAGTAAATGCTGCTATCTGTGCCCAGACTATGATTCTTACATTTAATCCCGATTATATTGTAAACACGGGTGTTGCCGGTGCACTTGACAATTCACTTAAAACTGGTGATATAGTAATTTCAGATAAACTTGTTCAGCATGACGTTGATACATCTGCTATAGGCGATCCTGTTGGTTACATAAGCGGTACTGATGTGATTTTTATGGAAAGCGACAAGAATCTCGCTTCGAAAATAGAATCTGCGGTGAAAAAATTCGGATACAATTACATGGTTGGGACTATTGCTTCGGGAGACCAGTTTATTGCAACCAAGGAAAGCAAAGACAGGATTGTCCGCAATTTCGGCGCAGTTGCATGCGAAATGGAAGGTGCGGCAGTTGCACAGGTTTGCTATGTTGCAAAAGTCAAATTCTGCGTTTTGAGGAGCATATCTGACGGAGCTGACGATAATTCGAATTTTGACTATGTGTCATTTACAAAATCCTCGGCTGAAAAATCCAATAAGGTACTGCTGAGCATTCTTTAAATAGTTAAAATTGAATAAATTACGGCAGAGAATTGAATCTCTGCCGTGATTATTATACGATGTGAAGCTTGTTTTCTTTGTCTGAGTTTTCGTCTATGCTGTACATTTTTGCTTTTCTTTTTTCAAAGAAATCTACAGCTACCTGCTCGAACAAAGCATATGTAAGCACATCCTCGTCCTGAATGGACCATTTCTTTACTTCTTCGCGAAGTTTTTCAAGTTCAGGCTTAAGCAGGTCTGCCGGTCTGCATGTGATCGGGGTTTCATCGCCGATGATCTTCTTTCTGAATTCAGGATCAATGTCTACAGGAGTCTTTCCGTATTCACCCTTGACGATACCTTTGAATTCCTTTGTGACCATCTTGTATCTTTCGCCCATAATCACGTTGAAAACAGCCTGCGTTCCGACTATCTGTGAACTTGGAGTTACCAGCGGAGGATATCCTGCGTCGGCTCTGACGTTTGGAACTTCAGCAAGAACTTCTTCAAGTTTGTCGGATTTTCCGGCCTGTTTCAGCTGTGAAAGCAGGTTGGAGTACATTCCGCCCGGAACCTGATAACGAAGGGTATTAACGTTAACTTTCAGTACCTTCGGATCAAGTCTTCCGCTCTTTATGAATTCTTCACGGACTTTTGTGAAATGAACAGCAACTTTGTTGAGCTGATTCAAATCCAGTCCGGTGTCGTATTCTGTTCCTGCAAGAGCAGCTACGAGTGACTCTGTAGGCGCCTGGCTTGTTCCCATTGCGAGCGGGGAAATGGCTGTGTCGATTATGTCGCATCCTGCTTCTATTGCTTTTAAAAGCGTCATTGAAGCGAGGCCTGTCGTATAGTGAGTATGGAGTTCAATCGGAATTGAAACTGTTTCTTTTAGTTCTTTTACAAGATCATATGCATTGTACGGGGTTAAAAGACCTGCCATATCCTTTATGCATATTGAATCTGCTCCCATTCCTTCGAGCTGTTTTGCATACTCTGCAAATCCTTTGTTTGAATGAACGGGACTTGTTGTATAGCTGATGGCTGCCTGTACATGGCCGCCTTCTTTTTTAGTGGCTTTAATTGCCGTTTCAAGGTTTCTCGGGTCGTTAAGGGCATCGAATATTCTGATGATGTCAATTCCGTTTGCAATTGACTTCTGAACGAAATATTCAACCACATCATCGGAGTAGTGGCGGTAGCCGAGAATGTTCTGTCCTCTGAACAGCATCTGGAGCTTTGTGTTCTTGACAGCAGCTCTGATTTTGCGGAGTCTGTCCCACGGATCCTCATCCAGGAATCTCAAACATGCATCGAATGTTGCGCCGCCCCAAGCCTCAAGTGCATGATATCCGACCTTGTCCATTTCTCCAAGAATCGGAGCCATCTGGTCGAATGTCATTCTTGTTGCTACGAGGGACTGGTGAGCATCTCTCAGCACTGTTTCACATATTTTAACTTTTGCCATAATTATCACCTTCCATCAATTACACGAACATACTGGCAAATGCGCCTGATCTGGACAGAGCAAGGAATATACCTGCTGCAATTGCAGATCCTATGACACCTGCAACATTTGGCCCCATTGCGTGCATAAGCAGATAGTTGTTCGGGTCTGCCTTCTTGCCAACATCCTGAGAGACTCTTGCCGCCATCGGAACTGCGGATACACCGGCGGAGCCGATAAGAGGATTGATCTTTCCGCGTGTGACAAAGCAGAGGAATTTTCCGCCAAGAAGTCCGCCAATGGTTGACAGACAGAATGCAAACAGTCCCAGGACGATAATCTTCAATGTGTCCCATGCGAGGAAGTTTGTAGCACTTGCGGTTGCACCGACTGAAATGCCGAGCATTACAGTCGTTATATTCATCAATTCATTCTGAACAGTCTTTGAAAGTCTTTCGGTAACTCCGGATACGCTCAGGAGGTTTCCGAACATAAGGAATCCGATGAGCGGAGCAGCTTCAGGCAGCAACAGACATACAAGAATAATGACTACTATCGGGAAAGCTATTTTTTCGAGCTTTGAAACAGGTCTCAGCTGCTTCATTTTTATTGAGCGCTCTTTCTTTGTTGTCAGAAGGCGCATGAGCGGCGGCTGTATCATTGGTATCAGCGCCATGTACGAATATGCCGCTATGGCTATTGCGCCGAGCAGCTGCGGTGCAAGTTCTTTTGTGACAAGGATTGCAGTCGGTCCGTCAGCACCGCCTATGATTCCTATTGCTGCAGCTTCGTCAACTCCGAAGCCCAGAGCAATTGCAAAGATGAATGCGGCAAATACACCTAACTGAGCGGCACCGCCGAGGAAGAATGTGATTGGGTTAGCAATCAGAGGAGAAAAGTCCGTCATTGCACCGACACCCAGGAATATGATTGACGGATAAATACCCAACTTGACTCCGAGATAGAGGATATCAACCAATCCGCCCTCTGTCAGAACTCTTCCTACACTGAAACTGTCTCCCATAAACAATTCCATATGGAACAGATTGGCACCGGGCAGGTTTGCGAGCAGCATGCCGATGGCAATCGGGAGAAGCAGCAGAGGCTCATATTTCTTGACAACTGCAAGAAAGACAAGCACACCTACTATTACATACATTATCAGTGTTTTTACCAGGAGTTCAACATTGGAGAATTGACTGAGCCCCGTAGTTTCCCAAATGGTTTTTAATAATTCAGCCAATTTTATACCTCCGGATCAAAAGAGAAGTTATGCAATAACAACCAGAAGATCGCCAGAGTTTACAGATGCACCTTTTGCAACTGCAACTGAAGCAACAGTTCCGTCTTCAGGGGATGTAATTTCATTTTCCATTTTCATGGCTTCGAGAACCACTAAAACGTCGCCTTTTTTGACACTCTGGCCATTTGCTACATTGACCTTGAGCACAGTTCCCGGCATTGGAGCCGTAACTTTTGCCTTGCCGTTTGCAACGGGAGCTGCAGGAGCAGCTTTTGGCTGAGCAGTCTGTACTGCAGGCGCTGATTGTGTCTGAACGGGAGCGCTGACAGAATCTGTTTCTTCAACAGTTACTTCATATGTTTTCCCGTTAACTGTAATTCTATAATTTTTCATGTAAACACCTCTTGTTTTATATTCTCTTAAAGTTAACAACCCTGAATGACTTTGCGGGTCTTTGAGTTGATGCTGCAATTGCCGCTGTGATTACTGCGATGAGTTCATCATCGTCTTCTTCAGCAGTTTCTACTGCAGCTGTATTTTCTGTGACTTCATTATTCGGTTCTGCGTCTTTTTTATTCTTTTCTTTTTTCGTCGTTATTTTTTGAAACAGCGGAAAAACGAATCTTATTAGCAGGAAAATGACAGCTATCATCGACAGGATGATCAGCATTCCTATACCCAATACCTGAAGCGCTGCCAGTAAATTGTGTCCCATACGAATTCTCCTTATGTCTGAAGCATCAGCAGGGAAGCCGCAACTCTTGCTCTGAGTTCGCTTGTCTCAATGATGTCGTCAACAAACCCTTCTCTTGCAGCTTCAAGAGGACTTGAATTTGTTTCTGCCCATTTTTCAGCTGTCTGTTTTGCTTTGGACTCATCATCAACCTTGCCCAGGAATTCAACTGCGGTGCTTGGATTCATTACACCAATCTTAGCATTGTCAAGAGCAAATGACATTGAGATGCCGAGTGATTTGGATCCCATTACAGTCAGTACGGTTCCGAATGCGTTTCCGATTACGACTGTGACACCGGAGCAGCCATTGTCTGCGATATCCGAGTAGGCTTCTGCAAGTCCTGCCATGTTTTTGGCAAGACCTCTTATTTCAACCTTGTCAGCCATGACTGTTCCTTCGCTGTCTACTAGTGTGACAACAGGAAGGCATGTTCTGTTGAGCATATTTACGAACTCAGCTGCCTTCTTTGCACCGCACGCACAAAGCTTGCCATTGTTCTTTGCTCTGTTGTTTGCAACTATTCCGACAGGAATTCCATCTATGAATCCCAGACCTGTGACAACGGATTTTGCGTGTGTTGCCTGAAGCTCTTTGAAAGATCCCTTGTCTACGAGTTCATTTATGACATCATGAACATCGTATTCGCCTGACAAAACGTCAGCAGAGAAGTCTCTTTCAGCGGAATCATTGATGTTTTCTGCGGCTGTTGTGGAGTAATATCTGCATATGTCAGCTGCTTCTTTGCAGGCTGCTTCGTCATTATCTGCCACGATGTCAACAAAACCGTTTTCCAAAAGGGCATCGGCTTCAACAAGTGTTTTGTCTTCCAGGGCAACCTTTGGTGTCATGTAAAGTGATCCGGATTGTCTGGAAATGATTTTGTAATCAAACATTGAAGCAAATACAGCAGCAGCACCGCCGCACGGACCGGATATTACAGCAATTGTTGGTTCATCAAACTTGCATGCAGTTAAAGTTGAAATTGCAATTCCGAGATTGTCGAGTGTTGAAAGACCATCGTCTATTTTTGCACCGGCACTGTCAAACACACCTATCAGAGGAGTGCCTTTGTCTGCTGCCATTTGAATAATGTTGGCAATCTTTGCGGTCTGTTCTACGCTCATGGCTCCGTGGAGTCTTGAATAATCCTGAGCAAAGGCAAAAACAAGATAGCCGTCAATTGAACCGTATCCGGTAATAACTGCGCCGTATCCGTCAGAAGAATCTTTGTCTCCGCTTCCGACAAATGCTCCTGTTTCAACAAAAGTGCCTTGATCAAAAATGACATCCATCCTCTGACGAGCAGAGAGTTTGCCCATTTTTTCAAGTTCTGCTGTTGATTCATTTGTTCTCTGATTCAACATGTTGCGCAGTTCTGAAATTGATTTAGACATTTATATTTTCCTTTCGATTGTTAAGTTCAATTAGGTATACATCAAGATATTGGGATAAATGAAACCCAACCTCCCCCAGTATACATATATATAGTATAACAAACTCCTCCAATTATCAAGGACAATCTTAATTATTTACTATATAATTCGATTATTTTTCCTCATATTCTTGCTTATTGTCGAGCAAAGTGATATATTCTAATTGGAAGGCAAGCCTTTCAATAATAAAGCGCAGGAGAACAGCTATGGACAACACACCATTATCCCCATGGAAATATTTTGGACTTGAAATTCTTTACAGTATCCCGATAATCGGATTGATCTTTCTGATCTGCCACGCAATCGGTGCTTCAAACATCAACAAGAGAAACTTTGCAAGATCATACTTCTGCTTTGTTGTAGTAGTTCTTGTAGTAATCCTGGTAGTCTTCCTTATCAGCAACGGTACAGGATTGATACAGAGAATTGTTGATGCAATAAAAGGTGTTTAATTTACCTTGACGAAAAAGACTCGTGCGAATCTGCACGAGTCTTTTGACGTCTTATTGTTGATTAGCGATGTCTTGCGTTGTATGAAGCATTTGAATCGTTCCAGTTGTGAATCATTTTTACGAATGCTACCAGTGGTCCAATAATGATGAACGAACCGATTAAAGTCCAAAGCAACCAGCCGCCGCCTGTGAGTCTTGGCTTTTTGTTAACTGCTCTGACACTTGCAGCAAACTTTTCATTTACTTTGTAGTACCAGTAGAGATCATAGATTCCGAGAGTAAGGATTGAGAATATTATGAAGAATAATAGACCGCCAACATTCTTTGCACCCGGAGTCGGGTCAGCAAGGTTTGCTTCCTTAGCCATCTGATGAACGATGTAAAGATTATAAATGCCAAGTGTGATAAGGCACAAGAGAAGGTATTTAATAAAACCTCTGTTTTCCTTTAACATATGTTGTTCTCCTTAAAGTATATTTTTGGACCATGTCCTGATTTAATTGTAATTAATTAATGCGAAAAAATCAATATTTTTATAAAAAAGAGACGATTCAGAATATGAGTCGTCTCTAATAGATATTTACAGTTTTTTTACTATTGCTTCAGCATCGCGTGCGATGGCGAGTTCTTCGTTTGTAGGAATAACATATACCTGAACTCTGGATTCGGAAGTTGAGAGTTTGACATTGTTGGGCTGATGATGTGTTCTGGCATTGAGTTCATTGTCAATCTTGATTCCGAGGAATTCCATGTCTGCGCAGGCTCTTTCACGGAGTTCGGGGTTGTTTTCACCCATTCCCGCAGTGAATACAACAGCGTCAAGACCGTTCATTGCAGCAGCATAAGCACCGATGTATTTCTGAACCTGGTATGCAATGATGTTTGCAGCAAGTTCGCATCTCTTGTCTCCGTTCAGAATGCCTGCCTCGATGTCACGGCTGTCTGATGAAACACCGGATACTCCGAGAAAGCCGCACTTTTTGTTCATGAAAGTGTTCATCTGTTCAGGAGTCATGTTTTCTTTTTCCATTAAGTATGTGACGACGGAAGGATCAATTGAGCCGCATCTGGTGCCCATTTCAATGCCTGCAAGAGGAGTGAAGCCCATTGTAGTGTCAATTACCTTTCCGCCCTTTACAGCTGCTATGGAAGCGCCGTTTCCTATATGGCATGTAACTATCTTTGTTTCTTCAGCGGGTTTGCCGAGAATCTTGATCATTTCTTTCGAAACAAATTTGTGTGATGTTCCGTGATAGCCGTACTTGCGGATGTTGTATTTCTTTGCAAGTTCATAATCAATCGGGTAGAAATATGCTTTTTCAGGCATTGTCTGATGGAAAGCAGTGTCAAAGACGAGAACCTGAGGAACATTCTTCATTACCTGCAGACATCCGTTTATTCCCATGAGTCCTGCATCGGTGTGAAGCGGTGCAAAATCTCTGCAGAGTTTTAACTTTTCAAGTACTTCGTCAGTCAGAAGGCAGCTCTCGAAGAAATATGGACCACCGGAAACTATTCTGTGACCTACTGCCTGGATTTCATCCATGCTCTTGATGCAGCCGATCTGTGGGTCAGTCAGGGCTTCTACTACATATTTCATAGCGACTGTGTGATCCGGAATGTCAACAACCTTGACTGTTTTTGTTCCGTCAGCCTGTTTGTGCTCAATTTTTCCGTCTATTCCGATTCTTTCACAGAGACCTTTTCCTACATAGTTTCCGCTCTCGGTATCAAGAAGCTGATACTTTAAGGATGAACTACCTGCGTTAATAACCAATACGTACATTATTTTTACCTCCAAGTTCCCGGTTTGCCGGGCAATTTTTCAACGCACACAATTATACATTAACCAATCACATATTTCAACAAACAAATGTTGAGCAAAAAGCAAAAAAATAGGGTATAATGAAATATAAGGAAGGATGTGTGAAAATGAAAGTATGCGCAGTTGTTTGTGAATACAACCCGTTCCATTTCGGGCACGAGTACATGATATCAAAGCTGAAGGAAACGGGATATGCAGTTGTGTGCATTATGAGCGGCAATTTCACCCAGAGGGGAATACCCGGAATGGTATCTAAGTACAGCAGGGCGGAAATGGCTGTAAACGGAGGGGCTGACCTGGTTCTGGAATTGCCTTTTCCTTATTCTTCGTGCAACGCAAATGTATTCTGCCGTGCAGGGGTTCAGATTGCAGAGTCCATAGGTATAACAGATGCCATCGCATTCGGAAGTGAAAGCGGTGATGTGGCCGAACTGAAAAAACAGGCTGAGTATTACCTGTCTGACGAATACAAATCCATACAGGACGACATGATGTCAAAAGGCGGGGTCAGGTCATCCGAGACTTATATGCTGGAACAGGAGAAGGAACTTGGCTCAAATGACATTCTTGCAGTGGGATATCTGAAAGCTCTGATCGAATTGAACAGCAGAATTGAAC
>Ga0247610_10004344_pt1 | contig 15203 bp, 8 predicted proteins | sample 174DNAGHGhighgp2_FD_193483 | JGI IMG/M metagenome (GOLD analysis project Ga0247610, IMG submission 193483) | Sheep rumen microbial communities from Palmerston North, Manawatu-Wanganui, New Zealand - 1742 DNA GHGhigh gp2 | ecosystem: Host-associated > Mammals > Digestive system > Stomach > Rumen ... | reverse complement strand
AGTTCGATGCATTGTTTACTGACAATCTCTACTTCAAGCTCTCAGAGCATGCCATTAAGATGGCCATGCGGATGAAGAGCCTCTTTATCCGCAAAGGATTTGAGTTCTATGTTGACTCTCCAACAAACCAGCAGTTTATCGTTATCGATAATGAACAAGTTGAGAAACTAAGCCAGAAAGTGGAGTTCTCACACTTCGGACAGACTGACAGGCGCCACACTATCTGCCGTTTCGTAACCAGTTGGGCTACAACGGAAGAAGAGATTGACGAACTGGAGAAAATTCTTGAATAGAATTGTCACTTACTTATCAAACACCTTACTGAATTCCTCAACGCTGATCCTGCAGAAGACACTCTTCTGCCGTGACTGAGCGGGTGAGGCCCTGCCATTGCTAGGCGATAAGGAGACGAATTGACAGCCATTCCGAATACGGTTGTCTACGCAAATTTATCTACAATGAATTTTCAAATTTGCAACCACGTGGTTTCTGAGATGCTGCAGGGTTTCTTTAGTAATACCGACAACCGCCTGGCCTATTAGCATCTGCTGGCCTACTACATGCTGACGGGTGACCGTGATGGATATAACAATTTCATGTCGATGATCAAATGAAAAAAGCTATATTACAAAAGAATTAAACGACAATCCTTAGTAGATTCTTTTAAGGAGTTTATAGAGCAGGGGACAATGTTTAACAAACCAGAAGCTGTATTTCGCATAAGGTGAATCGGCCGTATGGTCTGCTACATCCTGATAGGATAATTTTTGAAGTCGTTTTCTGTATGCTCTAAGATATGACATGTTTGTTGGTTCTTTGTTCATAAATGTATCAGACAGCAGGAAGCAGCAAAATTCAAAAATGGTACGGTTGAGCTTTGCAGTGGCTGCATTTCTCATATTGTCATCGGTAGTTTCTGCGATAACTGTTTCAAGGTTGTTGATGTATGCTAAAAGAATGGGATGAGAGGAGTGGCAGGCGCTTTCTGGTCTCATGCGATAGTAATAGGCATAGAAAGGTAATTGTAGAAGATCCATATTCATGGTCTTGACTACTTTTGAGAGGTCATAAAGGAAAAGCAGATCCTCATTGCTCCTCCCTTCTCTGAACCTGATATCTCTGAGCAATTCCCTCCTATAAAGTTTGTCTGTGGAAGAGTGTGAGATGGCTTGCGTCACTGTGAGTGTTCCAAAATCGTTGGCTTTGACAAGTTCTTCGTGATCGTTATCCCATGATTTCTTAAAGATTTCAACCTTTCCTTCAGAATAACTGTATATCTTAATGGAAGCAATACCGATTCTTGGGGAACGCATGATTCCTTCATATAGAAATTCATACATTCTCTTATCAAAGAAATCATCACTATCAACAAAACTGATAAATTCGCCTTTTGCGTATTCAATACCGACATTACGTGCCGAACAGACGCCACCGTTCTGTTTATGAATAACATGGATGCGAGCATCTCTGTCAGCCCATTCGTCACAAATGGCCGGGCTGTTATCTGGTGAGCCGTCATCTACAAGAATAATCTCAATATCCTTGAATGTCTGATTGACAAGTGACTGAAGACACTCTTCAAGATAGTTTTCCACCTTATATACAGGGACGATAATAGATATTGTAGGAGTCATGGCTTGATACTATTTTATAATTTGGGGAAACTCATCTTCCCTTTTTCAAACTTTCGTAAGAAGATGTAATGATAAGTATAAGCTATCTGATATAGTAATTGGGAGCCACCAATCTTGAGATAAGAGGCAAAACGGTAATGCCATCTCCACTTCCTATATTTTACATCAATATCAATGTTTGTCTTATCTACTCTGAATTCTCTGTCAAGCAGGAAATAGGCAATCTTAAATGCACCGGTCTTGCTTTTTGGTTTTAGAGGCTTTTCTATCAGCGATGTAAGTTCCTCTTTGCTGGCAGGCTTATAACACGTATCAAGATTCTCATATAGTGATCTTCCTAACAAGATTGAGGGTTTACCCCAAAATGTTGCTTCAACACCAGTTGTTGAGCCAAAGGTAATTATCTTCTCACAGGCATCCATCAGAGAGTAGGTGCTAACCTCGCTTTCAGGCGGAATAATGGTCAAATTCTCATATTTAGACAAGGCATACAACATCATGTGATCATGATGCTCAACCCCTTTGAGGTTTGGATGGATACGAAGATAATAGTGAGTCTGTCGACTTGTGTTCTGCAGCATGTATTCAATGGCATCATAATCACTGGAGAACAGTTTGCCTTTAACCCATTCTCCCCCGAGTGCCGCCGTTTCGTCGCGGGAAGAATTGAAAATGACGACATTCCTTTTTTTGCTGTTAAAATTCTCAGGCAGCAAGCCCTGTATTTGTGCTGTTGTATAGACGGCTACGTCAGCGACAAGTTCTCCGTTACGCCGACGCTGATAGAACGAGGAAGCTATCTCCGTTTTTTTCTCATCTGAAAGTGGGGAAGTCTTCCATAGATTCTCAATTAGTTTGGTATTCAGTCCAATGTCGTGAGGAAGGCCTCCTTCATAACGAACCTTCTTGTAAGGCTCAACATGACCTCCAACAACATCTAATGCTGTATAAGATATGCCCAAGGCATTAGCGATGTCATAGAACAGACGATTCTCATATAGCCGTCCGTTAAATGAGATGATTTCATCAGGTCTGATTTCCTCTATTAGGTCATATGCATAATCTACGAAATGACAGATCTCACTGATTAATGGTTTAACACATGATTTGAATGTTTGGATATTCCTCACATCCAGATCTCTAGTGACCATATAATAGAACGAAAGGATAGAGGTGCCAATATACACATCCCTGTAAATGACGGAATTAATCTGTGCAACGTTCTCCAAAGGCCAATCTGGTATTTTAGAGTTGGGGGCAAATTCCTCTTTGTTGATAGGAATCACATTAACCTTGTCTCCATACTTCTTCACAAACCTCTTATATATGGAATGACAGAAGTGGCAGATACTTGGATAACCATCTCTATTCATGAAACATGATGATATTGCTCCACAGCAATAACACCAGTATATCTCATCACCCCTCTTCTTGGCAGATAAGATATCATCGATGATGATACCTATATGTGGAACTGCTATCGAACAAGAACTATAATATAATATTCTACTCATTTTCCATTCAAATTAACTCGTACATCCTTTTATACCTGAAAAAAAACAGGAATAACACGATTATCAGCAAGGTTAATAAAAGTTTGATCCACCACATAAGAGTTGAGAAATACTGTGCACAGATCAGGCTCAGTAATAATACGACAAAAACAAATATTATTTTCCTCAAGTCGCCTAACCACATCCTTACGTTTGAACGATAAAAGCTGACGAAGTAAGGTATCAGCAATTGGCTCCAATATGCAATGATTGTTGAATAGACGGCAGCCTTGTACCCATATATGGGGATGAAAATCAGGCATAGCAGGAAATTCAGCAAACCAGGAATAAACACAAGCCAGAGCAGTTGTATTGTATTCTTTCCGATAAATACAGGCGTACTAAGAAATACATAAAATGCAAATACGACATTCGAGAAACACATAAGGCATGCAATAGATGATGATTGCCTCAGCTCCTCATTCCTAATTAGAAAAGAATATATTTCAGGTAGCCAGATGCAGATACATGTAGAAGATATCAGTGCTACAGACTGGCATAGATAATATAGACTTCGGTATTTGGTATAATCATATGATCTGTATGCCCGTTGGATCTGTGGGCCGATAGCCAATGTCAAGGCGGTAGTAACCATTACAGCATAGTCGCCCATCGTGCAGCCATGGCTATAAAGTCCAATTTCGTTATATGAGATATCCAACTGGCTCATGATAACCCTTGCCGAATTTGTCAGGAATACAAAGCCTAATGTATGTGGGACAAGTGGCAGTCCGACTTTAAACATATGTGTCAAGCGTCTTTTGTTATGTTCTAATAAAGGCCTGATATGATGGTCGATCCAAATAAACTTGACAAACAATAGAAAAACAATGAAGCCTGATATTACACCTGGTACCACTAATCCCCAATAGCCCATATGCCAATAATAGATCATGACGAAAGAGAGCAGAATGGTCATGAGAGAGCCTGAGAGGTTGGTGAATACCAACGGCTTTGGATTCTGCAACAAGGGGAACAGGTGTTGTGCAAGAATGCTGTTGACATTATAGATAATCGACACAGTTCCTAAAAAACACAATAACATCAGACCCACTGAGAAATCCATTGGCAGCGTAAAAGTCAAAATGATAAAATTTATAATACTAAGCAGTAGGGAAGAGAGTAACATTAGGAACAATACACGTCCCCACACGAGTTGATAATGTTTAGGTAACTCGAAGAAACTATTTGTCAGGTGGATATTTAACCCCATTGGCATAATGGCAATCATAAATCCGGTATAGGATGATATGACTCCAGATATGCCATAGTCATAAGTTGTTAGAAATGGCGTTATTAAGGGAAGTGTAAACACGCTAATGAATATGGTCAGTTTGGGGACAAGACCATAGAAAAGCGTGTCTTTCACGATCTTAGCACTCGACATTATATCTTTCTGTAGTTATTTTTTGCCTGCAAAGATACAAATAAGTGAGTAGAATACAAAGCAATAATCGTTTTTTTGCAAAAAAATACGGCCTTTTTTCATCTCTATTAGGGTGATATACCAAAAAATCCTTGCGGTATTCATCGTTGAGAAACGTGCTTGCGTCATGGCCATCGAAGAGGATCAACTAATACTGCTCCTAGTAATGCAAGTGATGCGGATAGGACAGCCCGAAGAAGAGGGAGGACAGCCACACCGAGCAGGAGCGTACACACAGTACGGATATGACTCATCTGAGTTACTTATCAAACACCTTACTGAATTCCTCGACGCTGATCCTGACAGGTTCTACCATGAATTCCGGACGGTTGTAACTCTTCAAAAGGAAAGTGTTCAACTCTGGATCTTCCTGTGGCATCAGAAACGCCTTTTCTGCCTTCCCGTCGTGGAAGTAGGAGAAATAGACGCGGCAGTAGGTACCATCCTCACGGCGGCTAGCAACCATCATCCAGTGTCCGTTGCTCGACCATGAGGGGTAACTGTCAGGACGGCCCTCGTAGTTTACCTTCGAGAGGTCGATGGTCTGTGTCAGGGGTAACGCCTGGTCCAACGGCATACAGACGATGTCACCGTCGTTGTGCCTGATATGGAAGCAGCCGTACTGGCCCTGGGCAAACAGAATATAACGTCCGTCGGGGCTAATACGAGGCAGTGTGGCACTCTTGTCCTGTGATGCGGCATCATACACCAGTTCCTCGTCGCCGAAATTGTGAGTCTTCACATCGAACGAGCGGCGGTAGAGGTTATATTGTATCTTCGGATAGGTGGTCCTGATGTCCTTGCCGCTCATCTCCTCCGGCAGCGGCACCGACTTACAGTAATAGAGGTACTTGCCGTCGGGCGACCAGGTGGGATAGACCTCCAGCAGGGTGGAGTCGTTGCTGACAACCTGCACCGAATCGGTCTTCACGTCATAGAGGATCAGGTCGCTTTTCAGGTCATAGACCTCAATCTTGTTGGGATTCAACGTATGGAACCCCTGTCGTGTCAGGTCGGTAGAGAAGGCAATCAGTTTCTCGGTGGGATGCCAGGAAGGATAGACACCCGAGGAGATGGTATAGTCGCGCTTCAGGTTGACCTTCGATATCTTACCATCGTTCACGATAATGGTACCGCTGTTGGCCAGACGCACATGGAAGAGCATATTGTCCGTCTTATAGTTCTGGTAGCTATGGCAGTTGACGCACTGGCCGATCTTACGGTCGTTCATGGTGATCTCGTTATTGAAGATCTGCGTCTCCTCGAACGAAGTGAGGTTACGCTGGGCAATCTCCATAAAGGTCCAGGCCACATACGACGGCTCGATCAGACGGTACGACACATACTCGTCGATGAGTTCCGGAGCGACGCGAATCTCAAACGGGTTGAACGCCAGCCATTCGCCCTCCTTCTGGCCCCAGACTTCCACCTTGATACTCTTGCCTTTTGCGGCGGTGAGCATGCCGCGCCATTCCTGCAGGGGAATCTGCACCTTCACACCATCGCCATAGGTCTGCTGCTTACCGTCGGGCGTGGTGAGACGTGCTACGCAGGCCTCGTATGCATCGGCGGGGAGCATAAAGTTCAACGGTGCGATGTTACAGGGGATGGTCACATTGCAGTAGTCGGGGAAGATGGCAGGCAGGCACTTAGCGGCCTTGCTGGAAGCAGGCACGTCGGGATGACTTGCACACGATGACAACAGCCCGATAGCGGCTGCCAATACCAGGGTATAAATATAGATATGTCTTTTCATTGTTTTCTTATGAGTGAACTTCATGACCAATATTACCGTTTATCACAGGAATCTTCCTGCCGAAGATGTTATACCACCAATAGGTGTCTCCAAAATCCGCGCGCATCATCTCGCCCACCTCCTCGATGGTCATACCGGGCTTTGCATTACTTTCAAGCGTCGCCCAGAACTGCTTATAGCGCTCATAGACAGACTGTTCAACGGGGAGCATCATACGTTTTTCTTCCGGGGCCTTATCCATATAAAGAATGTAGGCCTCCTCTGCATGCAGGGGGAACGTTTCGTCCAAGTGCAGTTTTACATAATTGCGCAGTGCAGCCCAGTAGCGGCGGGAGTCGCAGCGCATCATGGCATACAGCAAGGCCTGTTCCGAAGCCACCTTGCTATCGGATTCGTACCAGAGGCTGATGCCGTTGACGATATAGCTGTCGCTATTCTCGACGCCAGTGATCTCGTCGGGATAGGCCTTCTCCAGTTCCTTGATCTTTTCAGTGACAGGCGCCGGCTGCCAGTCGCCATAGAACGGCATATGGTGTAGTAGCGTGGTATAGCGTTCCACCAGTTCCTGGTCTCCCATAGCCACACCACAACGGGCCAGCATCTTCAGGTAGAAAGGCGTGAACCCTGCCTGGATAGCATTCTCAAAATCCAGACGGATGGCCTCGTTCGTCATGCCGTAGTTGTAATAGACCAGCGGCGAAGCGATGTCAAAAAGACTGGAGTGGACGGAATCAGGGTTATAGGGAGGATAACTGCAATTTCCCAGTTTGAACGAACGGTCAAGCAGCCCGCCTTCGTTCATCAGGGCGATATTCCTGAGGAACAGCATCGTGGATGTCGGTTTTTGGTTCCCCTCAGCTATCTGAAGCACCTCTTTCCAGTTGTCATCCTCGGCGTAGCGTACCATACGCATCTCGTCGATATAGTTCTGGTCGTGGTACATCAGCGAACAAGTAAAAACGATGCCCGCAACTGCACTTAGCGCAGGGACGAACCATTTCTCCAGATTCTTACCAAAAAGCGGGATCAGCACGGAGACGATACCCAGCGCCCAGAACGGATAGGTCAGATGCGGGGTGTTGTCACTCGGGGTGATGAAACGGGGCAAACCTGCCATGACGACAGCATCGGCCCTTAAATTCGAATAATATTGTGTATGCCAGATATAGGCAGTGAAAATCAGCAGGACAATCGCCAAGAACTCGCGCCAGGTGGGCTTCTCGGCAACCGCCAGACACAGCACGAAGAGCAGGGCAAACCACCCGAGCACCGGGTAGAGGCAGACGCCTATCAGATACCAGACGAGGTGCCATTTGCGCGGGGTACAGCGAGCCGCCCACAGTAGCAACAGCATGACGAGATAGCCGACTGACTGTGAGAACCAATAGCCTCTGATGGTTGAGACATAGATCCAGTAGCCGAGATCGACCACTGAGGTGAGCAGGCAGGCTACAGGCAAGAGCATCAGTGCGGAGGCGCTCCCCTGTAACCGGAATGCTTTGATTCCCACCAAGAAGATCAGCGCCCAGATGGCTGCCAGCACGGCAGAACCGAATGCGGGACGGCAGAAAAGTAGTGTTAGCCAGGCACCTATATACTGCATCAGGCCGAAAGGCTTCGACAGCAGTGTATGGAAGAAGGGGGCTCCGAAAATGAATTCGGAACGGTCATGTGCCGTATAGAACACCTCCTGATTGATATATAGGATATATACAACAAACGAAACGAAAACCAACAGGCTGACGTAGAGAATAATACTTGATATTTTGTTTTTTGTATTCATAATTAGGTGCAAAGGTAGTAACTATATTTAGAATTACCAAATATTTGCTGAAAATATTTATCATATATAAAATGAGGGTGTGACCCGTGTCACACCCTCACTGATTGATTATACTAGCAAGGAATGATTATTCCTCATAGTAAACACTCTTGAGCTTCATAGTACCACCGTAGAGCATGAGGTCGAGGTCACGACCTTCACCACCCTTAGCGCACTCCTTAGCCATGGTCTCAGTGATCTGAAGTTCATTCAGACCATCCTGCCAAACCACGTGATCGTAATAAGTATTACTCCACCAACCGTTCATGACCTTCAGGTCAACACCAGAAGCATCTGAAATGTCGAAGATCAGGGTCTTCAGACCGAAGTAAACATCATCAGGAATCGTGGGCAGGTGTGCACCCTCAGTAGAGCTGAAACGCATAGCTGCAGCATCCCAAGCACCTGGGGTGAATGGCGGCTCAGCCTCAGGATCTCCACCATAGATGTAAATCTTCTGGAGCGGATCTGTGATTTCCTCGCAAGTTACGGGGAAATCAGTGGTAAGCTCAGTACCATCGGGACAAACAGCTGTAAGTTTAACGGTGTACGTACCAAGCTTCATCTTCTTTTTTGCAGCATTCGAAACAAATTCCTTTCCACCAATGTTCCACTTCGCATTGACAGGTGCTGAGGTCGAACAGGTAATGACATTACCATTCTTGCCACTTGGAGCTTTGTCAACAGTGACACTGCTCTTGGCCTTAAGTTCGTCAACAGTGATGTGGCTGGCATTGCCGATATCCTCGTGAGTCGGGTCACAAGCAGCTAATGCAAATACTGCGACAAACATCAAAAATATCTTTTTCATATTGCTTACTTATTATAAATTAATAAAGTACTTTATATTGTGTCTCAGGATCATCAAGATTCCAACCCTCGTTCTGCACCATCTTACCATTCATCAAGGTAATCTGAGCCTGAGGCTTAGGTAAGAAACCTTTGGTAGCAGCGTAACGCTTTGCCCAGCTAGAGGTCATGTGCTCCATAGTGCGCTTGTTAGCCTTATCGCCCAGGCAGACAATCTGCTTGCCTCGCTGAGCTTGGAGAGCCTTGGCAGCGTATGAGCTTTCACTGTGCTTGTCAACACCTGACCAACGGCGCATATCGTTGAAACGAAGTCCCTCTAATGCAAACTCCCAACGACGCTCGTCCTGAACGGCTTTCAAAGAGTATGCAGTCTCAGGAACACCTGCACGGCGCTGTACTTGGTTCATGTATGAGGCATCACCTGTAAGCTCAGTCAGCATCAGGAGCACGTCGGCATAACGCATCAGGTAGTAGTCCTCGAAGTGGTCACCCTGCTGCTTGTTGTCAAGTGAGCTAGCGGAATAACCCTCAACCTTTGACCACCAAGAATCGTTGTCTGCAGCGCAAGCATCGAGGTTCACATCAGCATACTTCTTAACGGCATAACCAGACTCTTCGCAGTCATCCTTCTCGTAAGTGTATTGCTTAAGCTCATTATCGAGGTCGATCAAAGTAGCCTTCTTACGCTTATCGGTATATTTACCAAGGTTCTCAGCATATGTCCAGTCGTCCCAGATATTGTTTGAAGGTGTACCCTGACCCCAACCCTGGTTGAACGGATAGGTTAAGTCACGCTTACCATTATTGTTGGAAGCACCATTACGGAGACCCCAGAAGCATGACAGGTAGTTAGAATACATACGTGGGTTGTTGTATGTACCACCGATAGACCACTTAGAGGCATTCATGAACTGAATCTGGAAGATTTCCTCATTGTTACCGTTTCCGTTGCCCGGTGCGTCGAAGCAGTCTGCGGGATCCATGTCTGCGATAAATTCGTAGGCGTGAGTACCCTCCTTATTGCCAGTACCGTCTTCATTGTCGTGGGCTTCATCCCAGAGAAGACTGTTAGAATACTGCCAGAGTGAACGGAAGTCCTTTAAGAGCTTGTAGCGACCACTGGCGACAATGTCCTTCAAGTAATTGACAACATCAGCCTGAGTGAGGGTACCTCCAGCGCAACCTTCCTGTTCCACCAGATTGATGGCGGGAGCAGAACCAGAAGCGAGCTCACCGACGCCCTTATAGAAACCAGCCCAGAACATATAGGCACGGGCAATGAATGCCTCAGCTGCATACTTGTTGGCGTGACCATCACCCTGTGGTGTGTCTCCACTCATGAGGTTCATACCAGAAACAAAGTCAGAGATAATCTGAGGATAGATAACCTCCTCAGCGCTCTTCTGCTCATACAGGTCATCAGTAATGACGGTCGTGGTAATCAAAGGTACATCGCCGTATAACTGAGAAAGCAACATATAATAGAAACCACGCATGAAGTAACCCTCACCGAGGAGCTGGTTACGCTGCTTTTTATTGGCGTCAGTCCATTTTACGTTGTCGATGGTCTCAATCTGGTTGTTGGCACGTGAAATACCACCATAAAGAAGGATGAAATCCTGCTCGTACTGGTTAGCACTCGCCGTGGTAAAGTGATGCAGTGACTTTGCTACATTGTCCTGCAAACCTCCACTGCCGTAGCAGTCATCTGACATGAGAGACCACCAATAGAATGGATTATTACACAAACCGCTTTGGTCACCGCCACCCAGGGTATTCATGATACTGTAGGTGGCTGCATTCAATGCCTCTACATCTCCTGGTTTACCAGGGAATGTCGCTGCAGTCATCTCTGTAACACGCGGTTCTGTATCCAGCGCGTCATTACAAGATGTAATCATTGTTGCTGCTGAAACAACTAATGCTGATAAAATATATTTCTTCATAACTTTTTGCTGAATTAGAATTTAATACTTGCACCAACCAGATATGTACGAGACGGTGGGTACAGACCAAGGTCAATACCAGAAGCCCAACCATTACCGCCAGCTGAATTACCAATTTCAGGATCGAGACCCTTGTAACCAGTGAAGGTAATCAGGTTCTGAGCCTGAACATAGATGCGGAGCTGCTGCAGTGGGCAAGACTTCCAAACGTTCTTGAAGTCGTAACCCAGTGTTACAGTCTTAACTTTGAAGTAGTCTGCATTCTCCATATAGCGCTCAGATACCCAGATGGTGTTCTGGTGACCAGTAGCTGACATACGCGGCTGATCGTTTGAGGTACCCTCACCATACCAGCGATTGAAGATGGTGGTATCGTAGTTCTGATAAGGAGCATCACCGAATGAACGGTAAGAACGCATGATCTGCTGACCGAATGCACCGGCACCGTTGACAGCGAAGTCAAAGCCCTTCCATGAGCAACCGAGGTTAACACCAAGCATGACGTCTGGGTTAGGATTACCAATCTCATGACGGTCGCAAGTTGAACCTTCTGCATAGGTAATCACGCCATCACCATTCCAGTCGTCCCAAATCAGGTCACCAGGCTGTGCATTGTCAAGAACGGCCTTACCCTCTGCACGTGCAGCATCGATCTGGGCCTGATTCTGCCAAACACCGCTGTATGACATACCGAAGAAGTAACCAATGGGCTTACCTTCCTCTGCACGGTAGATATATTCTGTACCCTGAGAGAGTACACCACCAGGGCCGTTAAGATAGTGGTTCTCGTTAGCGATACGGGTAACCTCGTTCTTGTTGGTTGCGAAGTTTACACCGACGTTGTAACGGAAGTCCTTACCAATCTTATCGTTCCAAGTGAGAGCAATTTCAATACCTGTATTCTTCACGTCACCACCATTGATGGCAGCAGGGTTGGTACCCTGGACAGCGATCTGCGGACCACCGATCAACCAGTCCTTTGTGGTCTTCTTATACCAGTCGAAGTTTACGCCTAAACGGCTCTCGAGGAAACGGGCATCAAAACCAAAGTCGAGCTGTTCAGAGGTCTCCCAAGTCAGGTCAGGATTCGGTACGATGTTTGCGTATGCACCAGTGTTAGGAGTACCGGCTACAGATGTCAAAGCATCAGAACCGAACTTGTAACCGCTGTCACCTGCATCACCTGACAGAGCGATGGTAGCCAGATATTGATACTTGTTAATACGGTTGTTACCGTTCTGACCCCAAGATGCACGGATCTTGAAGAAGTCGAGCCAGCTCTTGGTCTTCTCCATGAACTTCTCATTGCTGACTACCCAACCTCCAGATACAGAGGGGAAGAAGCCCCAGCGCTTACCGCGTGTGAAAATACTAGAACCGTCATAACGTACGGTAACGGTAGCCATATAGGTCTCGTTCCAGTCCCAAGTAGCACGACCGAACCAAGAAGAGAGGTACTCTTCATCATTGGGTTTACCAGTCAACGTAACATCAGTAGCATTTACTACTTTGAAGTTTGAAAGCCAAGCAGAATCCCAGCCTTTCAAAGTTGCGAGCTGATCGCCAACATTAACCTTGTTGGATCCACCAACGTTGAAACTCCATGCACTGCTCTGGAAGCTCTGACCTGCCATTACGCTGATCTTGTGACCGCCAAGCATGGGGAGATCATAGGTCAAAGTATTCTCAATAGACCAGTTGGTGCTCAACCAAGCACTCTGGTTACCACTATAGACCGTTGAAGTTGCATTACCGTAACCAGATGACTGAGGCTCATTATAGCCACGATAGCCACCAGATCCCCAGTTGTAGTTGAACTGAGAACGGAATCTCAATCCCTTGATAGGCTGAATGACTGTGAAAGCAGTAGCACTGGTATTAACGTTGCGGCTCTCTGCCATAGCGCCAAAGCCACCATGAATCAGGTTTTCCCATGGGTTGCTGAACATAGAAGAGTTCCAACCCTTACCATGAGTTACTGTACCATCAAAGTCCTGGTAAGTATAGCTATTGCCATCTTTATCATACTGCGGCAAAAGTGGATTCGTCTGAAGCAGGCTGTGGATATAGCTCCAATACATGCCATCCTCAGCGAGGTCGTGGTTCTTGCTGTAGCCAATAGAGATGTTTTCACCGATGGTGATAGCATCGAAGTCCTTTGCCTTCAGAAGCACGTGGTCGCTGTTGAGGCGGATAGTATGACGCTTGTAGTAAGAGGCTCTATCGGCACCCATGATACCTTCGTTACCGGTATAGGTGTAAGACATAGCAAACTTTGAACGATCTGTACCACCAGTCAGGGTTACAGAATGATTCTGCTGCATAGCATTTTTGTTTTCGAATGCACCCCACCAGTCAGTGCCTTCCCAACCGTTCTTGACATTGTTGAGAACGTCTGCAGGAACGTAATCAGGCCAATTCAGTTTTGCACCTGTAGTATTAAAGGTATATTCATCAATCATGTTCATGTACTGCTGAGCATTGAGAAGCTGTGGGCGCTTGTAGGCGTTAGACCAACCAATAGCACCATTGTAAGTGAGCTCGATCTTGCCTTCCTTACCCTGCTTGGTGGTTACCAGGATAACGCCGTTTGCTGCACGTGAACCATAGATGGCTGCAGATGCGGCATCCTTCAATACGTCGATAGACTCGATATCGTTGGGGTTAATACCATCGAGGTTTCCACCAGCTACACCGTCAATGACGTAAAGAGGCTGAGAGTCACCAGTAGTACCGATACCGCGGATATAAACCTTATATCCTTTACCAGGCTGTGAAGATGACTGTGTGATCTGTACACCAGGCGTGCTTGACTGCATGGCTTCGAGGGCGTTGGTGGTGTTCAGCTTGGCGATATCCTCACCCTTTACCTGAACCGTTGCACCAGTCACCAACTTTTTCTTCATCGTACCATAACCGATAACGACCACGTCGTTCAGCGTGGTGTTGTCTTCCTTCATGGTGATGTTGAGCGTACTTTTTCCTCCTACTTTAACCTCTTGGGTTACATAACCTACGTAGGAGAAAACGAGAGTAGCATTGGAGGCAGCCTCAATGCTGTAGTTACCGTCGAAGTCAGTAATGGTACCCTTCTGGGTCTCCTTTACTTTCACCGTTGCACCGATAACTGGTTCACCATTCTCGTCGTTTACCGTTCCTTTGATGATGCTCTGAGCCATAGCTCCCAAGGGGAACAAACAGAGCAGGAACAGAAACACTAGCGGCTTTTGTAGTGATTTAAAATTCCACATAGTTGATAATAAGTTAGATAATTGAATTATAAAAAAATTGTATTTTTTAGGTTCTTTTCACCTCGATTTATTATTTCGACGGTGCAAAGGTATTATATTTTTATCGCGTAGGCTTTCTTATTTGTAACACATAGTTTACAAAAAGTAACATATTGCAAAAAATGTTGCTTTTACAAGCGGTTATGTTACATTTGCGGTAGGCTTTTCACAATTTTCTTACTATCTTTGCAGCGTATTTCTAACTAACAAAAAATGAAACAGACCCTAACCACGATTCTTTTGGGCGTGCCGCTCGTGCTTGCGGCACAGAACCCCGTCATCCGCGACCAGTTCTCGGCTGACCCTACCGCACGCGTATTTAATAATAAGGTGTATATCTACCCATCCCACGATATCGATGCTCCGGATGGAAACGAACGACTCAAGGAGTGGTTCTGCATGGCTGACTACCATGTGTTCTCCTCCGAGAATCTTACCGACTGGACCGACCATGGTGTCATCCTTTCTCAGGAACGTGTGCCTTGGGGTAATCCAGAGGCCTATTCTATGTGGGCACCGGATTGTGTGGAGAAAGATGGCAAGTATTACTTCTATTTCCCTAATGCCCCCAAAGGTGAGGCGAGGGGCTTTGCGATAGGAGTAGCGGTTGCTGATCGTCCCGAAGGTCCCTTTACGCCGGAGGCAGAACCCATCAAAGGTGTTTCTGGCATCGATCCCTGTGTGCTTGTAGACAATGATGGTACTTCCTATATCTATTGGAGCGGCATGGGTATCAGGGGCGCAAGGCTCAAACCGAATATGAAGGAGCTCGATGGCGAGTTACAAGAGGTAAAGTTCCCCAAACGGGAGGGCATGCCTGAAATGCCGCCGATGAAGGTAGGTGGTCAGGTGATGGAAGGACTGCCCGACGGTTTCAAGGAAGGTCCCTATGCTTTCAAGCAAGGTGGGTGGTACTATCTCACTTTCCCATGGGTAAGGCAGGAAGGTGGAACTGAGACGCTGGCC